>Ga0164318_10007424_pt1 | contig 10628 bp, 10 predicted proteins | sample GuaBasSedimGuay9_FD_113734 | JGI IMG/M metagenome (GOLD analysis project Ga0164318, IMG submission 113734) | Subseafloor sediment microbial communities from Guaymas Basin, Gulf of California, Mexico - Guay9, Core 4571-4, 0-3 cm | ecosystem: Environmental > Aquatic > Marine > Hydrothermal vents...
CCGTTGGCCCGACTATAGAATAATAGATTTTCATCTGCCAACTAATTTTTCAATTTCATCCAATGTTATTTTTATCATTGTTGTTCTACCATGTGCGCATTAGTATGGAACCTTACATTTAAACAGATTGGCGACCAATTCTTCCATTTCATTATAAGACAATTTTTGATTGGCTTTTATTGCCGCTTTGCATGCAATTGTTTTAATTATATTATCAAACTTATTGGTGCCCTTTTCACTCTTCACTCCCTCGACAATTTCCATAAACATGTCTTTTGTAATCTTCTTAATAATTGATGGTACGGCATTTATAATAAGCGTATTGCCGCTGAATTTCGATATTTCAAACTTTAATGATTCAAGATCATTAATTATCGAATCGATAAATGCTATTTTATCGGCAGCAAGATTGATTACAATGGGAAACAATAATTTTTGACTTTTCGACAATTCCTCTTTTTGCAGTTGCTCGTATATTATTCTTTCATGTGCGGCATGTTGGTCAATAATTAAAAGAGCCGTCTGTGTTTCGGTAAGTACATAAGTATCATGAAATTGCCAGAATTTACTCTTGTTTATTCTATCCTCAAATGTAAATGATTTCTGTTGTTCGGCTTTATACTCTTCAGTATCACTAAAGAGAGATATAGAATTGTTAGTCTCCGGCGATTGATTATATTTGAATGAATTATTCTCGATATTGATTCTGTCTTTTACAGTTATCACGCCATTCCCGGAAAGTATTGCTTCCTGTATAGTGTGATAAATCAAGGAAAATATGTGTTTCTCATCCTGGAATTTTACTTCAAGTTTTTTCGGATGAATGTTAACATCAATCTCGTTTTGAGGGAGTTCTATAAACAAATAATAGCCCGGTCTCGATTTTGTATAAGTTTCACCGTATCCTGAAATTATTGCTTTTGCAACAGTCTTGTTTGAAACATACCTTCCATTAATAAATATCTCTCTGTAATTATTCGAATTTATATTGATTTCCGGTTTTGTAATGAAGCCTTTAATATGATATTTTTCATCATCATAATTAATAGGTATAAATTTACTTTCATAAGAACTGTCAATAATTTGAAAAATTCTCTCCTTTATGTTATCTGTTGCCGGTAAGTTAATAACATTGCGATTATCCGATTTGACACTATATTCGATATGAGGGTTTGGTAAAGCCGAGTGAAATATCTCTTGAAGAATCGCCCTGTATTCACTTACATCCGATTTAAGGAATTTAAATCTAACCGGTAAGTTATAGAACAACCTTTCCACATATACTGTTGTCCCTATTTCACTTGCCACTTCATCTATGTTTATCGCTTTTCCTTTATCAAAAAATATCCTTGTGCCCACTTGATCATCGGAAGTTCTGGAAATTATTGATAGTTTTGATACGGATGCAATACTCGCCAAAGCTTCCCCTCTGAATCCATATGATTTTATACGCTCAAGATCCTCTATTGCATTGATTTTGCTGGTTGCATGACGTTTTACGGAGTTTATTATATCTTCCTTATTCATACCGCTGCCGTTATCCCTAACTCTTATCAATGATTTGCCTGCAGATTTTATCTCAATGTCGATTTTTTTTGCCCCGGCATCGATGCTGTTTTCAAGCAATTCTTTAACGCAAGAGGCTGGTCTGTCTATAACCTCACCAGCTGCAATTTGAGAAATTGTGTTTGAAGGCAATACTTTAATTTTTGATTGCATATTTGTTCAGTATTTTTTGTGGATCTGTTGTGGGAGTCTGGAAGAAATATCCTTGTACGTACTTTACTCCGAGCTGCCTTATGGTTTCGAATTCTTCTTTTGTCTCCACCCCCTCGGCTATCAAAGTCAGATTTTGCTCATAGGCGAAATTAATAATACTTTTTAAAAGTTCCCTTTTTATAGGCATTTTATCTATGTCGTGTATCAATTTTAAATCATATTTAATATAATCGGGATTTATTTCGGATATCATACCCAGTGTCGAATATCCGGACCCAACATCATCAATTGCGATTTTAAACCCGTAATTTTTCAATGTTTTAATAACATGTTTAAATCTTAACAGATCCCTGATAGGACTTCTTTCCGTAATTTCTATTATAAAATCGGAAGGCATTAAATCATTTCTATCTATTATTCTCTTGATGTTTTTATCCTCCATTAAATGATGAAGAATATAATCAGATGAAAAGTTTATGGAATATTTCACAGGTAATTGCTTCTCTTGAATTATATCGATAATTTTTTTAAAACACAAGCTTTCCAATTTGTTGTAAGATTTATAATTGGAATTAATTCTAAATAAAATATCCGTATTGGAAAAATAAGCAATATTTGTTCTCGAAAGGAATTCAAAAGCTAATATGGAATTATTTTCGATATCAATAATAGGTTGAAAGTAAACAGTAATGTTTTCCTCATTTAAAAGTTTTATCAAGTGTTCTTCCCCTCGTTCATAATCTTCCTTTCTAACGGTGTTTATCCTATTTAAACATTTATAAATAGTTGATTCAACAAGTCTTTCGATTCTTAAGTCTTTGTTTAAAGGTAAATAATCATGGGCAAATTCCACATATTTATCACTAAATATTTCGGCATTGCAATATTCCGTTATATTACTATCCAGCATCTTCATAAATATTTCGAACTTTTCCTCTTCTTTAAAAGGGAAAAAAAGAATAAAGGTTCCACTTCGAACGGCAAATATCGATAATATTAGCTCTTCATATTTTTCCGAAATGCTTTTTAATACAATAGATAATAAGTAACGTTTGCTATCGAATAGTTCCCATCCGTTTAATTCCTCGTATTCAGTGTCAAGGTTTACTGTAATAACTCCGATTTGAAACATGTTTTCAATTAGCTCTCTAATCTTACTCAATTTTAATAAGTAAACCGGTAAGTCGATTTCATTATCATAAAGTGCTGATTTAAATCGTAGGTAAGAGGATCTGTCTTCTTCCATAAATATTATGCAAATATATTTTCAATTATGCTAACTAATTGGTTAGGTGTAAATGGTTTTGTAACATAGTCTTCAACACCCTCTTGTATGGCAAAATATTTATCCTGTGAATTATCGCGGCAAGTAAGCATCACAACGGGTAAGTTAAGATTTTTCTTTTCTGCTCTGATGGTTTTTATGGTTTCCCAACCGTCCATTTCGGGCATCATAATATCCATTATTATCAAGTCATAATTATTCTTGCTTGCCAATTCAACTGCTGTTTTTCCATTTTGTGCTTTGTTAACTTCATACCCCTCATTAGTCAGTATCAGCTCAATTAAATCTAATAAATCGGGCTCATCATCCACAATTAATATTCTTTTCATACTCACTCCTTTTTTAAACTATATATTTAAAAAAGATTTTTGGCAAGTAAGAGCCCCCTCAGGGGCTCTTACTATTCTTCAATAAGTTCTATGTTAGCCCTTGGCAACGTTATTTTTCTTCCGTCATTTAATTCCACTTCCAGAATTCTGACTTTTGCCTCTGTTTCGATTTTTTCTAACTCGGGAGGTAGTTTTGTAACTTTTCCTATTAAACCAAAATAAGGAGCACGGATAATCCTTACATTATGCCCCACCTTGATTCCACTCGAAGAATCGACTGATGATAAATCTTCATCTTTCAAATTGAAATTGGGAATAATAACTTCCGGGCGGAGAACTCCGGCTCTAATTTGTGTGGCTCCGTTTATTGATGCTACCTCTCCCTCATGTGAAGAGAGAATCTCAAAAGTCCTCTTTGCCATACTCATTTGACCAAAGCCTTCGGTAACGATGAGAGTTATTCCTTTCTTTTCCGAACCGGTTATTGCAACACCTATATCATAGCCTAAAAATTCTTTAATATCTCTGTCATCAATTCCACCAACGACAATCCCTTTTGCCCCGACAGAAACCGCTTTTCTCAATGTTTTAACATCTATGAAAGCTCCGGCTATCAAAACTTTTCCTTTACAATTTGATGTTATATCATTTTCAGTAATAACAGAATCGTTAGATTTGGCAATCCTCATTATTTCGCCTCGTGCTTCTCCGCCAATTCCGAAAATACCTTGCACGAATGTTCCTTTTGTTTGAACTTTAACACCTTCGTTTTCTATTATCTCCGTTACATAACCATCAATGTAGGCATCTATTTCAATAGGTTTCGGAGGATGCCTGAGTATCATTTGCCCCGTTATTCCAGATATATTCTCTATACTTCCCGTTATAGGTGATTTTATAACGGTTTTGAATAATCCGAAAAATCCGTTTGTTTCGGCAATCACATCATCTTTGTTGACTTCTTGGCCTACTTTAACCTTTAAAAATTCTTTAACATCCTCGGGAGATACGCCCAAACGTCCTGCTATATTCAATGTTTCAACATCACCGGGGATTGCAGTTTTTGCCACGATATCATCAGCTTTAACTTTATCTCCGATTTTTACAACCACTTCGCCTTTAAGTGGTAACCGCCTTTCTTTATATATAACGGCTTTTTCGCTTACCTTTAATCCAGGTGTAAATGCATGAGCCAATTTATACCTCCTTATTTAATCTCGGGATATGTTCCGAGAACTTTATTCCATTCCGTTAATTTCTCGACTCTCAACTTATTGTCTTCAGGTAAGGTAAAAGGTCTTCTTCCTCTGGCATCGATTATAAGACCGACAACACCACCTTCGACTTCTTTGGTCACTTCCTTGCCGTTTCCTTCACCCATATCGAAATTTTTTTCAGGTTTGACTTTAATTTTCATTTTTTCACCGACTCCCAAAGGAATAAGAGCCATTTCTCCATATTTTACTTCTTTTGTATTTCCATTAAAAGAAACTGTGATACATGAAGAACCGTACTTCTTGGCATTTCCGATGGGAGCAATACATGTACCCAGCCTAATCAAACAATCCTTATCAAAAACTTCCGTAGCAGCTTGTTCATGAACCTGAGATAAAACACCGAGTTGAGGCATCATGAAAATACTATCAACGGTTAACATTGTAAATCCTTCGGGCAAAAAGGCATCTATCATCATGAATGCCGATTGAACCCTTCTCGGGGCGTGCGACAAAACACCTCCGGAACCGACTATCATATTTAGTGTTTCCATATTAACAAGTGTCGCTCCGGATTGTGTTTGGTTAAATGTATCGGAAATAGTTCTCTCCTGTTGAACACCTTTTAGGCTAACAGCCATCGTTTTGTGTTGTTCAAGTGCCAATCTCAATGCTTCTCTTGCAATTGCCTGCTCCAATTGAAGATCCTCAATTGTTTGAGGGATAGTGGTAGGGCGAATCATTTTATTTTTAATTCTGTTTCTAACTTCTTTTTCGTCCATATGGAAAGGAATCCATCGCATAATATTTTTAATCCCGGAACTTGCCATAACATTGGATATACTGTAACTCATTCCAAGGTTTGCGCTTACTGTTCTGTTGAAAATCTCCTGGAATACGGAGAAAACATCCGTTGTAGCCCCTCCTATATCAACACCTAGTACTTCTATCCCGTTTTTTTTCGCTATTTTTTCTATCAACAGACCTACGGCTCCAGGGGTAGGCATTATGGAAACATCTGTCCAACTCATTAATTTTTTATAGCCGGGAGCCTGCGCCATAACATGTTCCATAAATAGGTCATGTATTTTATCTCTTGCCGGCTTGAGATTCTCCCTTTCAAGTACAGGTCTCAAATTTTCAACTATAAAAAGGTCAGTTTTTTCTCCGAGATTGTTTTTTACAATTTCCCTTGCATCCTTATTCCCTGCAAATATTACCGGGAGTTTATAAGTTGAACCGAATCTGGGCTTTGGATCAGCTGCGGCGATAATTTCCGATAGTTCGGCTACATGTGAAATCGTTCCCCCATCAACACCACCGGACAATAAAATCATATCCGGTCTCAGTGTTCTGATTCTTTCTATTTTTTCATGCATTTGCCTTCCGTCATTGGACGCTATCGTATCCATAACAATTGCTCCTGCCCCCAGCGCGGCTCTTGCTGCACTTTCAGCAGTCATTGTTTTTACAACTCCCGCAACCATCATCTGTAATCCGCCACCGGCACTCGATGTTGATATATAGATGTCTATGCCGTGATTTTTATCCTTGTAAGGCTTTATAAAGTTTTCTCCGTCCAAAATCTCTTTATTGGCGAGTTCCTCAACTTCCGTCACTGCGTTTAACACACCTCTTGTAACATCTTCAAAAGGAGCTTCAACTGTAGTAGGGGCTTCTCCCCTGACTATCAATCTGTATCCATCCTCCTTTTTCTCAATTAATATTGCCTTGGTTGTAGTACTACCACAATCTGTGGCTACAATCGATTTAATCTCTTCCGGTTTGATCATTCTACCTCCTATGGGGTTTTCTGACTTAATTCTTCTATCTTTGTCAATAATTTCTCAAAATAAACTCTGTCACTTAGAACTATTGTTGCTTCTCTGTAATATTTTACAGGAAAAACAGTTTGTATTAGAGGTTCAAAAAATATAGATAACTGGCCTGCTATTCTGTTTATCGGCTTAATTGTTTCCCCGAAGAGTAACGCCGGTGCCGTGAGTCGCCTATCCACTATTTCAGTAGCTATTTTATCTATTATTTCATTCCTTACCTGTTCCGGTATCTCGTCTATTGAAACAGCATCACTTCTGATTTCATCGCCAAACAGATTCTTAAAAAAATTCATCTCACTCCCTGTAGCTAATGTCAAGTTGTTTTACGGCTAATGCATCATTTAGACGCCCTACAGGTGTGTTATGAGGAGCACTTTTAACAATTTCCGTATTCTCTTTTGCTTCATTTGCTATTTTAATCATAACATCACAAAATTCATCCAGGGTTTCCTTTGATTCCGTTTCAGTAGGTTCTATCATGATTGCTTCATGAATAATAAGAGGGAAATAAATTGTCGGAGCATGAAATCCATAATCAAGCAATCTTTTTGCAATATCCAATGTTCTTACTCCGTAATTGCTCTTCTGTAAATTACCATCCAGAACAACTTCATGCATGCAGTGTTTTTTATATTTCAGATTATAATGTTTCTCAAGTCTGCTTTTTATGTAATTGGCATTAATAATAGCATTTTTGCTTATTTCTCCGAGATGTTCCTCTCCGATCATCTTAAGATACGTATATGCACGTACAATCACAAGGAAGTTCCCGTAGAAGGAATGAATTTTCCCAATGGATTTTTCTCTGTCGTATAGAAACTTATACTTTTCTCCATCCTTTACGATACGGGGAACCGGAAGGAAATCACTCAAATGTGATTTAACTGCAATTGCTCCGCCGCCAGGTCCTCCCCCCCCATGTGGAGTAGAGAATGTTTTGTGTAAATTAAAGTGAAGTATGTCAGCCCCGATCTCTCCGGGCTTTACAATGCCGAGAAGCGCATTCAAGTTAGCGCCATCCATATACAATAAGGCACCTTTGCTGTGTAAAATATTTGCTATTTCTTTTATATTAGTTTCAAATAATCCAAGTGTATTGGGATTCGTAATCATCATGCCGGCCACATCTTCGTTCACTATTTCTTTCAATTTTTCAATATCAACCAATCCATCCTCATTTGACTTTATTTCGATTGTTTCGTACCCTGCCATGACACTACTTGCCGGATTTGTGCCATGAGCCGAATCGGGAATGATGATATATTTCCTGGGATTCCCTTTTGCTTCCTGGTAAGCCCTAATTAACATTATGCCCGTATATTCGCCGTGTGCTCCCGCTACCGGTTGAAGAGTAATGTCATCAAATCCCGTGATTTCTTTCAACATCTCACCTAATTCATATATTATTTCAAGTGCCCCCTGTACGGTATTCTCACTCTGTAAGGGATGTATAGCGGTAAAACCGTTTAAATTTGCAGTTCTTTCATTAATTTTAGGATTGTATTTCATCGTACATGATCCCAGAGGATACATATTCTTATCTACATGATAATTCAAATTCGAAAGATTTACAAAATGTCTGACAGTATCCTGTATCCCTACATTGGGCAATCCCGGTTTTTCAGTGCGCAAAAACTCTTTTGGAATAATTTCACTTATACTTTTATTATAGTAGCTATTTTTGTTTATAGAGATCCCTTTTACCCCTCCTCTGGATCTTTTGAAAATCAAGTGTTTATCCATTATCACTCCTTTTATTTAGACTTATATTATAAACAAATTCTCAATATTTTTCAATCTATTTTTTAATGTCCGCACAATCGGACATATCCCCCTGCAATTTATCAATTGCATGTTTTAATATTGGAATAATCGTGCTTAAATTGGATTTTACGGCATCAGGTGAACCCGGGAGATTTATTATAATTGTTTTCCCTATTGTTCCACAAACGGCTCTTGACAAGGCGGCAAAGGGTGTTTCATTAAGTGATTCTCTCATAATCAGGGATTCAAAACCATACAATCGTTTTTCAATCAACTCTAAAGTCACATCCGGTGTTATGTCTCTCGGGGACAAGCCGGTTCCTCCGTTTGTTAATATGACATCACATTTATCTTTTAAATTATTTACAGCATCAATCAGATAATCCTTCTCATCCGGAATCAGTATATAATCAAATAAATCAAAACCGTTTTCTTGCATTAAAGATCTGATCAATGGGTGATTTTTGTCCTCTCTTTCCCCACTATAACCCTTATCACTAAGGGTAATAATCGAGTAAAGGTAAGATCTGTTTTTCATGCTTCTTTTTTACTACAAAATCAGGTTTATTTCAAGTGGTTTTTTCTTGTTTTATTGAATCTGAGAAAGTTCATATTCGCTTGACAGCTAAATTATTTTATTTTATATTAGTTTCATGAGGAATGTTTCGAAAAGTGTTGTTTTTATATTTATATTATATTTTTCTCTATTTTATAATCTATACTCGTTTGATATGAATAAAGTCATTGAGCAAACTGTAGCAAATTATAATTCCGTAAAAACAATTCAATCCGATATTTCGGAACATTTTTATTCTTCTACAAAGAGAGGAGATTATTCGGGGAGATATTATTCAATCGGCGATTCAACCGCTATTTATTTTACAAAACCTTTCAGTCAATCAATACTCATAACAAAGGACTCTGTTTATTGGTACTTTCCGAACGATAAAAAGGTTTATATTGGTTCAAAACTCACTAAATCCGAAGTTAAGTCTTTCCAAAGAGAAAATAATTTAACATTTCTTAATAAATTAGAGTATAATTATGATAAGAAACTTGTTGGGAACATATTTTCAAAGAAAATTAAGGTTACAATAACACCAAAAATTAAAAGAAAAGCCAAATTCTCAGGAATAATTATCTATCTTAATCCAAAATTGAATGTGATTACCGATGTTGAATATTATGATCTGGGGGGTAATGAAATAATGGAACAACATTTCAGACATTTTAAAAATATTAACGGTATTAATCTTGCATCTTCTGTTTCAACTATTGTTTTTACACCTATGGGGAATATTGAAACCGATATAAATTATAAGAATACAATTATAAATAAGAAAATCGATAGAAGTAAATTTAATCTCAAAATACCTGTTAAAGGTATCAGAAGAATGTCACTTTTTAATCCAAAAGGAGGTAGCAAATGAAGAGAATCTTATTTGCTGTACTTTTCTTACTTATCATTGTCCAATTTGCATGGGTACCCGTTCTTAATGCAAGCCAACCGAAACCGAATCATGAGCCTCTACTCGCACTGCTTTTCGGTTTGATTATTCCCGGTGGCGGTCAATTCTACAACGGAGATACACATCAGGCAATTATGAATCTTGTAATTGTGGTTGCACTCTACATCGTTGTGGGGATTTTGAGTTACTTTATTCCATTGTTTTTCTTCATATGGATAATACCCTGGTTTGTATGGCTTTACTTCGCATGGCAAGGTTATCAGAAAGCTATAAAGATTCGAGACGGAACGGCTATGAAATTCGGCAAAATGAAACTCGCGGATTTAAGAATAAAGAACAAAGCTTATGCATTTTAGATCTGTCAGGGCGGTTTTTACAACCGCCCTTTTAATTTTCCTCATTATTAATCCCATATTCGGCAAAACAATAATAATAAATGGAAACAAACACTTGACCGAGCAATTTATTAAATCTCTTACGGATTCTTCCGATATTTACGGCTCTTTAATGCAATCGGGCTATTTTGATGATATCAGCGTAAAACCCATGGGAGATACTGTATTGGTTAATGTAAAGGAATTCCCCTATATCAAAAATATAACCATTAATGGAAATCTCATATTTCCTTCAATTATAAATAAATTTTCACGCTTTAAAAATTCCGTTCTGAATAAAAAAGTTTTAAAAGATACTCTTTTAAGTATAATTGATTTTTATAATTACAACGGATATCCGGAAGCATCCTTCGATACCATCTCGGTAAAAGATTCCATACTTCATATACATCTTTATCAAGGTGAAATTGATAGCATAAGATTTTTCAATACGAGCGGAAGTGAAAAATATATCAGGAAATTATTGAATCTCAAGGAAGGAGATATAATTGATAATTACACTATTCAATCAACAATTTCGAACCTATTACATTCCGGATATTTTTATGATGCACGATATTTTATAAAAAGAAAAGAACGGTATTATCTCGATTTTTATCTTCTTGATGCTTTTCC
>Ga0164318_10007425_pt1 | contig 10626 bp, 7 predicted proteins | sample GuaBasSedimGuay9_FD_113734 | JGI IMG/M metagenome (GOLD analysis project Ga0164318, IMG submission 113734) | Subseafloor sediment microbial communities from Guaymas Basin, Gulf of California, Mexico - Guay9, Core 4571-4, 0-3 cm | ecosystem: Environmental > Aquatic > Marine > Hydrothermal vents >...
CGGAGGAATTACCTTATGAAAAAGGTTTTTATGCAGGAGGAGCAAATGATATGAGGGGGTGGTTATTTAAAAGTCTTGGCCCTGGTGAATACTCTGGCGATTCCCCTTACGAAAAGGTTGGTGATATCCAAATTGAGGGTAATTTGGAGTATAGATTTCCAATTTATGATTTCTTTAAGGGGGCACTTTTTGTGGATGTTGGTAATATATGGACTTATAGTACTTCAGAATCATTTCCTGGAGGTAAGTTTTACTTTAACAAATTTGTGTCACAGTTGGCAGTTGATGTAGGTATTGGGTTTAGATTTGATTTTAAAGTTCTGATTTTTAGAATTGATGGAGCTGCACCAGTTCGCAATCCAGCTTTCCCAACAGGGCATAGATGGAGAACCAAATATTTGCACCCTACTGATATTGTATGGAATTTTGGTATTGGTTATCCTTTTTAAATTGCTGAATAAATTAATGGGGAAATGATTAAATGACGAATATAAATGGCATCTAAATTTATTGATAATAAATATGTTAGCAAAGCTGTAATTAATAATTTACCATTTAAGCCTACCGCTGATCAAGAAACGGTTTCAATACATCTTGGTGCTTTCACGCTAAGTACAAAAAACAACCCAGTATATATTCTAAAAGGATATGCAGGCACAGGAAAAACCAGTATGCTTAGTGCCTATGTGCACACATTAAAACAAACAAATATCAATTTTGCATTATTGGCACCAACCGGAAGAGCAGCAAAAGTATTAGCTCATTATACCAGACACAATGCACATACAATTCACAGAAGTATTTACCAGTTTTTAACTAACAAAGAAGGTGTAACTAATATAGCTCTTGCTCACAACAAGCTAAGTAATTCGGTTTTTATTATTGACGAAGCTTCAATGATTGGAGATAATAGCCAGGTTAATAATTCAATCTTTACAAAAAGTAGTCTGCTAGACGATGTAATGCAATTTGTATTTTCGCAGAAAGGAAACAAATTAATTCTTGTTGGCGACACAGCACAATTGCCACCTGTAGGTACAGTTTTAAGTTCTGCGCTTGACATAAACATTCTTAATAACTCATATTCAATAACTTCATTTGATTTTGAGATGAGAGAGGTTATGCGTCAATCTCTTGATTCGGGCATATTAACTTCTGCAACCACACTACGGACAAAAATAAAAGATAGCGAAACATCTCTACCATTTTTTAATATTAATAAGACATATAATGATGTTACAATTATTAATGATGCAGGTACATTTGAAGAATTATTAATTGAGGCATTTACTGGCACCTCAATGGAAAATGGGATTATTATTTGCAGATCAAATAAGCAAGCAAATATTTACAATAATCAAATTAGAAATAGGATTCTAATGCGAGAAACCGAAATTGATGCAGGTGATTTGATGATGGTAGTTAAAAATAATTATTATTGGCTAGATAAAGGTTCAGATGCAGGATTTATTGCAAATGGTGATATAATTAAAATTGTTAGGTTTAAAAATACCGAAGATATTTATGGTTTCAGGTTTGCTGATGTTGATATTCAATTACTTGATTATCCTGAAGAAAAGGAATTGAATGTTAAGTTATTACTGGATACAATTACCACAAACTCCCCGGGCTTACTAGATGAGGATAACAAACGACTTTTTAAAAACGTTGAACAAGATTATATGGATTACCCAAATCGAAGAACACGAATAAATAAAATTAAAGCCAACCCATATTTTAATGCTTTACATGTAAAGTTTAGTTATGCCATGACCTGCCATAAAACACAGGGGGGGCAATGGCCAAATGTTTTTGTTGATAAAGGATTTATTAAAGATAATATTATTGATATAGAATATTTAAGGTGGTTATATACAGCTACAACACGAGCCACCAAGAAGCTGTATTTAATTGGTTTTGGTGAAGAATATTTTGATGATAATTAGTGTCTTATTTCTAATATTCGTGCTTTTTCTTTTGCATAAAATTACAAATCACAATGTTCAAATCACAAATAAATTACAAAATTCAACTTCAAAATCTCAAACTGCTTGCTATGCATAAGGCGTAATTTGGAATTTGAATATTTATAAATTTGAGATTTATTTGTTATTTCCGGTTTATCTGGCTTAGGTTTTAAATAATTACTCAACTCTCTTAAAATTCAAATCATGAAAATCAAAACTAAAATCAATATTTGGAGAAATACCTTTCATCTTAATGCCTATTGCTTTTCCTTCTTCATTTAACTGAAAAATTGCAAATGCATCCGACTCCATATCCTGATAATTCCATTTAATGGCAAAAGTATTTGCTTTGTAATAGTACATACGACCTGTTAACTTTGGTGAGCGAATTGAGCGAAACAATAATTTCCCATCATCATTTGATATTTCTACATTTCCAAACCAATTATCGGTATATGTTCCTACGTAATCATCCAGATTAAGATGCTTGGTTTTTGCCTTATTAACTGTATTCCAAACTGCCTTTGTAACAGAATCTCCGGTTGCTGTTCTGCTTGCAATCTTACTTTTCATATAACCAATCCAATCCTTTTGCTCAACCGCAATAAAAGCATCTACAATTTCCTGAGAAATAGTCCAATAACTATAGCCACCAGGATCAGAGTTGGTAAGCACAATAACGCCAGAGTTTAATTCAGGAATAACAACCATTTTAGATAGCATACCGGGTAATCCGCCCGTGTGTTCATACACAATAAACCCATTTTTATCGCTAATACCCCATCCTAAGCCATAGGCACCAAAATGTGATTTGTATGGCGGTTTTGGTGTTGCATTAAACCATTTGTTAGTGTGTGGTTTCCATAATTCTGAATGATTTTTTTCTGAAATCAATGTTTCAGATAAGCTATCACCATATCTACACTCATTTAAATACAACAACAAGTACTTACTCATATCATTAACACTTGAGTAAACTCCTGCAGCAGCACCAAATAATCCACTTGGATCTGAATAGTTTTTTAACTGTATTAAATTACCATCTTTTATGGAGTGTGGTCGTGCAATATTACTTGTGTCTGTTAAATTTTGGAATAGGGGAGCGGAGTGCTCCATTTCTAATGGTTTCATAATATTCAATTCAACAAACTTTGCCCAACTCATCCCACTTACTCGGGCAACAACCTCTCCAGCAATTATATACAGTAAGTTGTCGTAATCGTATTTTGTTCTGAAATCAGATACTTGTTTTTGATATTGAAAGCTTCGTGCAACGTCAGTCATTGTAAAATCACCACCATCTGGGAATATCATTAAATCACCAGCTCCCAGCCCAAGACCGCTCCTGTGAGTTAACAAATCTTGAATATTGAAACTTGCTGTAACATAAGGATCGTACATTGTGAACTCAGGAACATACTCAACTACTTTATCGTTCCAATTAAGCTTACCCTCATCAACAAGAATTGCCAATGCCATTGCGGTAAATGATTTTGTATTTGAAGCAATTGCAAAAAGAGTATTTTCATCAACCTTTTCCTGAGTGTTGGCAGAAGATAGTCCATAACCTGCTGAATGAATAACTTTGCCATTTTGAACAACAGCAACAGCAATACCAGCATGTGGCATTATTGACATTGCACTGTTTACAATAGAATCAATTTGATATGAGCTAAGACTTTGTCCAAACACAGTAGTTTGTGCAAAAGACAGAAGTGATATAAATAATACTAAAGCTAGTTTTTTCATTGAAAATGTTTTTAATGTATTGCAAAAATGAACAAAATAATAATCATGGCAATTAATTGTAGTATGTTTTGCCACTAATGAACAAATAGGATCAAAATAATGAATGCATTTTATACAATTCGTGGGCTATGGGTGGTTTACCCGCAGCAAGGATTGCAGCGGTAGATTGCTGAAATGCCAATGATGTTTTGTTAGTTGGCGGATTACGCCTTAGCGTAACACGTACAACTTTACAAAAACACAATTGGCATAAAGCAACTACAAGCGTAAAGCCTGTTTGCTGCCCTAATAATAAGAATAGTATTGCTACTTTTTACTATTCTGCTTAATCATATAAATGGCATCGAGCCTAAGCATTTCCTCAACAGGTATCCCTCTATTCTTGGCTTTCTCAACTACACTTGAATACCAAACATCACTATTTTTAATATTTTGAATAAATGCAGCAATCTCTTTTTCATAGATAGATTTTGCACTAGGTTTGTTAGTTGATTCTTCGGGATAAATTGTATCATTTTGCAAATAAATATCTCCAAGTTTATCAACAAATCCAAACGCAAATCTATTAAGTGTAGCTTCGGTTTGAAGAATAAAAATCACATCATTTCGCTCAATTTCTTCTTTAACATTAATTTCACTAACTTTTAAATTTTTTCTACCTGGTTCGTCGGAATAAATATTTTTATTGTAATACCAAAACTGTCCTTTGTTAAAAACATCCCTCGACAAGCCTTCATTATATAATTCCCAATAATAACTATCGGCAACCACCATTGCTTTTGTGGGGGCATCAACTCCGCTATTATCGATTTTTAATTTAGGATAGGCCAATGGCACACTGGTGTTGTACCAAAAAATATTTAGTCCCTCGCCAATGTCATTATCGCGATATTTTGGAAAAGATGAAATATCAATGCGTTCAAGTTTAAAATGAGGTAGCTTAACGCCTCTAATTTTTTCCACATAATTAATTAATGAATCAGCAACTAAATACTCACCATATTTACTCCAGTGAATTCCGCCAATTGTAAACAATGGATATTTAGTGGTGTCTTTCATATTAACAAACCATGAATTGAAATCAATATATTTTACTCCTATTGAGTCGAAAGCTTGGGAAAAATAATCGTAATTGGATATGGTTTTTGTATTAGGAGGTAGTGAATCTGGAAAATACTCTGGGAAATAACTTGCCTTGCCGGCAGCCAAAATAACAACTATATCAATATTTTTTTTTGCAAGGGAGTCACTAATCATTTTTAGTTTAGATACTTTAGTATTAATCTTGTTTTTCCCAATAAAATTTCGTCCGAGATATTCGTTAATATAACTTAGCTCATAAAGATAGCCTTCCTTTCCAACTATTACATTATTTGCATTTACCTTGTTAAACAACCAAAAATCTAATTGATTATGCCATCTCACAAAAGTTGGTCTGAGTCCAAAATGATCATTAATGTATTCCTCTTGTTTCTGTTGATAATCACCATTAAACCATTTACTTAAAGTAAAATCTGGTTTTTCAGTAAGTTTAACATAACCCTTTAGGGGTTTAACTTTTATGATTCCTGTTAATTGCTGAATTTGAGGAAATGACAGTATCACAACAATCAAAACAAAGATAGTTTTCTTAACAGCTGTATGTGCGTTTCCTTTCATCTTAAAATCTGAAATAGATAAATGGATTAAAGCCTGATGAGGTAATTGAGCTTAATGATAAAGCAAATAACATAAAACTTATTGGTATTAGCCAATAATAACCAGATTGTTGATAATTATTTGGTGTGAACAAAAAATCACAGGCTTTTGCTCCTAATTTAAAAATAGTTGAAAAGGAAAATATAAATGCAATAATTAAAAACAAAGTAAATGACGGAATTGTACTAAATCCAACATCGGCAGCATTCCAGGTAAACATTTTACTAAGGAATAAAATTGCTTGGTCAAATTGTTCTAATCTAAAAAATACCCATCCAACAATAACAATTAAAAATGTAATTATTACGCTTGGCAATTTGCCAATACGCTTATATACTTTTAGTAGAAAAATCCTTTCGATAACTAAAAAGAAGCCATGATAAGCGCCCCAAACAACAAAGCTCCATGATGCGCCATGCCATAAACCTGAAACCAAAAAAACAAACCAAAGGTTAAAATATAATCTACGCTTTGTGCTTACCTTACTGCCTCCCAATGGAATATACAAATAGTCGCGCATCCACGAGCCTAATGTTATATGCCACCTCCTCCAAAATTCAGTTATACTTTTTGAAACATAGGGGTTGTTAAAATTTTCAGGAAATTTAAAGCCCATCATTCTACCAAGCCCTATTGCCATATCTGAATATCCAGAAAAATCAAAATATATTTGGAAAGTATATGCCAATATTCCAATCCATGCTGCGCTAGTACTCAGGGTGTTAATATCGCCATTCATTATTAAGTCGGCCTGCTCACCCATTACATTTGCAATGAGTACTTTTTTTGCTAGACCAATGGAAAACCTAATAAAACCCGTAAGTTTATCATCTATTGTTTCGTTTCGTTCAACAATTTGATCAGCAATTGTATTAAACCGAACAATTGGTCCGGCTATCATCTGTGGAAACGACATAATATAAAGCAGATAATCATTAACCTTGTCAAGAGGCTTATGCACACCTCTGTAGATATCAATTGAATATGTTAATGTTTGGAAAGTGTAAAATGAAATTCCAATTGGCAGCAGTATATTTATCCAACTAATTGGGTTTACACCAACAAGATTCAAAAATGAGTTTACATTCTCAATAAAAAAGTTAGCATATTTGAAGTAGAATAATAACCCCAAATTTATTGATATGGAAATTATTAATAAAGCACGCTTTCGATTTAAAGCTTTGGAATTATACATCATCCTAACAAGATAGAAATCGATTACTGTTGAGGCTATGAGTATAAAAACAAATTTTGGAGCTCCCCAACTATAAAAAATAATACTTGCGATAAGTATTACCCAATTCTTTAGCTTACTTCCAACTATATTATATATAATTAGAAAGATAGGTAAAAAAACTGTTAGGAATAAACTTGAGCTAAAAACCATTTATTGTAAAATTGCGTGCAAATATCAACATTTTTTACAAATTTTAAATACCTATGTTTAAAATTAATTTTTGTAGATTTACAAATGTTTAAGAAGAGGTTAATTATTAATTAGCAATTATTTTATGAAAAAATATTCACTATCATTTATACTATTAATTTGTAGCTTATTTATTTTTGGTCAAGCGCCAAAATTTCAAACCTACACAGCTGATTTACTAGTTATTGCAACAAAAGATGGAATAAGTCAGCAATGGCAGAATAAAGATATACTTATAACTCTTAATTATAAAACTGGTGATTTTAAAGCAATAATTAATAATAGTGATTTTTGTAATAAGGAAACTGATTCCAGAATTAATGAGAGCGATATTTCCAATGATACCGAATTTGTTTTTGAGGGTAGCATGCCAATAACTCAAATACTTAATCAGAAAATCATTAATCAGGATTATGATATTGAACTTCAGCTAACAAATGAAGACATTAGCCTTAGTGAGGTAATTAACTTCAAAATGAATATTATGCGTCCCAACCAAAATTCAAATAGTTATAGGGTATTCACATTAACCGGAATATTGTACAATGACGAACTTAACCTACCTGCATTTAAAGGTTATGATAATGAGGTTGAGATTAGAATAATATTTAATGCTTTTTGGACTGGGCAGAATTAAATTATTGTTGCTGTTATTAAAACCGTTAACGGACTATTGATTATTAACACTAGCCCTCGGAGGCTATTTGTACAACAGCCTCAGCTGCTATTCCCTCACTTTTACCAATAAAACCGAGCCTTTCGGTGGTGGTTGCCTTTACGGATACTTTGCTAATATCTATATGTAATATATCTGCAATATTGACTCTCATTTTTGGAATGTAATCTGCTATTTTGGGAGATTGTAGAATAACAACAGAATCAACATTAACTATAATGAAGTTAGCATTTTTGAGTAATTCCACAACTTTAGAGAGTAAAATAGTGCCTGACAATCCTTTATTCTTAATATCTGTGTCTGGAAAATGTTGGCCAATATCTCCCAAAGCTGCTGCACCTAGTAAAGCATCTGCAATTGCATGGATTAATACATCTGCATCAGAAAAACCCAATGCGCCAAGTTTATTTTTTATGGTAATAGTACCTATTATTAGTTCTCGGTTGGGAACTAGTTTGTGTACATCATAGCCAATACCGATTCTGGTATTACATCCATTAGTTGTCATTAAAATTAAAGGTTAATAAATAGCTTGCAATAATAAATTAATAATTCAATAGTTAATTATTGTAACTATTAAATGACAAGTCTAATTAACTGATAACTAATTAAGAGAATTACCGTTACCTTTAGCCCCAAGGTTAAATAATAATGAGAACCGCAGTGTATTTTGCAGTGGGTTTTGTTCTTGTGTAACTGGAATTAAATATGAAAAATCAAGAGCAAAAACATTATAACGCAATCCTACACCAAGTGTAGCATATTTACGATTTCCTTTTGATGCATTTTCATAGAAGAATCCTCCACGTAATGCTAGTACTTCATTATACCAATACTCAGTTCCAAAAGAATAACTAAATTCTTTTAATTCTTCAGAAAAACCACCAGGAGCATCGTACCATGACTGAATCATACCTTGTATAACACTTACGTCGGGGTTCATACCTTCCTTAATAACACGTGTTCCATCAGGATTTGTAGAATCATCATAGTAGATAGGTGGAGTTGGTACAAGTAATTTGTTTACATCAAATTGAAAAGAGATACTGTTATACTCATCAAGATCAAGCGTTAATCGTGGTCCAAATCGTAAATTTGTAGGGATAAAATTCTTTTCGATGTTTGCTTCTGAATATGATATCTTACTTCCAATATTTGAAATATTTACTCCCCAGGCAAACTGAGCATCCATACTACTAAACCAATCAACATCATCTTCCCAATACAAAGCAATATCAGCAGCAACTGAAGTTCCCGCTTTTGTTTCAATACCTGCAACATATTGCCCTTGTGTTAAATCAGAATAAATAAATCGACCAACAATAGCCAACGATAATTTATCTGTAAGAATACGTGAATAAGTAGCATCAACAGCAAATTCATTTGGTTTGTATGTACCTAAACTCTGACCTGTATCATCGGTAAATGTAATCTCTCCAAGGGAGAAATAACGTAATGAAGCCGCAAATGTTGACTGTGTATTAATACGTTTGTAAAATGAAACATATGCCAAGTTAATATCGTTAACAAGATTACGTAACCACGGTGTATAGGAAAAAGCAAAACCCATATCATCAGCAATTCTTGCATATTTGGCAGGATTCCAGTGCATTGAGTTAGCATCGGCTGAAGAAGCTACTCCGCCGTCACCCATACCACCTGCACGTGCATCAGGACCAATCATTAACAAGGGTACTGCTGTAGTAATTACTTGACCGTGGGTTGTAACTTCCTGTGCATTAATGTTTGTGAACAAAGTTATTGCAAAGATTAGTAATATTATCTTCTGTTTCATGTGATATTTATAATTTATAAAAAACGTGTGCAAACCTAACGAAATAATTTAATAAATATTATTTTGTTATAAAAATTCCTTTCAAAAGGATATACGATACCTAAACTTTAAATGTAAACGGAAAATTTGGATAATTGTTATTTGCTTATCTTAAATAATTTTTGTTGCTGTACGGTAATGTTTCCAAATGTGTCTTTAACTTCAATGGTATAAACATATATCCCCGAAGCAATAATATTACCATTGTGATTTCTTCCATCCCATGTTATGGTTCCAGATTCATTTGTTCCATTAATATCACTACTTAGTAGTTCAACTACAAATTTACCAACTACATCGTAAATTCGAATTGTGACATCAAGTTCAGAACCGTTTTTATTATGCGAAAATTCAAATCGGGTTTCTTTTTCAAATGGGTTTGGATAGTTGAGTACATCTGCAAGTTGTATCTCCACATTATCATCTACAAAGAAATCTATTGTTTTTTCAGATGAATTATTTTGAAGATCCCAAGCTTTTATTGTTAATGTGTGACTACCAGGAGTAAGATCTTGAAATGGATAAACAACTTTTCCGGATTTATATGAATTCACATCCATATCATAATATGTATTCAGTATTATTGAATTCGAGTAATCATCATCAATAACCATTACAATATCATGACCTAAGCCGTTTCCGGTAGAATTAATTCCACTGTTATCTGATAAATATGAAAGTAATACAGATGTGCTTGTAACTATTTCGCCCGAAACAAATGAGTTATTATTTATATATAATTCAATATCCGGGCCAACATCATCGATATCTGCTTCATCATCAATACCGCCAATATACATATGGTCGAATGCTCCCCAAGCATCAACAAAATTAACGGTATCAAGTGCATAATATCTAATTTTTCCGTAGCCATACTTATACGAAATATCTTTAGGAACCATGAATTCAAATTCAAACTTACCATTTACAACTTTAGCTTTGCCATCAAATAACAACCTATCAAAAAGGTTAAAATCAGCAGGAAAGCTACTGCCATCATTTCCAAGAGTAGTATATAGTGTAGACTTATCTATTACTTTTGGATATACAAATCCATTAAAATTTGAAACAACCTGTTTGTTAATATCAAGTATTTCGCCGGTAATATTTACAATTGAAAGAGCGTGTAAAGTATCGGATAACTCAGTTATACTATTACTAGTAGTAACAATATCATACATGGGATAGGCTAAAGTAAGCGCTGGATCGCCTAATAAAACAAAATTTAAATAGTTATCATCAGATGGTATTTTTGATAATCTTATTAAATCGCCTA
>Ga0164318_10007426_pt1 | contig 10626 bp, 10 predicted proteins | sample GuaBasSedimGuay9_FD_113734 | JGI IMG/M metagenome (GOLD analysis project Ga0164318, IMG submission 113734) | Subseafloor sediment microbial communities from Guaymas Basin, Gulf of California, Mexico - Guay9, Core 4571-4, 0-3 cm | ecosystem: Environmental > Aquatic > Marine > Hydrothermal vents...
CCGGATTCCAAAATAATCGTCATATCCGGTTATTCGTCGCTTTTTTCGGTCAGCAACACGCTTGGTTACGGAGTCTGTGCGTTTTTGTCCAAACCCTTTACCATCAAGCAGATTCGATCTGAAGTCGAAAAATCACTGGGACTTGGCGTAAACGGCCCCGACGGATTGGAGCTTGGAAATGGCATCTAAAGTTCTAATAATCGACGATACCCCCGTCATACGTGACTTTCTGACCGAGGTAATGAGTGATGCCGGTTTTGAGGTAGATATCGCCATCAACGGTCAAATCGGATATGAAAAAGCCGTTGATGAAGACTATGTGATGATTTTCTGCGATGTGCACATGCCGGTGATGAACGGCCTCGAAGCCATAAAGAAGATCAGGCAGGCAAAACCGGATATGCCGATCGTTATGACCGACTCGTTTCCGGATAAAATGGCCGAGCAGGCCACCGCGGCCGGCGCCCTGTGTTGCCTGGCCAAGCCCTTCGCTCTTGAAGAGGTGCGGGAGACGATCAGCCGCATTATCGAGAGTAAGAAAATTAAGGTAACGTGAGTAACAGACCTCAAAATGAGGGAAGGCGGATCAAAATTCTTATTGTTGATGACGAAGAGATCGTCCTTTCCTTCGCACGCGACGCCCTTGAAGACGGCGACTATGACATCGAGCTGGCCAACAGCGGTGTCGAGGCGCTAAAAAAAATCGAACGTGAATTTTTCGATTTCATACTGACAGATATCAGAATGCCGGAATGCGACGGCATCGAACTGGCACAAAAGGCCCGTGAGATTATCCCTTCCGTGGGCATAATATTTATGACAGGCTATGCCAACCTGAATACGGCCAAGGATGCCATAAAGGAGGGGGCCTACGATTATATAATGAAGCCGTTCGAACTTAATGAGATTCGTCAGGCCGTAAAAAGCGCCGTCAAGAAAAGGCAAAAAGATACTGAAAAAACCTTATCCAATGAACTGAATCGACTATCAGACCTTAACCAATTGATGTACACTATATCGGACAGCCGGTCACTGATGCGTCTCTCCCTCGGTTTTGCCCTGATGCAGGGCAAAACACGGCTGGGAAGTGTCATATTCAGGGCCAACAACCATAACGAAATCGGAGTTATTTCGACCGAGGACAAGGCGGAGAACAGCTTTATTGAAACGGTAAAAAAATATGACATCGACTATTTCAATTTTGATGCCAAAGAGCTGAATGCGCCCTTTATGGTGCAGTCAATCGAAGGACACCCTTTATATTTACGGTATGGAGATGAAAAATCCGCTTCCCTGCTCACCCCGGCCTGGTACAAAAAGGGACAAAGACTTGTCAATATAGCCCTCAAAAGAGGCCCGAAGCTTTACGGCTTCCTGATACTCGGTTACTCACAGGATTCCGATAAAATCAAACAAAGTGAATTGAAACTTCTGGGCATAACTGCCAGTCAAATCGCCATTTCCCTTGAAAATATAATCCTTCTTGAAGAAAGCCGGGATGCTTATAAACGATTGAAAGATCTCCAGGATCAATCCATTCAGCTTGAGAAGATGGCCGCCCGGGGTCAGATGTCGGCCGAAATCGGACACGAATTGAATAATTTTCTGGGCGTGGTAATGGGCAATCTCTCGCTGATGCAATTTCATCTCGAGAAAAAAGACTACAATGAATTGGGGCGCTATCTTAAGGCTGTTCTGAATAATCTTGATAATATCAAGAAGTTTACCGCCGGACTTGTCAGTTATGCCGGAGTCGAATCGAATTTCAGCAAGTGTGATATAAATGGCCTGTTTTCAAATACAATCGAGTATTTGAAGGCCCACAGTCATTTCCAGAATATTGATATCGATCTTGATCTTTCTTCGGAAAAAATAGAGGTCATGGCCGATACAATACAGTTACAACAATTATTGTATAATTTATTGCATAACGCGGCTGATGCCAGCCTTGATAATGAACAAATTGCAGATAATTTAATCCGCGTAAAAGTTACCCGGAACACCGAAAACGATACACTGAGGGTCGATGTAAAAGACAGCGGAAAGGGAATTGAACCGGAATTATTGAAGAAGGCTTTCAGCGAGCGATTCACAACAAAAAAATCCGGTCATGGATTCGGCCTGCTGGTCTGTAAAAAAATAATCGACAATCATCAGGGGCATCTAAACATAGAATCGGTCCCCGGGCAGGGCACCTGTATTTCTTTTGAAATCCCTCTTCACAAGTCCGCCGCAGAACCTGCCCTTCTGACCTAAACTCTCCGCTTCCTTTCCAAAAAAATCCAATAAATAAAAAGGGCGGAATCCTCTATTTGATGAATTCCACCCAGGAAAGAAAGAACAGGTATTAATTTATTCCTTGGAAATCGTGATACCCCATTTGTGCGGCTGTTCGGGACGCGAGGCATTGAAATCCGGGAATGAGTGCGAATCATCGGTCTGATAATAAACGATATATTCCCCCTGCTCCAGAGTAATGTATGTATCCACCAGCCGATTTTTCCGGTCTCCACCGGCATGACGTGTTTTCCGGTATGTCATTTCCCAGATAATATCGCCGGAAGAAGCCTCTTCGATCCATCCGAAATCATACATATGACCGTTTTTGCCCTCCCCCAGAGCATAAATATGGATCTTCTGCGTCTTATTGATTTTAAATGTCTGCCTGACATCTTCATCATCGCCTATCCCGGTAAGATTAACCAGTATATTTGCATTTTCGGGTATTTCATCGAAAGTCGCAATTTGGGTTGTATCGAATCCCCTGCCGGCACCATATATGGTAATTCCCCACATTTTCGGTTCAAAGGGGGGCGAAACATTCCACCGACGGTAAGCATGAGAATCATCAGTTACATAGTAAACCATATAGCTGCCTGCTGGAAGGGTCACGATTCCGTCAAAACGACGGTTTTTCTTACCGCCTCCGGCATGCTGCGTATCTTCTTCAGTCATTTCCCAGACTATTTCACCGTCATCCAGATTTTCGATCCAGCCATAGTCAACAAACTCGTCCTGGTAGCCATATTCGCCAAGTGCCAGAATATGCAAATTGGACTCCTTTTTAAGTGTAAAGCCCTTGGATTTGAATTGATTGTTTCTTACCCGATTTATCTGGACAATAATCGGTTCGGCATAATCATCGACATACTCGGCCACAGAACCGGCATCAACCTCGCTTCCGAGAGAAATCAACATTCCGTAATGGAGCGGATCATACGGAGGCATGACATTCCAGTCGCCGAAGGAATGGCTGTCATCGGTTACAAAATAGGCGACATAATTGCCGGCCGGAAGTTCCACTTCGCCTGTGAAGCCGCGGTTTTTCCTGCCGCCGCCGGCCCATGATGTGTTCCATTTATCCATTTCCCAGACTCGCTTGCGAGTATCGGCATCGATTATCCAGCCGTGATCGACAAAAACCCTGTCGCCGCTTATATATTCACCAATTGCCGTTATGTTCAGTGTCATTTTCTTTTTCAGGGTAAAACCCTTTGTATCGGAGAAATTGTCATCCGGGCGGGTAAAATCGACAATCGCGTTTTTGTTGACCTCCGGAACCGGATTGAAATTTGTGAAGGTACCCTCGGGAGCCTTGATTACCAGGGCCATGTCCTCCAGATCCCCGGAATAATACTCATATCTGTCCTCTTCATCGCCGAAGATATATTCAAGCATTCCCACGGCCTCTTCAAGATCGTCGATGACGATATTGACGTCTTTCAGGCTGTAAGGTTTACCGGCATAGTAGTAGGCCTCGTACCTCCCGGCCGGCAGAGTAATCTCATCCTCATATTCACGGAAATGTTTTGAACCCTCAAATCTTCTTGTATCCTGTTCATTCAAAACCCAGACCGGCTCGCGACTTTCGGCATCGATTATCCAGCCATAGGCAAACATATCATCGGAATTTTTTAACTCGGCCCCGACCGCATAGATGGACAGCCGGGTTTGCGACTGTAATTCGAATCCATCGACCACCAGGTCACCCTGATAAAAATCACGCATATCTATAACAACATCATCGGCTAATGCCGGCCCGGAAACCATAACCATCCCCAAAGTCATTATGACTATACATCCGTTCAGTATCTTTTTCAGGCTCATGACACACTCCTTTTGGCCTATATATTTTCTACCATTACTTACGGTAAAATAACTGCGAGGGTTTCGCAATAATAGAATTTAGCCAAAATGGCAAAAAAATCCACCGGCGCGGGATATTTTTGTAAGTGCTTTTCGCACAAAGGGATACTAAAAATGTCCTATGTTCCGGTGGTACCGCAGATCGGGGCCGGACCGCCCTTATACAGGAAATTAATGACATAGGTCAAATTAACGATGTTAAGAACATCATTGTTGCCGGCATCACCGGCATAATTGCAACATCTCGGCCCGTAGGGGCCGAACTTCCGATTCCGACAGCCGTTTGCGAAACGGTTCGGCTCAAGCGATAATTTGTAGAACCGGCATTCATCGATCCGCCTTCAGAAATGACCTGCCAATCGATCTCTTCCTCTGCCCTGTCACCGGCCATAACCGACGGACACAATATCAGCATCAGAGCGGCTAACGACAGATACTTAAAACTCAGGGAAATCATAATCCAGGTAACCTTTTATATATTTTGTTCAATACCTTTTAGTTCTTATATATGAACAATAATCAGATTAGCCATATCAGTACACAGAGAATAAACCTATGCTCTTTTTCAATTATTAATTAAAAGCATTGACTGTAATGATTGGACTTATATTAATAAATAGGATTTTTATCCTCCCTGTTAAACTCAAAATACTTATTAAATGGACCATAATACTTACTATACAGGACAGATTATTCGGTTTTGAGGAGAGGAATAGATTGTATAATCAGGCCCCGCTTCAAGCGGGGCCAGATTATTAAAAGATCATTATCGGCCTAAAAATCAGTCGTACCGGTAAATTTGAACGATCCAAGATGAATTGTCGGCGCCACCATGCATCCGACGGCATCCCACCATGAAGGTATCAGCTTGCGCTCCTTCGAGATACCTTTAACCGTCGAGAATGCCCGCATCATGGAATCGGTGAACCGGAGATTCTTGATACCATGCTTGATCTGGCCGTTTTCAATTAAAAACGTACCGTCACGGGTCATCCCGGTCAGAACCGCTTTGGGCGGATCGATCAGCCCGTTGATATAGTGAAAGCGGGTCACCAGAATACCGCGTTCGACCGAAGCGATCATTTCCCCGGTAGTTTTGTCACCGGGCTCGATGAAGATATTCAGGCCGTAGGCGCCCTCGCCATGCTGGTTGGCGGTCAGGGCATGACCGGTCGATTCGACACCGTGTTTTTTGCCGGAAAGCCGATCCCAGACAACGCCTTTGCCCACGCCTTTTTCAACAAAGTACACTTTCTTCTTGGGGACACCTTCAAAGTCGAACGGAATCGCAATGCCCTTGGTGTCATTGCCGTCATCATAGAATGTCATCGAATCACTCATGATTTTCTTGCCGATATTCTCGGCCAGAAACGACCTTTTCTCCATGAATGCCCGCGAATTGAAACCGACATAGTTAAGCCACTCGAAAGCTTCGGCAATGGCCGACGGCTCTAAAATGACTTCGTAATCACCCGGTTTGAGCGGCTTAGGCCGCCGAGACAGGCGCGCTTTTTCGACCGCAATATCGGCCAGACTTACCGGATCGATATCATCGATATTACGCGACATCCCGACCGCATAGCCGGACGAGTCTTTCGACATGGCGATAATATTGATGCTGGAACCGGTCAACGGCTGGTAACAGCGAACGCCCCGGGTATTGAAAACGGCCACCTCTCCCTCGCCGGATGAGAAGGCCCCGGCCATGGTGTATTTACGCCGGTTACCTCGAACAAAGACTTTCTTTACCATCCGGGCGCGGTCCTTGGGTTTATAATTGGCCGTATTTTCGAAATATGTATCGATTTTTTTGTACTCGGCCGGTTCGGGAAGGCCGTCGAAGTACTTATTATCGCGCTGGAATTTGGCGATTTCAAGCGAGTTTTTCAAGGTCGCGCGGAGATCGTTTACCGCCAGCGAATTTGTCGAAGCGACGCCGATTTTCTTACCGATCGCGGTGCGGATGAATACCCTGGCATCGGTTTCATTCACATTTTGATGGATGGTCGAGTTGGCATAGCGTGTCAAACCGGTGGTGCTTCCGATATAAGTAATCTCGGTTTCATCAGCCTTGCTCGATTTGACGACTTTCTCGAAAGTCGAAAACAGTTTATCTTTGCCTATCATTTGCTCGCCCCCACTTTCACTTTGCGGAACCGGGCCGGTGATGTTCCATGCGCCACCCTGGCCGTCTGCATCGGCTCACCCTTACCGCAGTTGGGAACCCCCCAGACATGCCAGTGATTACGATTACAGATGGCATCGCAGGAGTTCCAGAATTGAGGTGTCATCCCGGTATAGAGCGGATTTTTGAATATCCGTCCCAGCTTACCATTTTTAATTTCCCAGGCGCACTCGACACCGAACTGGAAATTGAGCCGCCGGTCATCGATCGACCAGACCTTGTTCATGTCGAAGAATATACCGTCCTTCGTATCGGCGATCAGGTCGTCGAGTTCCCATTCGCCCGGTTCGAGATTGATATTGGTCATGCGGATCAGCGGTATCCGATTCCAGCCGTCGGCACGCATGGTGCCGTTCGATCTCTGACCGATAACGGGGGCCGTCTCGCGGCTGGTCAGGTAACCTACATGCACCCCTTCCTTGACAATCGGCGACCTCTGGGCCTTGACACCCTCATCATCATAGCCGAATGATCCCAGTCCGCCGGGGACAGTGGCATCGGCATAGATATTGACGATATCGGAACCATACTTGAGGTTGTTCAAGCCATCGATCTGCATAAACGAACCGCCCGCCAGCGAGATCTCGGTACCGAGCACGCGATCGAGCTCCGACGGATGGCCGCATGATTCATGCACCTGAAGCGCCATCTGGGAGCCGGTGATGATGATGTCGGTCTCGGTATCGGGACAATCATCAGCGCTCAACAACTGAATCGCCTCTTCCCTGGTTTTGTCAACATTATCGAGAAGATTCATTTCCTCGATAAACTCATAACCGCGGGTGGCAAAGTCGCCGCGATGAGAATTCGGGAAAGAGCGCTTCTGCACTTCATTACCATCGGTGGCGATGGTTTCATATCCCGCGCCCGACTCGATAATGTCCTGCTCGATCTCGGCGCCCTCGGTGGAGAAAAACAGCTTGTTAGTCTTGTAGAAGTCCATCGAGGCCTGAGCCATTTTGATTTTGTCATCGGTTTTCAATCTCTCGGATATCTCAAGCAACAACCCGACTTTATCGTTGATCGGGACATTAAACGGGTCTTTTTCACAGAGTGTTTTGTAATGATCTTTGAATGCTTCCTGCTCGGCCAAATTGATCGCTTCCTTTTTCGCCATGGCCGACGCTCTGGCTGTCTGCAACGCTTTATTGGCCGCCTTTTTAATATCGGCCTCGCTGGTCGAGGCGATACCGGCAAACCCCCAGGCTCCGTCGTGCAGGACACGGACACCGACTCCGACATTGACATCCTTCGAAAGGGTGTCAACGACGCCATCGGTTACCTGGATCGATTCCTTTTCGGTCCTGACATAGCGGCAGTCGGCATAATCCACCGACTTACCTTTAAGCCAGTCCAGGACATTTCCAAGTTTATTTTTCATTTTACCTCCGTATGTCTATCAAGATTCGAAGAATACGCTTGCGGACCTGTCCGGTCAATTTACTTCAACATATACGTAAAATCAAGCCAAGAGATTTCGCAACTTACAATCTGTTGACAGTCAACGTCTTCAATAAAAAACCCGCCTAAATGCGGGCTTTTTCATTTCAGTTGATTTTCCGATAATTGAAATATATTAATCAAATATTATAATGGTCCGCAGTCTATTACCCAGTCTTCGCAAGTACACGGCTGATTGCCGCCTTTATACAGATAATTAATGATATAGGTGACATCGAGAATATTCATTTTGCAATCACAATTGGCATCGCCGGAACAGAGAGGATACGGTGTCGGTGCCGGACCGCCTTTGTACAAATAATTAATGATATGGGTGACATCGAGAATATTATAAGTCATCGAACCGTTGGCATCACCGGGAATACAATCGCATACGCCGGAGCAAGGATCGGGGTCGCAATTGATATTATCCCCCATATAATTCCCTGATATAAAATCACAGTTAAAAGGCGCCAGGATACGACACGAATCGGGATCGACACTGCAACAGGCGCCGCGGATGGTATCCGGTTCACAGCAGGTACGAACCGGCCATTCATCAAAGCAGATCATACCATAGGTATTGTAACACAAAAATAATTCGACATCGAGGAGATCAACGACACAATCGCCGTTAAAATCACCCTGATACATCGGGTCAGGCGGCGGACCGTCGAAAGCCACAAAATTATTAAGGTAAACCAGGTCAGCGACAGTCAGCGAAGTGCCGTCATCGTTTGGATCGCCGAAACAATTGCACGGCTCGGGCTGCATCTGAAGTCGCGGTTTTATCCAGCCGGCAATAGTGTTTATATCATTGCGATCGACAAAAGGCGTATAATCCCCATCGGAATAATCGATATAATACGGCGGCATGGAATTGATAGGTATCTCTGACACTATATTCGGCGCCGAGCGGCTTCCAAGGCAGGGAATGATCACCTGCGGCACATCGGGAAATTCGATCTCATAATAAATATCGAAAAAACTTTCAGCCGGAAAATCTATTCCCGGATTAACCGATGTGGCCAATCCGGTCGAAGCCGGCAGATCGGGCGGCCGGGTCAGACGGGTCTTGCCCATCGATGGACTGCTGCCGGTCAAATACATATCGGAAATCTCGTTCCGGATTTCCATCAGCCCGGTTTCACCGTTCTCATAGGAATCATTCCATCCAAGGACAAACGTACCGTTGAGGTGAATGGTCTCATCGGGAAGTTGTTCCGGATCGGGTGGAACCGGCCCGTAAACGACATCGAAGAAACTCTCTACCCAGGTGGTATCATAGTAGTCGTAACTGGGGACTTCTTTGCAAAGGCGGACATCAACTATATAGCTGAGATCCAGACCAAAGAAATCTTCAAAGGTTGTCCAGCCGGCATCGACAAAACAACAGGATCGCCCGGCACCCATATGCCCATCATCGAGAAGGAGCGACTCGCTTTCACCCGAACCGGTGTCGGTTGTGAAGGCGATATGAAAATCATCGGAAAAAACCAGATTATCGGAAGAAAAATCAACCAGGGTCCAGGATGGATAGGCCGGGTAGGACCCGGCCGCAAGAGTCTTCTTGACCAGAAGAGTACCGGGGAAACCAATGCCGTTATCGTCATAAACCGACACATAAACATCATCATCGCCGAATGTCCCGTCACCAGGATCATAAATGAGAAATCGCGCCGTCATAAGCGATTCCGGTCCATTGACCGAAAAACGCATCGAGCAGCCGGCCACCCCTTCAGGAGCATCCGAAAATGAAATAAAATAGTCGGGATCGCCATGATATCCCAGCCAGTAACAGGATTCATCCAAACCACGTTCCGGGGTCTCAAGCGGAATCTGCCTGTCATACAGGGGAAGCGGCTTGATCGCGTTTCCGGCATACAACCCGGATGCGGCAACATATAAAACAATGAGAAAAAAAGCCGTAAGGGTCATCTCCAACTTCATAACTCCCCCTAAAATCAGCCATAATTAATGGGTAGTATATAATATTCTTAATGTATCCTAGACCATAAAGGCAACAATATGCTGTAAAAAGGCAGAAACAGCGACTGCAATAATCTACTTCATAAAAAACATAAATATGACTGTTTTGTCAAGTATTATTATCGAGATTACATTGCTTATCAGTAAAAAAGGGCCCGCCGATCGGCGGGCCCCGTGTTTAAATTACATTGCTGCCAAAATCATTTCCTCAACGGCGGACCGCAAAGCAACAGCCAGGTCGGGCAGTCGCACGGTGCGCTACCGCCTTTATACAGGTAGCTGATAATATAGGTCACGTCGAGAATATTGATTCTGCAGTCGCAATCAGCGTCACCGGAACAAAGCGGATACGGCGTCGGCGCCGGGCCGCCCTTGTACAGGTAATTGATGATTGTGGTGACATCGAGGATATTATAGCTCAGCGAGTTATTGGCATCACCCGGCATACAGTCGCATTCCTCACCCGGTTCACCGGTAATGATAAACGCCAGATCGAGCGACTGCTGGAAATCCGGAGGATAATGCAGATCGATCCAGAAATTCTCTCCGTCCAAAGCCCAGGTAGCATCGTCATTCCACTGCTCGATTGAGGACTTCCAGCCCCAGTATGCATCCAGAGTGGGATCGTCGAAGACAGCGGTTATATTCAGCCAATAAATGGTTCCTTCCTCTTGCGCGAACCACCTTTCCTCGGGCAGATATATGTCGTACTGATACAGCCCGATATGATCGTCGCCGGCATAAAAGCCGGCTTCCGGCTGGTACCATCCTTCCGGAGTCTGCTCATCGATCGGGGTTTCGCTGAAGTAGTCGGTTGTAAATTCCCACAGCAGATCGCCGGGGTGACTGTAATCCTGATCAACTCC
>Ga0164318_10007427_pt1 | contig 10625 bp, 9 predicted proteins | sample GuaBasSedimGuay9_FD_113734 | JGI IMG/M metagenome (GOLD analysis project Ga0164318, IMG submission 113734) | Subseafloor sediment microbial communities from Guaymas Basin, Gulf of California, Mexico - Guay9, Core 4571-4, 0-3 cm | ecosystem: Environmental > Aquatic > Marine > Hydrothermal vents >...
CCCACGGCCGCGATGTGATGCCAACCATCGCTCAAGCTCGACATATTGAACCCGCTGCTGTGCCATCCGGTACCATGCTTATTGTCGTATGTACCGAGGAGATTTGAACCGCGCTGGACGAGTATTTGATGGTCATTTGTACCTCGGGTCAGTGTCCACCACCCGCTCCCTGTGCTTGCAAGTGTCCAATAAAACCACGCCGCTATCGTCCACTTATTGCCGATGTCAAGCACAGGGTCAAGCAGTACGTACGCTGATCCAGTATCCGTAGAAGCGCAACGGCATATTTTCCCGGTACCGATTGTAAACGCGCCGTTTTTGGAGGTGCCGGGATGTGACCCTGTTTCGCTGGAATCGGTGACTTCTCCTTCGGTCCCATTCCACGAGCATTCATCCATGCGCCATTCGGCGTCAGGAGGATTCGGGGCACCGGCGCCCGACTCTGTAACCTCAACCGTAAGGACGATATTTGCAGTGTTGGTAGAAGAACAATCGTGGTCTTTGGCCGTCAGCGTGAATGTATAAGTGCCCGCTGTGGTTGGGCCGTTCTTCTTGATTTTGCATGTATCCGCCCCCGTGGAGACGTAAGAAAAGCCTGTAGCGCCGCCTGTGTCGAGCGTCCAGTCGATGTCGCCCAGATGACCTCCGTTGGTCTCAAACGTCTCCTCCTGGGCAGTGCTGTCCCAGGTGATGTTGGTAGAGTGATCTCCGCTGGTCCGGGCGACTGATAGGTTAGATGTAACCTTTATTGTAAAATCCTTTTCCGTGCTATTGGGTGGAGTATCGGAGTCAGTGACTTTTACCCTGATTGTGTAAGAGTCTTTTGGGCATTGAGAAAGTGTTCCGGATAGGTGTCCTGTGTATGGATGCAGATAAAAATCGGTGAATCCGCCGTTATTTCTCAATTCCCATTCACACGGGCAGATACAGCCATCGGAGGTACTGAATCCGGCTGAATAGCTATCATTTACATTACCGTCGTCCAGAGGGCTGGCTGTTGCAATCTCGCAGGTCGGATTTACACATTTTGGGTGTGTGGCACAATCTGGATCATCACAGTCGGGTAAGCCATCAGAATCGTTATCTTTGCCGTCATCGCAGTTGCCACAATACACACTCTCAACCCCATCACAGCCACTCGGGCCTCCACCGCTGCCACTCCCACCGCCGGTGCAGTTTTTCTGGCTGAGCTCGTTTATTGAGAGGGCCCTCATGAGATCATCGTAGCGATTGGCAACCGGATCGCCGTGGGATTCAATCCTGGCCGGGTCATCAAACTGGACGTCTGTTCCTTCGTTATACCCGTCGAAGAAACCGTCAACACCGTCGTCGTCCAGGTCTTTGGGCCCGCCGGAAACAATAATATATGCTTGATTGGTGATAGCGCCGGTATCGTGGTTAGTCGTATGGATTTTTGTACTGTCCGTATACGAAGTGATACCTGCAAGGACGGTGCAGAAATCGTCACTCGTTGTGGTTGTCAGGGTGTCATAGACGCCATACTTAATGCGGTTTTGCCACACGTCGTCTCCAGAGGAAAGCCCAAGGTCAAGATATGGAAGATTGCCAACATACGTTCCGCTATCTCCGCGACCATCCGTACCGCTATCGGCGAAAGGCAAGCTGGAATTAGCGATACTGTAACCCTGAATAGCATAATCCACCTTCTCGAGAATGGCCCTTGCCTTTCTTATTTTTGCAGACTGAATCAGGGAAGGAAGCACTGTGGCTATAATGGAGATGACGATGCCGACAATGACCAGAACGATAGCCATTTCAATGAGGGTAAACCCGGATTCTCTTTTGCGATTATGGCGATGTGATGATAGAGAGGGAGGAGGTTTCATAATTTTTTTATAGCGAGAAAAAAAGCCTGGGTCAACGGTAAAGTAGCGATAAAAGTATGAAAAGAATCACAGATAAAGTGAGCTAAAGTGCCTGAAGTTGGACCGACATTTGTTGGCAGTGTCCTATCGGGGTAAAGGTTGCTTATCTTCTAATAGGCTCAACACGATAGATGCTATCTCTTCATGTATGCTGAGCATATTCCCTGAGGCATCAATGACTCGAATGCGTTCCGGCTCTTCTCTTGTCAGGGCAAGATAACCTTGCCTCACCTTTTCGTGAAACGAAACAGCTTCCTTTTCAAAGCGATCTTCATCAATATCTGTGTGCTGCTTCCTGATGCGCTCCCATGCCCGCTTCAGGCCCAAATCGGCAGGGAGATCCAGGATGATGGTAAGATCAGGTTTGAGGTCTCCAAGGACGATCCGATGCATCTGCCGAATCACTTTCAGGTCGTAGCCCCTGGCATAGCCCTGATAAACGGTGGTGGCGTCGAAAAAGCGATCTGAGATAACGATTTTCTTTGCTGTCAGAGCAGGCTGAATTACCTGGCGCACGTGTTCCGCACGATCAGCCTCGTAGAGAAAAAGTTCAGTTATGGGGAGCATCGAGCTATGGTTGGAGTTTAAGAGAATGGCTCGAATTTTTTTCCCGATCTCTGTGGCGCCCGGCTCCCGTGTGGGGACACATTCATACCCCTTTTCTCGCAATGCACGAGCAAGAAGCCTTACCTGCGTGGTTTTGCCCGAGCCCTCAATTCCCTCAAAGGTAATAAACATTTGTCGTATCCGTTCACGGTTGTCCGTTGTGATTTGTCGCTTCGCTCCGATACTTGATATTTTGTCGCTTCGCTCCGATGCTGGATACTGGATGGTGGATGCTTTAGTCGCTTCGCTCCGATGCTGGATGCTGGATACTGCCTACGAACCGCCGGCCCGGCTGCGTGAATAAATTCGAAATTCGAAATTCGAAATTCGAAATTATCCTGGTTCCTGGTTCCGATGCTCTGCGTCGGAACTTACTCCCTACTCCCTACTGTTTACTGCCCCCGTCCCCTTATAAAAGAACCGCTCCAGAACCCTGTGGTATGATGTCCAGGTGGCGTCAGGATCCTCACTTTCCATAAACGAGCGCACGCCGGTCACCTTGGCATCCAGCTCATCAAGGTAATACAGCATGATGGCTTCGAGGGTCTTTGGCGGTTCGGGCGATCCAAAGTCCCGGGTGCCGTGATGGCTCACAATCATGTGCTTTAAGGCAAGTGCAAGATCTTCCGGAAAATCGCGTAATGTGGCAATCTTTTTATCGAGCATCTCTATGCCGATGACGATATGGTTGAGCAGTCGGCCTGCATCCGAATAATCAATATGGGTTTCATAAGAAAATTCGTAAATTTTCCCTATGTCATGGAGGATTCCTCCTGCAAGAAGCAAGTCCTTGTCAATTCCCTTGTAGTGACCGGCAACAGCCTGGATAAGAAGAGCAATAGAGAGCGTGTGCTCGAGGAGGCCTCCGAGGTAGGCATGATGCATTTTTTTGGCTGCAGGAGCTACCTTAAAGAAATTGACAAACTCCTTATCTTCAAAAAAGGCGGTCAGAAGCCGTGACAGATGTTTATTTTCTATGGTCTGGCCGATCTTGATCAATTGCTCCAGCATCTGGTCAACGTTTCGTTCGGTGGCCGGAAGAAAATCGCGCCTATCTGTTTCAGCCGGATCGACAGGCCGAACGTCACGCACAACAAGCTGCAGCGTCTCGTTGTACTCAGTGATGCTTCCCTTGACCCTAACGTAGTCTCCAGAGTTAAACGCTTTGCTTATGGCCTCTACATTGTCCCAGGCTACCGCCTTCATTTGCCCCGTCCGGTCCACAAGGCTGAGTGTGAGATAAGCCTCTCCGTCTTTTTTACGAGCCAGCCGTTTATCGCGGGCAATGAACACATCATCTACTGACTGACCTGCCTTGATTTTGCTGACAAATGTTTTTTTCAAACTTTTCTCCTCATTGTCCTGTTGATTCTTTTCCCTCCTGTTTCCTGCTTCTTCCAATTTACCGGCCGTCCCCAATCTTGCAGCATTTCATTCAATTTGGCCTGCCATTCATCTTCTAACAGCCTCCTGGTAAATGATGACGCTTGAAGTAATGATGGAGGAGAGAGACAGTCTCCTATCTCAAGATAACCTTCGCTATCTGTTCTACAACCTCGAAATGTCTATCTCTTGTCAATAGGGTCCCCCCGATTTCCATGCAGCATGCTGCGACCCATACGTCATTTATCGGTATTTTAGTCCCCTTTTTTTGTAATGATAAAAATATAATGGCGTATTTTCTGGCAACATCTGCATCCACATCAATGATTCCTACCTTCAGGCGGTTGATGAACTGCAGTAATTTTTTCTCGTTGAATTTCTGCTGACTCCCTTTCATGAACCCGAAATTGAGTTCTCCCACAACTACGGCGGGTAAATACAGATATTCGCTATGGGTAGCCAAGAAATCTACTGTTTCAGGCACCCCCCTCAGCATAGTCGCAGTAGATATTCGTATCGAGTACAAGTTTCAATCCCAATCCCCATCATTGATCTGGTTGAAGATCTTGGTAGCTTTCCTGAGCTCTTCTGCTTCATCATGCGAAAGCCATCCTGCAAATTTCCGGATCATCTTTTCGCGGTCATTCACTAAACCCAATTTTTCGTCCACTGCCTCTAAAATATATGCCGATTTGGTCTTCCCCGCTCTCATGGCAGCTTTTTTGATTATCTTTTCTTTCTCCGAGGGTATTCTTAGGCTTAAAGGCACGGGTGCAATCCTCCTGGTATCGCATTTTTAATAATTGTATCTCGAGATGGTTATGCTCTCCATGGTAAAGATAAAAATAGTGGGCAACATCTGTACCAAGCATCTGCGCACAAGAGATATAAACGTATCAAATGAATAAATAAATGTCTCGGGATTTCTACAAGTTATTGAGCTTCCGTCGATTTTAGTCGAGTAGTTAAATAGTCAAGTTGTCGAGTCGTAACGTCCTTGAACCACTCGACCAATTGTGAGCGAAGCGAACTAAGTTCGGCTGTGTTTAGATCAGTAACCTTGCTGGATTCCCGCCCCGCCTACGCGAGAATGACGAGAGGAATATCCCAGCCTTTGAGTTGTTTCATCGTCTTATAATCGGTCATGTCGCATTGCACCGGTGTGATAGAGATGTAATTTTCGCAGAGGGCGCCACCATCTGTCTCCGGCTCATGGTCAAATACCTGTTTCTCAACACCCTGCCAGTAATATACCTGGTTTCTTGGATCAATCCTCTTGTGAAAAGTTTCCTGAAGGGGGGATATCCCCTGCCTCGTTATGCGGATGCCCACAATTTTCTCTTTCGGACAGGCAGGGATGTTGACATTCAGGAAAGTCCCCGACGGTAGGCCTTTATCCATGACACTGACAACCAATGTGGCAACGAAGTCTGCTATGAAGCTGTACTCATGATGTGGTGTGGGGCTTTGGGAAATGGCAACCGCCGGTATACCCATGAGCGCCGCTTCTTTGGCGGCTGATACGGTACCGGAATAGTTCAGATTAACTCCCACATTGAGTCCGTGGTTAATTCCTGAAATTACGATATCAGGCCGGCTTTTTAGAACTTCCGCAACAGCCAGCTTAACACAATCGGCGGGGGTTCCATTGATCGCATACCCCCATCCCCCGTTTGTTTGAATCCTGCTGACCCTCAGAGGCCTGACAAGAGTGATAGCATGGCCAATCCCGCTTTGTTCCTTGTCAGGGGCTATAACAAAAACCTCATGTTTCAACGAAAGGACCTTTTCCAGAGCCCAAAGCCCCTCAGCATGGATGCCATCGTCATTGGTAAGGAGGATCTTCATGGCAACTGTGAACCCTGAATCGTGCAACCTGGATAGTTAGCTGTCATTATTAGTATCAGTTCAGCCACCAGGGCACTAGATAGTAACACTTTAGCTCTTTTAAAAACAGACATATGGAACGGACAGGCCATCCGATTGGAGACCGTCTCAAACTCAGACAGTGAGCCAGTCTCCAATCGGATAGCCTATCCGCACTAATATTTTCAAAAATCTAAACTGATACGAAAGCTATAATTTTAAAATCCTTATATGAAAGGCAAGCATGCATCGCCCAAAAATTACAGATATTGCATTTTAGTGTAAAGGATAAAGAATTGTTTCGGAAGCTTAGCGTCTTTGTGACTTCGTGGCTGAATTATTACCTTTATTAATAGATGTGGCCTCAGATTGCAAGCTGCAAAAACATGGACCTTCTTGCCAGGCTCGGTATCACTCTCCTTATAATTAGTTCTTGACCTGAAATGACAAGCGCATATAAATATAACTAAAATGAAAAGTCGAGTTAGCAAACGACGGGTAGATGTCAAGGGAAAGGGAAAAGTCATGATATTGAAGCATGCCAGGGAGGTGCTTCAGATAGAGGCCGATGGTATCACGGGTGTGATAGACCGGCTGGATGAGAATTTTGTCAAGATGGTGAAGCTGGTTCATGCCTGTGAGGGCAGAGTCGTCCTGACAGGTATCGGAAAGTCGGGGATTGTGGCCCGTAAAATTGTAGCAACGTTGAACAGTACCGGGACTCGCTCTGTTTTTCTTCATCCTGTGGAAGCAATGCACGGTGATCTTGGCATCGTCAGTGCGGATGACATCGTCATTGCACTTTCCAACAGTGGAGAAACAGATGAGGTCAACATGCTTGTTCCCAGCATAAAAAATATCGGGTGTACCCTGATTGCGTTTACCGGGAGGGTAAATTCCAGCCTTGGACGCCAGAGTGACATCGTCATTGACGTGGGTGTCGACCGCGAGGCTTGCCCCCTTGGGCTCGCCCCCACCGCCAGCACAACCGCTCTTCTGGCTGTGGGTGACGCGCTTGCCGTTTCGCTCGTTTATGAGAAGAAATTCAGGGCAAGCGACTTCAAGAAGTTTCACCCTGGGGGGAGCCTGGGTCAGCGCCTTTCTGTGAAAGTGCGTGAGATTATGCTCACAGGCAAAAATATCCCGCTAGTCTCAAGAGGCGATACGATGCGTGATGCTATTAGAGAGATTAATCGCCTGCAGCTTGGGGCTACACTGGTTGTGGAAAAAGATAACATTCTTTCAGGTATCGTTACAGACGGGGACATTCGGCGATATCTTGCAACACGGGAGTCCATCTGTGATCGACCGGTAGAAGAGGTAATGACAAAAAGCCCTAAAACACTTGGGCCTGATAGCCTGGCCTCGCAGGCATTGAGTATAATGGAGAAAAACGAGATTACAATCTTGCCCATAGTGAACCCTGCCAAGAAGGTCCGAGGGATATTACACCTCCACGACATTTTAGGGAAAGGTGCCTTCAGATTCAATGGTATCTGATACGAACAAACTCCCCAAAGGCTTGATTTGCCCATTAGTCACCCCGTTGAAAATGGGAGACGTACTCGACGTGGCGGCCCTTGAGCGACTCATCGCGCATGTGGGCACAGCAGCCGACGCCATTCTCATTGGTGATGCCATCTGGGGGGAAGGTTTGGCTCTGAGTGCTGAGACGAGGCTAAAATTAACATGTGCCACCCTGGAAATTGCCCAGGGGAAATGGCCTATCTTTATTACAATTACATCGGATACACCAGAGGCTACGCGTGCTCTGCTTGCCAATAGTGAATCATTTCTTGAAAGGCTCGGTTACCCGGGAAGTGTCTTCTGGGTCGATTACCCCATTTATTACCACAGCAACCGGGGGCTTCCGCAATTCTATGCGGCGATGGCCCGGGATACACAGATACCCCTGATATTGGGAAACCATCCAGAGTTGACGCGGAAACCGAGCAGACGTATTAAGCATAAAAACATCCGGACCAGTGTCTTAAAGAAACTTTCCGAGATAGACAGGATACAAGGTTTGGTGTTTACCGGATCATTAAAACGATCAATCAACTATCATAAGGCGGTTCGTCGCCGCCCGGGCTTCGTCTTTTACGACGCCGATGAAGCAGCTTTCATAAGACAACCAAGCTCAGATGGGGTAGTAGCAGGGGGCTCAAACCTGCTTCCCGGGACGTGGCGTGAGATCGCCGAGTCTTGCCTGAACCGCTACGAGGTTCAGCAGCAGTATCCTGACCATGTGAGCCAGATATGGGAGAAAGGTGCGATGGTCCAGGAACTTTATAATCTGTATGCAGCAAACCCTGCTGCTGTTATGAAACGAATGCTTCATGTTGCCGGCCTGCTGCCAAATGCCCAAACTGCTTCATCCACGCCTCTTACCGACAAGAGTCAAAACGAAGCAATTGAGGCAATTTGCGGGAAATATGATTTGATATAATCGGTAACAATTGACCAACTGAGGTGAACTAATGAAAAACAAGGAACATATTGACACCGCTATTATGAGTCTCGGTCGTGCTAAGATCGACTCGCCCATGAAGGTACGGGCAGAAGGAAATACGGGCCTGCACTTTGTATCGGATAAGGATCGAGTGCTGGTAGATATTTGCGAAAATGATGTCATCAAGACTGTCAAAAATGGCGGCAGGCTGCTATCCTTTGAACGAGCAGGACCTCGGCGTAAGATTTTTTTTGATCCCAGTAAACTGCGTTGTGCCATCGTAAGTTGTGGGGGGTTGTGCCCGGGGATAAACGACATCATTCGTGCTGTTGTGCTTGCACTTTACTACAACTATGGTGTGCGGCAGGTTTATGGGATTCGCTACGGACTTGAAGGCTTCATCCCGTCGTATGGTCACGATATTGTGGACCTCACACCTAAATCTGTAGTCAACATCCATGAGAGAGGCGGCACCATCCTCGGTTCTTCGAGGGGCCCGCAGGACATCGAAAGCATCGTGGACGCCCTGGAAAGGATGAACATAGGAATCTTGTTTACCATTGGCGGCGACGGCACAATGGCGGCATCTGCGAAAATTGCAGACGAGGCCGAGAAAAGACGCTTGAAGATCGCCGTCATAGGTTTACCAAAAACCATTGACAACGATATTTATTTGATAGACCGTTCTTTCGGCTTTGACACGGCTGTAGAAGTAGCCGTTAATGTCATTCTCTCGGCCCATAATGAAGCCATCAGTGCCCCAAACGGGATAGGGCTGGTGAAATTGATGGGCCGCCGGTCAGGCTTTATCGCTACGTCGGCTACACTGGCAATGCCGGATGTAAACTTTTGCCTCATTCCTGAGTCCGACTTTGACCTTGAAGGGCCGGGGGGATTTCTTGAAGTCCTGAAAAAGAGATTAATACGACGAAAACATGCTGTGATCGTCGTGGCTGAGGGAGCGGGACAGAAATTCTTTGATACCAAAACTCAGGAGCGTGATGCCTCTGGGAACATCCGTTTACACGATATCGGCATCTATCTGAAAAATACCATTACTGCTTATTTCAAACAACAGAACATGCCAATCAACCTTAAATACATTGATCCCAGTTACACAATTCGAAGTGTGCCGGCCAATGCTAATGACCATATCCTGTGTGGCTTTTTGGCCCGGGGGGCAGTTCATGCCGGCATGGCTGGAAAGACAAAGATGCTTGTGGGCCTGTGCAATAACCGGGTTGTTCACATTCCCCTGGAGGCAACAATCGGAAAGAGAAAACAGGTCTATCTGTCCGGCACCAAGTGGATGAGTGTGCTGGAAACGACCGGCCAGCCAAGACTGAAGAGCAGTAGGGAGTAGGCAGTAGGCTGGGTGCTGGCTGCTGGATAGCTTGACGTGATCAACTATCCAGCATCCAGTATCCAGCATCCAGCATCCAGTATCGGAGCGAAGCGACGGATCACAAATGTCATCGATCAACAATCAAGAGTTATAAGTAGGAGGGACGCAATGAGAGGAAAGGTAAAAACAATCAGGCGGCGGTGACGTTCCTGGACTGAATCCATGTATAAAGACAATTGTTTGCCGGGCGGTTGACCAGGGGATACGTGTACTCGACATAAGAAGAGGCTGGGCCGGACTTGTGAAATATAACATTGAAGATGAGCGCACCCACAATGTCAATGTCATATTTATGGACAAGGCAATGGTCCGGACGATTGACCGCTCAGGTGGTACCATTTTGCACACGTCCCGTACCAATGCTGCCGCAGTGAAAAAGAAGGAGTTGCCGGCTTTTCTGGAGACGAAGCCGGCTGCATCCACGGGCTTGCTCACTAAATCCCAGAAAACAGGGCCTCACGGCCTCAAACAGTTTGTGATTTGCCCACTGGTGTGGGCCGCCTGCTCCGTTAAATTTCCCGAAGGGAACCCTATTTAACATGGTGAGCTTTGCCCGGCAAACAGGCCAGACCAACCAGACAGACCCAAGAGACCAGACAGACCAGACATAGTGGTGCCGGAGGTCGGATTCGAACCGACATGGACAGAAAGTCCGGAGGATTTTGAGTCCTCTGCGTCTACCAGTTTCACCACTCCGGCTCAGGCTCAGAGGAACGGTAGAAATATAGAAAAGCAACCTTTTGCTGTCAATATAATTTTTCTCGCAACTCTTATTCGAGCCAGAAGGATCACATTCTGTTTTCCCGTAACACTTTAGCTCTCTTAAAAAACAGACATACGGAACGGACGGCCCATCCGATTGGAGACCGTCTCAAACTCGAGCACCTCCCTGCCGGCAGGCAGGTAACTGAGCGTAAAGAAAAAACAGCGCTTAGAAGTTCAAATAACATCCATTCGGTCACGATATCAGTTATCGTCAAGGACGAATATCCACCCTACTGTTTTTTCTCAACGCTCAGTAATGCTC
>Ga0164318_10007428_pt1 | contig 10624 bp, 11 predicted proteins | sample GuaBasSedimGuay9_FD_113734 | JGI IMG/M metagenome (GOLD analysis project Ga0164318, IMG submission 113734) | Subseafloor sediment microbial communities from Guaymas Basin, Gulf of California, Mexico - Guay9, Core 4571-4, 0-3 cm | ecosystem: Environmental > Aquatic > Marine > Hydrothermal vents...
GAATTCAATTTTAAATACTATTAATGAAATCAAGACTTTAAAAAATGAAATCAGATCATGTTTGTGGTTATTGAATGTAAAAAATATAGAAGAATTAAAAGGTAATCATAAAAAAATAATAATTCTTGGTAATTTGTATAGATGGTTAGAGCAGCCGAAATATTAAAATGACCGCTCAGATACGTACTTTAATAGATTTTCATAAAACTCAAATTCTGATTGATTTATCTCTTGTTGAATTTGTTCAAGTTGATTTTTGGCTAAATCCTTATACTTATTAACTAATTCCATGCATGCGTTAATGGCATCTGATTCTTTAAATAATTCCCTAACTTTATTAATTTCATCCTGTGTAATATTATTTTTCCCGACTAAATTAATTAATTCGTTCCTTTTATTTTGGTCTAAATTCTGTAATGCTTTAATTAAAAGACATGTTTTTTTCCCTTCTCTAATATCACCGTCTATAGGTTTTCCTGTTACTTTTTCATCTCCAAAAGTACCTAAAATATCGTCTATAATTTGAAATATTATCCCTACATTAATACCATAATTTCCTAAATAATTCAAAGCATTTTCTGGAGCATCTGCATACATGGCTCCTATTAACATTGATTTTTGAATTAATGCACCAGTTTTTAGAGAGATCATTTCAATATATTCATCAATTATCAAATCATTCCTGTTTATCATATCCATTTCAATTAAAATACCATCACACAATTCATAAAATGCTTCTGCATAATAATTTACAGCCTTCAAATTTTTCAATTCATTAAATTCATTGTTAGAAAATGCATTTAATCCAATAAAAAACGCAAAATCACCCCCAATAATCCCCATTGATGTTCCGTAATGATATTTATCCATCTTTTTTAGATGGTGATCTTCATGATATTTTCTAAACTTATAATGAAATGCCGGATTATTTCTTCTAAAATCATCTCTATCAATTATATCATCGTGTATTAAAGATGCATTATGCAAAAATTCAATTCCTACGCTTGGAAAAATAATTCTTTCATCTTTTTCTTTTTTGAAAGCATTATAACTTGCTATACAAATTAAAGGCCTAAGCCTTTTTCCACCCGATAAAAAATAATCAAGTAATTCTGAATAGTAACCTTTTAAAATTGGCGCTTTAACTTTATCTAATTTATAATTAAATATTTTCTTAATTGTTTCATTAATTTTTGGTTTGTATATGTCAAGATAATCGAGTACTTTCATAAACTAAGTATATTATTTCTAAATATAAATTTTTTTAAAATCTATTTTTGAACATTGGGTATTAATAACTTTTTGAACATAAATTAAAAAATAAAGAATTAAACCAGATAAAATTCGAGAATATAATTGAATAATTGATGTAAAATTGAATTTTTTTTTTTGTTTTATTGTTGTTATTAAATTATATTATTAAACATCTTATAGATTTATTCAATAAATCCTAAATATTCAAAATTAACTTTCTCGATGTTATATATATTTAATAATTTATCGGTATCATTCCGTTATGATGAGATTTTTTCTTAAACATTTATTTAGATTGTATTAAATTAAAAGCAAATTCAAATAAATTGAAAAGTATTACACAAATGAGCTGATTTAATTTAATTCTATACGATTTTTTTCTAATTTTAAGATAACGATATAAATTATAATATCTTTTAAACCCAAAGATTTATCTCTAAACTATTTTTTTAATTATATATTACATTTAGAAATTTTAATCAAGGGACCAACTATGGATGAAAAGTTAAAAAATAAAATTTCGACTCCAGCATTAATTATAGATAAGAAAAAGTTGGAATATAACATAAAACTCATGGCTAATTTTGCAAAAGAAAATTCTATTAATTTAAGGCCACATGTTAAAACTCATAAATGTCCAACTATTGGTCAAATGCAGTTAAAAGCTGGAGCTAATGGAATCACCGTTGCAAAAGTTTCAGAAGCTGAAGTATTCGCTAAAAATGGTTTTGATAATATCTTAATAGCAAATGAAATAGTCTCAGAAGAGAAAATTGTAAGAATGCTTGGCCTGGCTAAAAGTAAAACAATAATAGTAGCTGTTGATTCAGAAAAAAATATAAAAGATTTAGATAGATTGAGTCAGAAATATAATACAGAATTAAATATTTTAATAGATATCGATGTTGGGCTTGGTAGGACAGGGGTTAAACCCGGTAAACCTGCCCTTCAATTGGGAAGGTTAGTCGATAAATCCCCATTTTTAAATTTAAAAGGATTAATGGCTTATGAAGGACATTTAAGCTTTATTAAAGAGGAAGAAAACAGAAAAATTGAAACTAACAAATGTATGAAACTCGTTATTGACACAAAAGAACTTTTTGAAAATGAAGGGCTTGATATTTCAATAATTAGTGCAGGTGGAACTCCTACTTATAAGTATACTGGAAAATATCCAGGAATAACAGAAATACAACCTGGTACTTATGTGTTTATGGATCATCATTATGCACCAATTGTTCCCGAATTTGAAATTGCATTGACCATTTTAACAACAGTTATAAGTATGCCTTCTAAACGAATGGCTACTTTAGATATGGGCTCTAAAAGCGTGTATTTAGATGGTTATCCAAAATTTATTGAGTCAAATAAAATAAAAGCTCAATTAATAACTGAAGAACATTGTCAAATATCTTATAAAGAAATTGAACTAAAAATTGGTAATAAAATCCAAGCAATTCCCCCACATATATGCCCGACTGTAAATTTATATGACTTTTTTACAATAATTGAAAATGATGAGATAATTGATAGATGGGAAATAAGTGCTCGTGGCAAAATTCTTTAATTTAAAATCTAATTTAATGTCTTAAAATCAATTTTTCAAAATAATTTTCAATTTCCATGGCTAGATTGAAGACAATAATTTCAAACTTTATAAATTAAACTTTTACAAAAATATGACAAACGAACTTACAAATTGAAAGCTATATCTTAGCCGGTTTTTTCCTTGGGACTTGATCATTTTAAAAGGTTTATTAACTCCAAAAAAATAGAGCAGTTTAGCTTGAGTTTTTTATATTTAACTTTTATTCTGCTACATGTAAGTTTCTATAATTGTTCCATAATATAATTATTAATTTAAAATCCTATGCCGAATGCCGAATATTATTAGCATGTCTAACAATTCATTTATTTAAATTATTAGAGTTTGACGCCAATTTAAAGTCTAAAGTTTAATTTCTCAAAATTCATACTTTTTCTAATAAAAAAATATGCAAAAATTTCAAAATATATAAATTTTTAAATAATGAAGACTTGATTAGGAACATTTGCTCCGAAAATTTATAGGAAATATTTAGAGCAATATTTAAAAAATTGAGAATTATAAAAAAACCCACTAAATAAAAGAATGGTAAATATCATGACGAGACAAGATATTAATATAAAACCAATAGAAGAGAATTTATATCGATTACAAACAAATAGTGCGAGTTCTATTGAAAGCGAATTAAACGAATTGAAAAGAGCAAAAAAAGAAAAATTGCTGGAAAAAAGAATTGAGGAATTACAAAACGAAATTAGGAGTATCCAAAGATTTCTTGATGAAGGCGGGTTGGACAGAAAAATTAAAGAGGCTGAAGAGCGCCTTGAGCAAGAGAGAGCAAAAAAGGAAGTCCCAATTAAAACTTTAAAAGGCAAACCTACTCTTGTAGATTTCTGGGCTGAATGGTGTGCTCCTTGTAAATTTATTGGAAGAACGGTACATGAACTCAAAGAAAAATACAACGATTCTTTAAATGTCCTCCAAATCGATACAGAAACTGAAGTCGGTAATAAATTGTATATGACTTACGCAAATATTTTCAATGTTAATGCAATACCTTTTCTATTATTATTTGATAAAGACGGCAATTATAACAGTCAACTTTTAGGCGCTGATCCAAATAGACTAGTAGAAATGGTCGAAGCTATTTTAAATGAATAAAAAATAATAATAGACTATTTTTTGCATTAAATTTTTCATTATTTTAATTTTTATTGAATTTTTTAATTTCTATTTTATATATTAAGAATTATTCCAATTGGACAATGATCTGACCCCATTACATCATTTAATATAAAGGCAGATTTTAAAATATGTCTAAATTCTTCATTGATAAAAAAATAATCAATTCTCCAACCAATATTTTTAGCCCGCGTATTAAACCTATAAGACCACCAAGTATATTTTCCAGGGTTTTTATCAAATTCTCTGAACGTATCAATATAACCTTTTTTAATTAATTCAGTAATAAATTCTCTTTCTTTAGGAGAAAAGCCGGCATTATTTTGATTATTTTTAGGGTTTGCCAGGTCAATTTCTTTATGAGCAGCATTAAAATCGCCGCATATAACAATTCCTTTACCTTTCTTTTTCAATTTTTCGATATGTTCTAATAATTTATTATTAAAATGTAATTTATATTCTAATCTTTTAAGTTCGCGTTGTGCGTTTGGAAAATAAAGATTGATTAAATAGAATTTTTCAAATTCTAATTGTAAAAATCGTCCTTCTTTATCGATGTCATTACCGGCGAATTTTTTCTTTATGGACATCGGACTTATCTTAGTGAAGGTGGCGACGCCGCTATATCCTTTTTTTTCTGCCGTATGCCAATATCCATCATGTTCTGGCATGTCGAAGAATAAATTTAATGGGGATGACTTTGTTTCTTGTATGCATAAAATATCTGGGTTCCTTTTTCTGAACCAAGCTAAGAAACCCTTTTTTATGGCAGCTCGTATGCCATTTACATTCCATGATATTATTTCAATCAGTCTATTATTCCCTTCTTTTAGGTTTGTATTTTTGTATTATTAATTTAGCGAGTTTTAAGGCACTATCTGCTGCTAATTGAGTCCCAATTCCATGTGTATTTGTTCCTGCAGTATCTCCGACTACATATAGCCCTTCAATCGGTAATTCAGATGAAATTCTATATGGACCTGATTGTTCTGGTGTCAGAGCTGTAGTTTCAATTGGACCAAATGATTTCCCTGATAAAGCAGCCAAGTCCTCAGGTGTTGTAATATCTACAAAAATCATTTTGTCCTCAATATCCGGGTAAAATTTAAGGATTTCATTATAATAATGATCAGTCCATTTGTCCCAATTTTTTTTACGAGTTGGGGCCAGCGTCCCAAAAATAACTATCTGATTGCCCCGCGGAGCTAGATTTGGATCCGCATTGGTCGGTATCATGACCATAAATCCAGTAGCTTTTGGACTATTGGGCGGTCGCTTTTTTTCTCCAAAAGCACTTAAATCTCCATGATATAAATTGACGAAAACATAATTTTCAATTATTGGCTCTTTTAATGCAAATTTAAAAGTAATTGCTGAATAAGATGAAATTAAATTTTTTACTTTTTCAACATAATCAGAGGTAAAATATTCTGTTCCTACCAATTTTAAAACTGTTGGTTTAATTCCTGCATTAGATATAATTAAATTAGAATAAATTATTTGACCATCAACTAATTGAACCCCAATGACCTTATCATTTTCGATCAAGATTTTAGAAACCTTTGTATTGGTATATATTTCGCCATCAAATTTTTTGACTCCATCCAAAAATGCATGAGGTACTGCAACTGCGCCCCCAATAGGATAAGAGAGGTCATTGGTAACAATCCATTCGGTTAATCCTTGAATAAATTCTGGTGCACTTGCCATCTTTGGAGAAATTCCAAACATTCCCCCTGTGAGAAATGCAAGGAGTGATTTTACACCTTTGCTAGGATTGAATTGGTCTAAATAACTCTCTAAACTCAGTTTCTGTTCGTGCATTTCCCTTAATTTCCTTCTTGAAGTTTGTAGGATATTTCCAATTATCCTTATAAATACTTTCATATCTTCTTTCTCAAATCCCATGGCTGATAAGTCAATTTTATCTGAATTTTTAAGATTTGCTCCCTTATTTTTTTCTATTGTATTAGGGCTCATTGCCAATTTTGTATAACCTTTTTGATTTAATGCCCTAATTGCATTTTTGTCCGTTATGTTTACAAATTTTAAGTTGTCAAGTTTAATTCTCTTCATTATTTTACCAAATCTGCCCTTAATACCACTTGAAAATACATGAATTGCAGAATCTAAAATAAAGCCTTGTTTTTTGTATGATGAACACATCCCACCTATTTCTTTATTTTTTTCTAAGACTAATGTTTTAAAGCCTTCGGCACTTAATAAAGCAGCACATGCACTACCTCCTATTCCAGAACCTATTACAATAGCATCAAAATTTTTGGTATCCATATTAATTCGGCCTTTTGTAAATCTTATTCTTTTAAATCCATTAAACAGTTAATTTTTCTTGAATAAATAATCAACATCATTCTTTAAAACTAATAATTTATAATTTTTTTCCGAATTATATCTCAAATAATTATTTTTTAAATAATATGCCCCTTGAACTGTAAAATATGGTTATCAAGCAGATAACAATTGTAATTGGATAAATTAATGAAAATGTAATAAATGAACCATTCCATGCTAATCCTGCATGGAATATATATGCAAAATATTATAAAATTAACCCGGTGTAATAAGATTTTGTTTTTCTTGTTAAATAACTGATTAAAAACCCGAAAAATATAAACGTAATTGCAAATCCAAATGTATGCCAAGGATAACATAAGCCAAATAATATGGAAATAATAGTATATGCCTTCCAATCTTTAATTATATTCAACAACATGTTTAAACTCCATTGATAAAAGAAGCTACAAATGCCCCATAACTGAATTAATTTAATAATAAAGAAAAAGAAAAACATTTTATAACTGTAAAAAGAACAACAATGCCATAATAATGAAATTAAACCATATCCAAATGCAATTATTATCACTACTATTGAATTGGACTTGAGATTCTCCTTAGATGAAAAAAAATCACTGCTTTTCAATTTAAAAATCTTCTTTATAAAAAAGGGTGATAAACCCAATACTATCAAACTGATTATAGATTGAAAAAACAGTGGACCCATTCCCAAAAAAGCATTTGAATCCCACCAAGAATATCCAATTTCATAATTAATAAATAAAAATATAAACGCAATAATAAAAAATAAAAATAATTCATATTTATTAACTTTACGAGCACTTAATTTGGGTTTTGATAATTTTAAAATAAATGGAATTGTTAATAATATTATTAATATACCTAAAATAGCCAATATTCTCATAGAGATTGGCCCACCTATTGCATATACTCCTTCAATCCATGTTTTTCCATTAATTGGTGGCCCTCCAACTATATTTATTGATAGAAATTCAAGTATATCTAACGGTAAAAATAATATTAAAAATATTAAACCAATTGCAATTAACATAATAACGAAAAAGTTTTTAGAACAGTAAATTTTCATTATAAATTTTTTGTCTATTTATTTATTTTAATTTATTATTTCCATTCTATTCATTTATTTAAAATCTAATTAAAATTGATCGTTAATTTAATTGTTAAGTTTTACTCCAAAATTTTAAATGCATTTTTTTAATTTCAATCAAAAAATAAGCCAATTTTTTTATAAAATATAAATAAATATATTAAAATAAAAATTTAGAGCAAAAAAATAATGGAAATTTTGTTTAATATTTTTAAAAAAAAGATTGAAATTATAAAATTTATTATTAATTTAATTGATAAATTAGAGTTATCTTATAATTATTTAATCGAAAAATTTAAATATAATTGTATCTTTATAGTCACACAATGTAGTGAAATTATGTGTTTATAATATTCTCATAAATGTTTATATAAAATTGAAAAAACCAAACTTTTGTCAATAAAAAATTACGATTTGAGGTGATATGAAGTGTCAATAGAACGAAGAAAATTTGATCCATATCGTCTTTTTAATTTAGATAAATTTTTTGATGATTTTCTTTCGAGTCCTTTATCCATGGGTAGTGAAGGAATTTTTCCAAAGGTCGATATAAAAGAGTTGGAGAAAAATTATGAGATAATTGCAGAAGTCCCAGGTTTAGATAAATCGGATATTAAAATCGAACTTCATAAGGACGTATTAACTATTCAGTCCGAGAAAGAGACTAAAAAGGAGGAAAAAGATAAGGAAGGACACTATATCTATAAAGAAAGAAGTTATCAATCTTTCAAGAGACAATTCAGATTACCTGAAAATGCAAACCCAGATAAAATCAAAGCTTCTATGGAAAAAGGGCTGCTTAAAATCGAAATTGAGAAAAAAGAACCTGAGCCAAAGAAAAGTATCAAGATTGATTAATTTTGGGTCTGAAATTAAACTTTTAAACTATTTTTTTTCTTATTCAGCGTAATTTTAATGGAGGTGATAACCTTGGTATTTAAAAGACCTTTTTGGAAACCCGAAAAATTTTTTGAAGACTTTTTTGATGATTTATTTCCAGAATTAGCGGCTCCAAAAAATCAATATTATTACAAGCCATCTTTAAATATAATTGAGTTTCCAGACCGATTTGAGTATATTTTAGATACTCCAGGTTTTGATAAAAAAGATATTGAAATAACTATTGATGAAAATATAATGCGTATAACATCTAATAAAGATTTTTCAGAAAATTATAATTATATTTATAAAGAGCGAGTTTATTCCAACTTTGATAGAGAAATAGATATTCCCAATGGCGTGGATACCGATGATATTAAAGCTGTTTTAAAGAAGGGAATTTTAAAGATCATTCTCAGGAAATTAGAGCCTGAAATAGTTAAAAAAATCGAGATTGAAGATGAGAATGATACGATAGACATTACAGATTCTGCTAAAATTAAAAATTGATTTTTTTTACAATAAATATCATTTTTATTAATTTCCCAGAATTTTTTAGATTTACAAATATTATTTAAAATTATTTTTTAATGTCATTGAATAATTTTTTATTACTGCTGATCCAAATGCATTTTTTAAATCGTACGAAATTAACTTATAAATTTCTTCTGAACTTACCGCTTCTCTAATGTAAATCGATATATTTCCATAAATGTTAAAATTACTATTTTTAACAATGATATTTCTCTTATCTTGATCTAAAAAAGAAAGTTTTCCATAATTTTGGTTTGAAATTGTTCTAAAAGAAATTACACTTAATAAAAATACAGTGATAAATAAAAATGCCATAATCAGGATCTTTTTATTTATTTTCATGACCTAATTTCCATAATTTAAATTAATTTCAAATATAATTTTAGAATAAAGATAGGTTTCTTATTTCTTAACAATTATTATAAATAAAGTTTCCTCGATATTTATTCTTAATTAATTTTTATTATTTGTTTATAGTCGTTTTAAATTTAAATCTATTCTTATTGAAAATTAACATCAAAAATTTAAATTGAGCTTAATATCAGATACCAATTTGATTTTAATTAAGAGAAAAAAAGTATTCTACGAATTTTATAAAAAAATATCTATAGAATAAAAATAGGAAAAGAAAAACAAAATTGATAGATAATTCTACCAAAAATTTCTCTAAAATTGCGTTTTTATTTATTACTATTTAATATCTTCGCTTATTACGATTATATGACCTACCGCCGCCACGTGAATAACTACTTCCGCCACGTGAATAGCCGCCACTACGAGAATATCTCTGGCGTTCTACTACTTTATCTGAAACATTGTTTTCGGTATTTGGAGTGATGTCTAACTCGGTTTCTTGGATATTTCCATATCTTCCAAGGGATATCTGCATTGAATTATTGAAGATTGTGACATAACTATTTGTTATTTCATAAGTTTTATCTTCTTCAATTTCATCAATTTTATTATCCCATAAAACCAAATTCATAACTGCCGTATCGTCTCCAACTAGGACATTACAAACTCTATGGTCTGAATTATCTTTCCTAGACATTACCGTCCGTTCATCACCTTTAGATATTACCTTTACTTTTATATTAATATTACGTGACCTTGGGTTTAAGGTATCAATAGTCGTAAATTCTAATTCTTCATTCAATTTAATTTACTTCCATTAACTATTTTAAGGGCGAATAGAAAAAATAGTAAATAAATAATTAATCAATTATTTCTGAAAAAAAGAAATTATTGAATCTATTTATTTTGCTTTATTTTTCTATTGCTTATAATATTTTATACATAATCATTTTTTAAGTTTTTCGAAGTTATTATCAATAAATGATTTTTACATCATAAAAAAAAAATTCAGATGAATTTGAAAAATAATTTATTATTTCTACTTAAAAAGATTATATGATTTTTTGCTATTAAAAGAATCTAAAATTAAAAACATGTTTGTTAAAAGATTACTAATTAAAATTTTGAAGATCTTGCATATAAATAAAAAATTTTAATTTCTAATATAATTAAAGAATGTAAAAAAAAGATCGCGCCAATTTTAAGGGTTAATTTATAAAATCATATTAAATTTGTTGAGTTTCAGAGTTAAAAAAGTAATAAGAGAATTGATTCAAAAAAAAATTAAGTGATAAAGCTATAAAAAAATCACCTTAAATTAGTAATAGAGGGTTTATTCATTTTCCTATGCTAATAATAGGAGAATAAATTTTATATCTATTCAATACGAACAGATACTGGCGTGACCCCAAACGCCTCTATCCCGTCCACTTTATCAAAAGCTTTCGGGA
>Ga0164318_10007429_pt1 | contig 10624 bp, 11 predicted proteins | sample GuaBasSedimGuay9_FD_113734 | JGI IMG/M metagenome (GOLD analysis project Ga0164318, IMG submission 113734) | Subseafloor sediment microbial communities from Guaymas Basin, Gulf of California, Mexico - Guay9, Core 4571-4, 0-3 cm | ecosystem: Environmental > Aquatic > Marine > Hydrothermal vents...
ACCATGTGGATGGTATTGACCCAAGCATGTTCCTACAATACGCGCACATTTTTTATAGGGCTTATTATGCCATAGATTCAATTCCTTCATAGTATAGAGGATTCTTCGCTGGACAGGCTTTAGACCATCCCTGATATCAGGAAGTGCCCGTCCTATGATTACGCTCATTGCATAATCGATATACGAACTCTTCATCTCGTCTTCAATATAAACCGGTATAATCTTCTCGCCTCTGGTATACATTATCTCTCACCTAACTTATAACTTATAACTTGTAACTTGTAACTTTCTATAAGCCTCCTTTAGATATTGTAAATCTAATTTATCCTCTTTACGCTTTGAAGATTCCTTGCTCTTAATCAACTCCCTTAACCCATACACCCTCTTCTTACCATATCTTGCCTTTTTTTATTCCTCCAAATTTCTTCAAAACTACATCCCTGGATTGAGGTGATAATATCTATTCTTACTGGTTCATATCCCAATTGAATAATCTTGTTTTTCTGGCTAAAATCCTCCTCTTTTAACCCCAGCACTTTAAAACCAAAATTATCCAAAGACCTTATAATCCTCTTAGCGTTTTCTTTGCTAGGTTCAACAAGAATATCTATATCTTTAGTTATATCGAGGCCTAATATAAAACCCTACTGCAAAAGCACCAACAATACAATATCTTACTTTATTTTTATTGAATAATCCTAATAATTCTTCGAAGTCCTTTTCTACTCGCATCTTTGGCTTCTTTATTAATCTTATAATATCTCTCTCTTAATAATTGAATTATCTCTAATCTCTGCTCTGGAGACATCTTAAGATAATAGTTCCTGTCTAATTCTTGAGCCTCATTAAAAGACTTTGCTTTTTTTACCCAAACTTTTCTCATTAAACCCATTGGTTAATTCTACCTTTTGACTTATAACTTATAACTTGTGACTTGTGACTTAGAAGTCACACATCTATATTCCTTGCCTCTTTTGCGTGTTTCTTAATAAACTCCTTTCTTGGTTCAACCATATCACCCATTAACACAGTAAACATTTCATCTGCCTTAACTGCATCCTCAAGGGTTACCTTTAATATAGTCCTCTTTTCCGGATCCATAGTTGAAGTCCAGAGTTGGTCTGGATTCATCTCACCCAACCCTTTATATCTCTGGATGGTTATACCCTCTTCTCCTATATCCTTAATCTTTTTTAAAATCTCTTTTAAACAAAAAAGATGAATCTCTTTTTGTTTATCAGTTATCATCTTAAAAGGTGGTCTCTTTTTAATCTTTTCTCTCTCCTCCTCTGAGAGTTCTGTCTGGTCAAAGTCGTAGTTTTTTATATCAAGACCTAATTTATTTAATTTCTTGATCAATCCTTCAAGGTCTGGAGCCTCATAGAATTCTATTATATCAACCTTATTTTCTAATCTCTTTTCTTCTACATCCTCTTCATTGGATACCTCAACAATCTCACCTTTTTTCTTCTCATGTTGTTTGATAAATCTTGCCAACTCCTCATCATTATAGAAAAAACGGGACATTTGCTCCACTTTCACCTTGTAAAGAGGTAATTTTTGGGTTTTGTTGTCTAATTTAAGGAGGTATTCAGTGAATTTCACTCCTTTTTTCTCGATGCTACTTTTAAGTTTTTCGATCTCAAAAAGCAGGTTTAATATCTCCCTAAATTGCTTATCAGTGTATTTCTTGTAAGATTTTTTATCTCTTTTATAAAGAGTTGTACCTTCTTGTCCTAAATCAATCAGGATATTATTCATCTCCTCTTCAGTGTTTATATACTCCTGGCGTCTTCCCTTCTCTATCTTATAAAGCGGTGGTTGGGCAATATAGACATGGTTCTCTTCTATCAATTGTTTCATCTGTCTATAGAATAGAGTTAGAAGTAATGTTCTTATATGCGAACCATCTACGTCTGCATCGCACATAAGTATCACTTTGTTATATCTTAATTTTGATAGATCAATTTCATCTCCAATCCCCACTCCTAAAGCACTTATAATAGTTCTTATCTCAGTATTATTTAACATCTTATCCAATCTTGCCTTTTCAATATTTAAGATCTTTCCTTTTAAAGGAAGGATTGCTTGATAACGTCTATCCCTGGCTAACTTTGCAGAACCACCAGCAGAATCTCCCTCCACAAGGTATAATTCGCAGAGATTAGGATCTTTTTCAGAACAATCTGCTAATTTTCCGGGTAGATTTGTTGTTTCTAAAGCTCCTTTTCTTCTAGTAAGTTCACGGGCTTTCTTCGCAGCTATTCTCGCTCTGGCTGCAGTTATAGCCTTTTCAACAATCTTCCTAGCTATTGAGGGGTTCTCTTCAAAGTAGGTGCTTAAAAATTCATTTACACAGGATGCTACCAATCCCTCTACTTCACTATTACCTAACTTAGTCTTAGTTTGCCCCTCAAACTGCGGCTCAGGTAGTTTTACACTGATTACGGCCACCAGACCTTCTCTTATATCATCACCACTGAATGAGTCTAAATCGGTCTTAAAAAGTTTTTTATTTTTTGCATACTGATTAGCCGCCCTAGTTAAGGCTGATTTAAAACCACTTAAATGGGTTCCTCCCTCAATTGTATTTATATTATTAGCAAAAGAAAAGATATTTTCTGTATAACCGTCATTATATTGAAAGGCTACTTCAATTACCATCCTGTCTATATTTTTTTCAAATGATATAACTTTTTTATGTAAAGGTTTCTTGTTTTTGTTTAAATGTTGAACAAAAGAGACGATACCACCATTAAACTTGAAGATATTCTCTTTATTATAGCGTTCGTCTTTTATTTTAATCTCTATACCTTTGTTTAAAAAGGCTAATTCTCTTAAGCGGTTTGAGAGGATATCAAAACTAAATTCTACTGTTTTAAAGATCTCTTCATCTGGCTTAAAACTTACCTTGGTTCCTGATTTTTTACTCTTTCCTATTATAGTAAGTTTGGTAGTTGGTTTTCCTCTTTCATATCTCTGATGATAGATCCTACCATCCCTTCTTACTTCAAGTTCAAGCCAGCGAGAAAGGGCATTAACTACACTCACTCCAACCCCATGGAGCCCACCAGATACTTTATATACCCTATGATCAAACTTACCTCCTGCATGAAGCGTGGTCATGACCACTTCTGCAGCGGGTTTTTTTAAAGCCTTATGTTTATCTGTAGGTATACCTCGACCATTATCTATCACTGTTATACTGTTATTTTGATGAATAATAACACTTATTTTATCGCAAAAACCAGCCATAGCCTCATCAATAGAATTATCAACTACCTCATAAACCATATGATGGAGTCCTTTAGTTGAAGTATCTCCAATATACATAGCCGGTCTTCGTCTTACAGCCTCAACCCCTTCAAGGACCTGTATGGTAGTAGCATCATATTTTTTACTAGATTCTTCTATCTTAGGTTTAGAAGGTTCTTTTTTAGAAACTCCTTTAATATCCTTTTTTATTTTCTTTTTATCTTTCTTTTTTGACTTCATTTATACATCTCCTATTCTAAATCTTATATCCTTAATCTCTATTTTTTTCATCTCTTTCTTTAATTTATCTAAAATTTCTTCTTTATATTGTGTTTCTAACTCAAATAACCAATTTGAATTTTCAACATTTACTATTAAAGTATTATCTCTTAATCTTACTGGTTTTATATGATCCTTTATTTTTTTATCTATGACCTTATTCCAGATTACAAAAAATTCTTCCTCTTTAACTAAAGACTTCTCTTTTAGATGATTCAAAATTAATGTAACTGTTTCTTTTATTGACTCTAAATCTCCTTTTTTCATGTTAATTGCATAGGTAAAACGACGTAGATATATTTATAAGGTGCATTCATTCTTATCACTGCTGGTTTCTGTGGGTCTGTTAATTCAATCTCTATCGCATCTTTCTCAAACACCTTCAAAACTTCCATTAAATAATTAGGATTAAAACCGATGGATAAATTCTCTCCTTTATAATCTATATCTACTTGATCTTTTGCCTCCCCTATCTCTGGTATAGTTTTTGATAGTATCATTTTGTCCTTTAAGATATCTATTTTTATGGCCTGGGAGTTGGGATTAGTAAAAAGAGAAACTCTTTTTATCGCCCGATAAAATTCGTCTTTATCAACTTTTACCTTATTATCTTTTATTTCTTTAGGAATAACTTTTTCATATTCAGGAAAGTTACCTTCTATTAAACGAGAAATAATAGTTGTTTTATTGAATTCAAAAGAGATCTGGTTTTTATTAAAAGCAATCTTTAAATCTGTTTCATTGGATAGATTTCTTAATAATTCATAAATAGTCTTTAAAGGAATTATTATTCTTTTATTTATCCCTCTAGGGAAATTTCTTTCTTCTTCTACTAAAACAAGACGTCTTCCGTCTGTAGTTACTATCCGAATAGTATCTTCTTTAATCTCCACTAATGTACCGTTTAGTATATAGCGGGTTTCATCTTTTGACATAGCAAAAGAGCTTACCTCAAGCATTCTTTTAAAAATATTCTGAGGTAGATTTATAAATTCCTTATCTTTAAAACTAGGTAATTTAGGAAATTCATCCTTAGGTATTCCCATTAATCTGAAATAGGAGTGTTCAGATTTTATCTCTATAGCATTGTTTTTCTTTACTGAGATTTCAATATCTTCTCCTGGAAGTTCACGGAATATATCCGAGAGTTTTTTAGCTGGTACTGTTATACTTCCTGTTTCTTCTATCTTAGCAGAGAAAAGACAACTTATACCTATATCAAGATCGGTAGCTGTCAATCTAACTTCGTCCCTAATTGCTTCAATTAAAATGTTAGAGAGGATAGGAAGTGTAGTATGGGGTGATATTACATTTTGGACTGTCTGAGTAGCTTTTAATAGATCTTCTTTAAGAGTTTTAATCTTCATTATCTCCCCTTCCTTTTGTAATATTATAATTATTATTGTAGATAGGTTAATGTAGTAAAAGCAATAATAAGGAGTGTTAGTCTGTTAAAAATTAACTAACATAGAGAAATCAATAAACTTACTGTAATTTTTTATCCACAAGTTATTAGAAATTATCCACAGAAATTCACAACAAAAAATAGAATATTAAAAGTATAAAATTTATCCACAATTTATCCACATTATTATTCTTTTTTAATATCAGATAAAATCTTATTAATTCTATCTCTTTTTTCTTTATCTTCTTTAAGAAGTTTGCTTATTTTCTCATAAGCATACATTACCGTAGTATGGTCTTTGCCACCGAAGGCCTCACCTATTTCTGGTAATGAGAAATCAGTTAACTCTCTTGAAAGATACATTGCTACCTGTCTTGGAAAAGCAACTGCTTTGGTTCTTTTTTTTGTTTTCATATCAGAGAGTCGAATATCAAAATCTTCAGCAACCTTCTTTTGGATAAGATCAATTGTTATCTTTTTCTCTTCTTCAGCAAGAAGTGTTTCTTTTAAAATTTCCTGTGTAAGGTCAAGGGTAATCTCTTTGCCGACTAATAAAGCATATGCTACCACCCTAATTAGGGCTCCTTCAAGCTCTCTTATATTTGATTTAATCTTCTCAGCAATAAAATAAGTAACATCTTCAGGAATAAAGACTACTTCTTTTTCTGCTTTCTTTCTTAAGATAGCAATCCTTGTCTCAAAATCAGGTGGTTGAAGATCTGTGATTAAACCCCATTCAAAACGGGAAACAAGTCGTTCTTCTAAAGCAGGAATCTCTTTTGGAGGTCTATCGCTTGATATAACAATCTGCTTATGAGCATCATAAAGGGCATTAAATGTATGAAAGAACTCCTCTTGAGTACTCTCTTTTCCGGCGATAAAATGGATATCATCAACTAGTAACACGTCAACATTTCTATATTTCTCTCTAAAGTTTAAGGTAGTTCTATTCTGTATGGCATTTATTAGCTGATTGGTAAATCTCTCACTTGATATATAAAAAGTTGAGATTTTAGGTTTATGGGTCAATAGATGATGACCAATTGCCTGCATAAGATGAGTTTTTCCTAAGCCAACTCCTCCATATAAAAAGAGTGGATTGTAAGCCTGAGCAGGTGATTCAGCCACAGCCAAAGAGGCAGCATGAGCAAATCTATTAGAGGGTCCAACCACAAAATCCTCAAAGGTATACTTTGGGTTAAGGTTAGTTTTTTCTATCTTTGGCCTTTTAAAGAAACTACGCCTCTTCTCAAAGAGTACCTCTTGGTTTGGATTAACAATAAAATTGATATTAACATCTTGTTGAGTGAGGTCTCTGAGGATACTCTGAACCTTCTCCTGATAATGTTCCTGAAGCCAATCCTTAAAGAATTTATTAGGAACTTCGACATTGATAGTATTTCCTTTTACTGAATGACCTTTGGTAGGAGCAAACCAGGTTTGAAAACTTTGGGGATTAAGTTGATCTTTTATAACCTTTTTTACCTCATTCCATATATCTTTATTTATTTTAATAGCCATCCGTGGATAATATAATTATTTTTATTTTATTAATAGACTTAAAAATTTCTAATCAGTATTTATAAACAACAAAATTCTTTTTTCCACAACTTATTCACAGAGATAAAACCTTAGAAATAACTTAATTTTAACTGTGACATTTGTAATTATAACAGATAGAAGGCTTATTGCAAGTGTTTTTTTATCTTTTTTTAAAAAATTGACCATTAAGTACTTAACTTTTCCATAAAAACAGGACATTTTTATTTTGGCCTGACAAACAAATCTAAAACGCTTGACTTAAGAGTAAAATATGTTATAATTTTGTGTAATATGAAACCCACGCCTCCTAAAGACTTATGATATACCTCTTGTTAAATAAAAAAATGTGGGATAAATCTAGTAATCTAGTATTTTTGAGTATTCAAAGAGAATGATAAGGATGATTTTAGCAAAGGTGTGGGATAAAAAGGAAGGTGTAGGGTGAAAAAATCCATCAAGCCCATATCAAACAAGAAGAAAAAACGAAGGCATGGTTTCAGAAAGAGGATGAGTACCAAGCAAGGGAGACGTCTCATAAGATCCCGACGAAAGAAACACCGGAAAAAACTCTCGGTCTAATTTTATAAAACGGGACAGGATCTTATTTATTATGAGACTTACTGAAGAAGGAAGCATTTCAATAAAATGCCTATTAAGAGTTCTTATAGAAGGATTACACCAGAAGATAGTGGATTTTTTAGTTAGTGTAATAAAATTTTATCGCCGGTATTTATCAAAACTTAAGCCCCCTACTTGCAGATTTTATCCAACCTGTTCTCAGTATGCAATCGAATGTATTCAAAGACAAGGGGTTTTTATTGGGCTTATTAAGATTTTTTGGAGAATAATAAGATGTCACCCCTTCTCTAGAGGCGGATATGATCCACCAATAAAAAATAGATAGTTACAATGGAAGAACAGAAAAGACTCCTTATAGCCATAACTCTTGTCCTAATAATAATGGTGGTTTATTCTTTTTTGTTTCAGCCGCAAAGAAAACCCGTAGGACCGGAGATAGAAAAAGAGAAGAGAGGAGTTATCATCGAAAAGGAAGAAATTATACCAGAAGAAGTTATACCAGAAGAAGTTATTGTATCTCATGGAACTAAAACCCCATTATACACTGAGAAAGATTCTATTAAAACCCCTTTAATGCAAGTTGTATTAAGTAAGCAGGGTGGTTGTATAAAAGACTTATATCTAACCCAGGAAGGTTTATCAAAAGATAAAGCAGGCTTCCATTTACTATCCTCAATTACTCCCTTAGAAGGCTCGCTTCTTATTAAGGAGTTTAATGGGGTCCCAATTTCTAATGTAATATATAAAAAGGAGGAGTTTTTTGATAATAAGGTAGTTTATTCGTGTATTTTGGATGACAAGATTAAAATTACCAAGACTTTTATTTTCCATAACTCTAATTATAGCATAGACTTACAGATTAAATTTACTAATTTAACAAATGCAGACAGGATACTCTCGTATACCCTCATTGGTGCCTCAAGAATAAACAGAGAAGGTTATCTTGACAGGAGATTTACTAACGGTGGTGCCTATGTAGAAGATAGGCTTCAGTGGCAACATCTTCCTAAAGAACCTGAAAAACACGTAGAGATTTTAGGTAATATCCAATGGCTTATATTAAGAGACTCCCATTATTCAGCTATTATAAGACCTCATCACAAGATAACTCAAGCGTTTATTGTTGGGCTTTCTCAAGAAAAGAAAAAGGATATCAATTGGGCAACTGGCTTAATGATAGACAAAACAGTTTTGCCATCCCGTTCTTCTATTACGCATGAATATACTTTCTACGCAGGTCCTACCACAAGAAAAGATCTCATATTATTAAACCTTGAAGAAGCCACTCATTATGGTAAACTCAATATAATATGCCAGATTCTTATTAGGACACTCAATTTCTTCTATAGCCTCTTTCAGAATTATGGAATAGCGATAATTATGCTTGTTGCCTTGATAAATGTTTTTACTTATCCACTTACTTTAAAAAACATAAAGGCGACGAGACAACTTCAGGCAATTCAGCCGCATATCGCTCGATTAAGAGAAATCCACAAAGATGATCATCATAAACTCCAGATAGAGATTATGAAGCTTTATAGAGAACACAATGCAAACCCGTTGGGAGGGTGTCTACCTATGTTAATCCAGGCACCCATATTTATTGCCCTGTATATAACCCTGGCCAGATCAGCAGAACTGAAAGGCTCTAACTTTTTATGGATAAAAGACTTATCAAAACCAGATACTCTAGCTAAACTTCCTTTTAATATTAATATTCCATTTCTTGGAGATTCATTTAATCTGCTTCCAATAATTATGGTGTTCGCTATGATAGTCCAGCAGAAGATTATAACGGGCACAAGAAAAACGAATGAAGCTGATTCTTATGCGCAGCAGCAACAAAAAATGGTGTTGTTTATGCCAATATTCTTTGGTATATTATTATATAATCTACCATCTGGTCTAATTCTCTACTGGACAGTCAATACTATCTTTATGGCTGCGATGCATTATGTAATCCAGAGACGACTCTCATCTTCTTGAAAAGAGGACTTAAAACAAGGAGATTGTTTATAATGAGGACAATTGAGGTAAAAGGGGCTACGGTAAAAGATGCTATAGAAAAGGCCCTAAAGAAATTAAATGTTTCAAGAGACCAGATAGAAGTTAAAGTTTTATCTGAAGAGAACAAGGGTCTGTTTGGTATGAGGGGTGCAAGATCTGCTAAGGTGAGGATAACACTAAAAGAGCCTGGTAAATAAGGATGGTAGTCGACATTCTGCGGATATCGAATTGCAAATTGAAGATTGCAAATTGAAAATTGCAAAATGGAAAACAAAGCCAGTCAAATATCAGATAGATTACTTGATTACGGTGCTACACTCATCAAAAGAGGAGATAGCCAATTTAAAATTTAATATTTACAATTTTCATTTTACAATGTTGTATTCAAGCAAATCGCCTTCGGCGACTTCGTGAATATAAACCGTTCCACGTGGAACATTATGGGCAAAACGATAACTATATGCAATCAAAAAGGCGGTGTAGGCAAGACAACCACAGCAATTAATATTGCAGCATATCTTGCCTCGTTTAGTAAAAAAGTTCTCTTAATTGATATGGATCCCCAGGGGAATGCTACTAGTGGTCTAAATATTGACAAAAGGTTAGTAGATAAAAGTATTTATAACTGCCTGCTTGGCAATGCCACCTTAGATGAGATTATTAAAAAAGTCTACCCAGACAATCTTTTTATAGCTCCATCCAGTCTAGATTTAACTGGAGCTGAGATTGAACTGGTCGGTGCCGTAGCCCGCGAATACAAACTACAAAAAGCTCTTGCGGAGTTAGGAGAAGAGAGGTTTGATTTTATAATAATAGATACTCCGCCCTCATTGGACCTTTTAACTATAAATGCACTCACTGCCTGCAAAGAGATATATGTTCCGCTTCAGTGCGAATATTACGCCTTGGAGGGTCTTACTAAATTATTGCATACAATAGAGTTAGTAAAAAAGAACCTTAATTCAGAGGTTGAAATAGCAGGAGTAATTTTAACTATGGCAGATTTTCGCACTAAACTTACCCAAGAGGTAATTAGTGAAATTAAATCACACTTTAACGAAAAGGTATTTAAGACAATAATTCCTAGAAATATAAGATTAAGTGAGGCACCAGGTTATGGAAAACCAATCCTTTTGTATGACGAGAATTCAATTGGTGCTCAGAGATATAAAGAACTAACAGAGGAATTTCTTAGTCGCCAAGCCATAGACCAACCTCAAGAGATTAAAGATGAACCAGAGTCTACAGATTCAGCAGAACTGCAGCAATAATAGTGAATTGGAAACTAGCAGGCTTGCTGTAGCCAGTTTTTTGATTGCCATAATATCTTTTGTCCATCTTTTTGGTTTTGAAAAGGCAATGCTTGGGCTTATTTTGGGATTGATTTCTCTTAGAGAGACAGCGGGAGGTAAGAAAGTTGGAAGGGGCTATGCCGTTTTTGCCATAGTTTTAAGTTTAATTTTTATGATTCTTCTTATAGGATATATGGTTTTTTCTCCTAAAAGCCTACTTCCATAATGAAAAATTCTAAGCACTAAGTAGTAAACACGATAGGAT
>Ga0164318_10007430_pt1 | contig 10622 bp, 13 predicted proteins | sample GuaBasSedimGuay9_FD_113734 | JGI IMG/M metagenome (GOLD analysis project Ga0164318, IMG submission 113734) | Subseafloor sediment microbial communities from Guaymas Basin, Gulf of California, Mexico - Guay9, Core 4571-4, 0-3 cm | ecosystem: Environmental > Aquatic > Marine > Hydrothermal vents...
AGATAATTTGATATTATCAATTCACTATATATTTTTTTCTTCTCATATTTCTTCAGTTTCTTCCTCTTCTTCTTCCTCTCTGGGCATCTCCACTCTCTCTGGGAAATGACTCAGTAATATTATGTCTCCTACCGCAGAAACCCATCTGTAGGGCACTGCAACATCCATGCCATTCTCCACAAATTCTTTATTTGTGTCAGTGAGCACAAGTTTATCGACCCTTCTTTCTTCAATATCTATGACAACGTTTCTAACCTCGCCTACGTATCTTCCCCGATTGGTATAGACCGGCAAATTTATGAAATCTGTCACTTCCATTTTTTCCACCAACCTTAATATAAAATGATTTTAAATAATTATGCCTTTCTCCTCTCCCACTCCTTTCTTACCTCCTCGGCAAGCTCTCCATCTTCAATAATCAGCGCCCCTTCATATCCACAATCCTTGCATCTCCATTTACTCCATGTCTGTGGCAGAACCCATTCCACATTTGAGGAGCCACATCTCGGACAATATTTTACCATGAAATTAATTTATAGGACATATATATTTCTATGGACATTCCATTCATTGCATTCATTGCCACCGTCCTGCTTATCTCCCTCAGCGGAGTTTTGATGCCAGGCCCTTTATTTGCCACTGTTCTTGCAGAAGGAAGAAAAAGAAGATGGGCAGGAATCTGGGTGGCAACAGGGCATGCGGCGGTGGAGGTGCCCATAATAATTTCCCTGTTTTTATTTGGAAAAATGGAAATGGGAGATGAGTTAAAGGCATTCATAGGGATTGCAGGCGGAATCATACTCCTTTATTTTTCCTTTTCAGGACTTAAAGAGAAAGAAAGCAGGACTCTTAAAGGCATACTTGCAGGGGCGATTCTGAGTTCCTTCAATCCATATTTCATAATGTGGTGGCTCACAGTTGGTTTCACCCTCGCCATAAAAGCAACATTTTTTGGGATACTGGGCTTAATATCTCTCATAATATTTCACGAAATGTGCGATTTTCTGTGGTATGGCTTTGTTTCCAATGCATCCAACAGGGGCATGAAATTTAAAAAGATGGAGAAATTTCTTGCTTACATTTCCTTTTCCATAATGCTCTTTTTCGGCGTCTACTTTATCTACGATGGCATAAGAATTTTAATGGGTTAAGCATTTAGGAATGCTGAAGGGTGACGAGAGGGTCAGAATCTGATGAAAATGATGAGAGCCCTTTGGGGTGAACTCTTTCCCCAAGCCCTGCAAAAGTACCTCCAAATGTTTATAAAGCCCCTTTATATATACCCATGATTTCCATGGCAGAAAAAAAAGTAGATATGAAAATCGAGAATGTTGTAGCCTCCACAACCATAGCAAAGGAATTGGACTTATCCAAACTCAAAAAGGCATTGCCTGAAAGCGAATATGAGCCAGAGCAATTTCCTGGTTTGGTTCTCCGCCTGGACGAGCCAAAAACGGCTGCACTCCTTTTCAGAAGTGGAAAGGTTGTATGCACGGGGGCAAAAACCATAAAGGATGTGGAAAGGGCGATAAATAGGGTATGCCAGAAAGTGGCAAAGGCAGGATTTAAGGTATTTAAAAAGCCTGAAATAACGGTGCAGAATATAGTGGCTTCCGCCAATCTCCATGCACAACTCAACCTCATCGCAATAGCACAGGCTATAGGGCTCGAAAAAATAGAATATGAGCCAGAGCAATTTCCTGGCTTGGTCTATCGTCTTGACGAACCAAAGGTGGTAATTCTACTCTTTGGCTCCGGAAAATTGGTATGCACGGGGGCAAGGAAGGCAAAGCAGGTGAATCAGGCAATAGACAGAATAATAGAGGAGCTCACTGCTAAAAGGTTGATTTAAACGTTAGCCATAAGGTTAATGAAAACTCCAGCATTTATATAGATTGTAGTAATTAATAATGTGGGCGAAAAGATAACCCTTGACAAAGATAGTTTTACGGCACTTGCATCCGAGAATAGAATAAAAATTCTCAAATCACTGGAAAAGAGGGGGATGACTCTTTCCGAACTCGCCAGAGAACTGGACATAAGTAAACCTGCTGTTCTCAAGCATATATCAAAATTGCTGGATGCTGGATTGATAAAAAAACGGGAGGATGAGAGGAAATGGACATATTATTCTCTCACCATGAAGGGGAAAAATATTTTGCATCCTGAAAGAGTGCAGATTACCCTTCTCCTTTCTCTTTCCATCCTATCGGCGGCGGGGGCAATAGCCATGCTCTGGAAATATATGAGATATGGTGTTGTTAAAATTGCAGACATGACCAATGAAACAATTTATGGAAATAATAATTATGGAAATAATAATGCTACCTTTTTTATTTCCCATTCATCGCTCTTTTATAAATCTCTTCTTCTTGCAATAATTTCAGCCGTAATAGTTTCTCTTGCCATATATATTTATGCTAAAGAGAAAGGGAAAAGTCAACTGTAGGGAGGAATTTTTTCTCTGTCATCGGCATCGAAAAATTCTCTCTTATAATATCTCCACATCGCCACATTTATACCTGGAAGTGAAAAAGCATAGGGAGCAAATTTGTGAACCTTGAGAGAGCCATACATCCTTTTCATCATCTGTTCAAAGGAATAAAAGCCTCTTATAACCTTCTTTGTCCCATCAAGCAATTCTTTTGGTGTCATGTTCTTCGGCTGATAAACCACGTGTGCCTGCGTATATTTTGTCCAGTCCTTTGTCAGTATTCTTCCTTCCTCATCATATCTATAGTATATGGGTGTGCCGGGATAGGGTGTGAGTATATTGAATTCTGCAGCATCTATGTCCCACCCCGTTACCGTTTCAAGGGTTGTGTCGAATATTTCAGGTGTGTCATTGTCAAAACCGAAAATGAAACCGCCGACGATTCCCATCCCCTGGTTCCTCACAACCTTTATCGCCCTTTCATAATCCTCAGCCCTGTTGGAAACTTTATGTGCTTCCTTCAAACTGCTTGGATTTATGGATTCAAAGCCCACAAACCATGAAATGCATCCCGCCTCCCTCGCCGCCTTCAAAAATTTTTCGTTTTTACCCAGAAGATTTATGTTGCCGTTGGCAATCCATCTCTTGTTGAGGGGCTTTATCGCCTTAAAAAGTTCCATGCTGTATGCAGGGTTCAATGTTAGGGAGGCATCTCTGAAAATTATTATTTTATTGGGTATCTGCTTTAATTCCTCCACAACCTGCTCGATGGGTCTCCTTCTGAGTGCCCTTCCAAGAAAAACAGTTGTGGAACAGAATTCGCATGCATTGGGGCATCCCCTTGTTGCCTGTATTCCCTCAGTTAGAGGATGGAAGGACATCAATTCCCTCTTTGGAAATGGAACTCTGGACATATCCACATGAGGACCCTTATAAAATGGTTTTAACTTTCCCCTTTCAGCATCCTTTATCAACTGGGGCCATACTTCCTCTGCCTCACCTATGACAACGGCATCCGCATGCTCCTTCGCCTCTTCAGGCATGGCAGTTGGATGATATCCGCCAAGCACTACTTTAACGCCTTTTGCTCTAAATTCATCTGCTATTCTGTAAGCACGGGGGGCAAGCATGGTCAGGGAAGTAATTCCAACCAGATCCCAGGGCTCATCAAAATCTATTTTTTCATGGTTTTCATCTATTATTCTTATTTCATGTCCTGGGGGTGTGCATGCTGCCACCTGTGATAAACTGAGATAGGGGTTTGAAAAAAGTTTGGCAAACGCTGAATTTCTATCCCTGTAGGTTGTAACGCCGTGTTCCAGTCGGGGAAATATCAGCAGGATTTTCATACCAGTGAAAATAAAGGTGGTATAAATTTTTATTTATTGGCATCTGCCTATAATTCATAAAGATTTTAAATATAAACTCCTTATAGTAATGGTGAATGTTTGATTGATATACGCCTGGATGAAGTGGATCGTAAAATAATCGAGTTGATGCAGAAAAACCCAAAACTCTCACAGACTCAAATAGCAAGGATGGTTGAACTTTCACAGCCCTCGGTGAGTGCAAGAATAAAGAGATTGAAGGAGGCAGGTTTTATTTCAGTGAATGTGGGAACAGATATAAAAAAGGCGGGGCTTCATGTGGCAAAAATTGACTTTCCAAAAAACAGGGATTTAAAGGAATGCATTTCATGCCCTTATATACTTGGAATAGTGGAAACAGAGGATGCAAAAACAATTTATGTGGTGGGCGAGGATTTTTCAAGCATTGAATCGGTGGCGAAGAAAAATTTTGGAGTGGATGGGATTAAAGCTGTGATTGCCTCCCGTCCAGACTTCATCATGCCCTTAAAAATGAGCAAGGATGAAAAATGTGTTTCATGTGAATGTGAAAGTTGTGAGTATTATATAAGTGGAAAATGCCTTGGATGCCCCCTTTCCAACTATTACAGAGGAAAGTTATGGTGATTTTTAATTTATTTATGAACCAAATTTTCAACTAAGAAATCCCTCCTTTTCAATCTTTCAACAGTTCAGTTTAAAACTTTTCTTCAGAACTTTTTAATTTCATTAATCTTTTCCTCCATATTCTCCCAGTGGGTGCCGGTCCAGTAAATTCTTTTGCATTTCGGGCATATCCAGAATTTCTCATGATTCTGCCATACTTGCCATGGAACTTTTCCCTTTACTTTATCCTTCTCCACCTCCTCCACCTCCACATTGCATATGGTGCATCTTGAGAGCAATTTCTCCTCTTCGATATCAAGGTCAAAATTCTCCATCACTTTTTTTATCTGCTCCTCCAGTTTCCTCTCATCAATGTAAAGAGAGTTTTTTGCCTTCCTTGCCAGCATTTTATCCCTGGTCAAAACAATTCTTTCTTCTTTCTCAGCCTTCAATATTATCTCCTCATCTTCCATACCTTTAGCATATGCCGTATCATAACCCATTATTCTGAGCCATTTGGCAAGGGTGCCCAGCATCTCATCGCATATAAATTTCATTCAAACATAATACTGGGTACTTTTTCCAAGGTTATTTTAGGTATCTTTGCCTGATATTTTGCCCTCACACTGGCATCATATTCCTCTGCCCCCATTTCATGAAGTATCTTTTTCCCATATTTCCTTGCCTCATTCATGCTCCTGTCTATTTTTACCCTTTCTCCTTTAGCAATAAAATTTACCAGGAAATTCCATGCCACCCCCACACCATATGGAAGCCCCTCCAGTGCCATGACCGTGCCATGGAGTGGATAATTCCATATTCCCATGGGATCGTCTCCCAGTTTTGCGAGCGGCAATCCCATGGCTGCTTCATATTCGGGTGTAAATGTTGGGTCAGCCACAACCCATTTTCCATCCACATAAACTTCTGCTGTTCCATGGAGCATGAAGGAACCAAGGGCATCATACCAGCTCTTCATTATAGGGGAAACTTCTATCATGTTTTGGTAGAGTGGCTCAACCAGAGCAAGACTGTAAAGTTTATATCTTGCCTTCAGCCCCCCAGCCCTGCACAATGCGGCAAATAAAGAAAGTTGATGGATGCATGTTCCCGTTCCACGTCTTAGAGTATCGACCTCTCTGTCCAGTCCCACAAATGCCAGTTTTATATTTTTCTTAATAAAATTGAAAACGTTATTGGCGAAGTCCCATGCCGGCAGCTTATATGCTCCAAGATAATTAGCCATTGCTATTATCTCCTTTGCACGGGGATTGCATAGATGGGTGGGACGAAGATATCTTTCATTTGATTTGCAATATGGCATCCCCTCCACATATTCTGGCACATCATAGGATGGTTTTTCATATTTAACAGGATTTTTCTTTGCCGCCATATTGCTTTTCATCACATATATTGGATGTCTCATCAGCACCTTTATCAGGGATGGCAGAGCACCCATGGTAATCTTCAACATTTTTGCAGGCATTATATACCCTTTTTCTCTCCATTCTCTTATCATTTTATTCCTCCATAATTATTCTTCTCATTTCCTCAGCACATCCTCTTATTTCCTCTCCCTTTATTCTCTCCACCTCCGGTTCGAGAACGGGTCCTTCCCTCCCGCATACGGGGCATTCATCATGAATCCTGACCTTATCTCCCGTGGATATAAAACCAGGATAACTCATGGCTATGCTATCCAGAAATGCAAACCTCCCCTCCTCTCCATATGCAACATCTTCTCCTTCATCATCAATAACACGAACATGGAAATAATTTTTGGGGATGTGGAAATAATGTCCCTCAGGACAGTGAACCAGAAATCCATTGGATTCCACCATGGCATATAAATCAAGGCAGTTGTGGGGAGGAATGCCCAGAATTTTGCCAACCCTCTCTCTGAACACCTCCACAGGCAATCTTTTATCCTCATAAATTTTCCATCCACCGCCAGTAAGCACCGCCCCTCTTTCCCCAAATTCATAGGTCTTTCCCTCCTTTTCTAAACGATCCAAAGCCATGTTGAGTATGAAGGGTGCCCCGGCAAAGATTATTCGCTCCTTCCTCCTGTGCATCTCCTCAATCCAGTTGACAATCCTTGTCACCATGTCCTCATTCATTTTTCTGCTTGCTGTTTTTATCATCTTGCTCATCATTTTCTCCTTGAAATTGAAGGTTACACCCATGGAAATGCGGAGGATTTGGGTGGTTATTTTTCTATCTATGGCAACCTGAACATCTTTAACAAGGTCATACATCACGTTTGTTACCTTTCCCACATATATGTTGGTCTTTTTTGGATTCGGAAATAGAAGAAAACCATTGGCATCGGGCTCATACCATTCTCTCAGCATTTCTATGGCGGAGCGGCCTATGGCATACTGTCCCATTTTGTATGTGGAAGCATCTCTTGGAATGAATGTGAATTTGCCCGTTGTCCCGCTGCTGTATGTCACCATCACGCCTGCTTGGGAGAAGGCATCTATCACATCATCAAAGGATGGATTCTTACCCTTTATAACCACTTTGGGAACTTCTGTTGACATCAAGTTTGCAAGCCATACGGCAAAATCTCTGCCAGACGGATAATCTTTAAAAAATCTGTGGGTAATGAGAGGTATTTTAGAAAAGTCATCTATGCTTTTTATGTCATCTGGTGAAACATCATTTTCTCTGCACATCTCCCTGTAAAATCGGTTGTTTTCGTAGTGGTGCTGAAAGGCATATTTTATTGCCTTATATTTATATTCGTTCGCCTCCTTGTCGGGGAGTCCATAAAAGGTTTTGGGTTCATATAATGCTCTTTCAGCCGGATTTGAAATTGGGGAAGGAATATAATCATGAAGTATCTCATCAAGTTTTGTCTTCACGTCCTGTACGAGCATTACTGCCTATATTAATACCTAAATAAAACAATTTTTTTAAGGAGGATTTTAATTGAGTTAAATTTTATTTTAATTTTTTGCTCCATCGCCCTGCATTTTAGAAAAATTAATATATCTCCATAATATAAATTTATCAGATATGGAACGTCACCGGCGACATCTGGTGCTTGCTGCTGTTGGAGCATGCATTATTTCCGTTTTGTATTTTGTGCATTTATTGGAAGGGATATGGACTCTTACCCTTCTTCTTTTTATATTTCCATACCTATCCTTTTCCCTCCTCTTTTCGTTCATGAAAAAACCGGAGGAAAAGAAAGCAGTGGATGTTATCAGGAAAAGATATACAACATGACTAAAAAAGTCCCGAGAACATGTAGATTATTGCCAGGAGGAGGAGTATAACAAACATTACAATAAGGAGTTTTATGGCGAACTTTATTATTTTCCATCCTATTAAAAGAACAAGGGCAATTATCAGTATAACCCACAGCGGAATTCCAAATATCATGGATATAATCTTTCAATCATTTATAATGCTTTTTGATGGGTGATGTTAGGCGGCGAATACAGATTTACCATTTTTAAATTTGTACCCGCCTAAATCAGGGCTTTAAATAAACTTTATAAACTTATTGGAGTTTATCTTCTGGAGGCAACAAGATGAGGAAAATAACTGGAATATTGGCGGTTTGTGTAGGTATAATGCTACTGCTACCTGCACAGGCTTTTTTGGGAGAAAAGGAGAAAAAGAAAGAAAATTCCATTGTGACCCATATAAACATAAGCAGGGAGAACATGCCTTTGCCAAAAATGGGAGAGAAGAAAGAGGCGAAGGTTGCTTTACATCCTGTAGCAATGCCATCCAGTATACCGGTGGCGTTCAGTGAAAACACAGAAAAGCATCCTTCCTTGGGGAGCGACGGAGGCAATCTTTTGTTTGCTGCATACACCCTACAGACAGACATACTCAATTCCAATATCCTCTATATATACTCCACTGACAACGGCGCCACATGGCAGGAAGGAGGTTATTTCAATCTGGAAGGTGCATACGACTATCCTGCCATTGATTACTGGGGCACGGGCACCACCTTTGTGGGCACCTTTGCCCCTGACCCAAGTGATTGCGACGGTTCAGCTCAGTATGTTCTCAGAGTTGACGACCCAACCGACACAACGACATGGAGTCTGGTCTACTGGGACTGGACGGACTATGACCAGAGAGACAGGGAAAGCCCTGATATAGCAGGCTATAGCGATGTGGGCGATTCAACATGGTGGTATGGAGTGATAGCAGATACAGGAAGCAGTGATTATTCCGGTGCTGAAGGAGAGCATATACCTGTTTTCAACTGGCCCGATTACAGCAGTGATAGCAGTGGGTGGATATGGTGGTGGGATTCTTTCCCGAATGCAGCCCATGCATCCATTGACATAGACAGTAGTAACGGAATGGTATATGGTGCATGGGACCAATACAACGAAAGCAGATCAGATCAGGGAAGAGACATATTACTCGCCATAGCAGATGTTCATGACTGGTGGGTGGAGAACTGGGAGATAAACTGGTTATATCTTGGAGGAAGTGAAGATGACATCAATCCAGATGTGGCGGCACAAAATGGCTACATTTATGTGGTGTGCCAGGGCGATGTTACGATACCTGGAAAACAGGATATAATATGCTTTTATTCTCACGATGGCGGAAAAACATGGAATGAGAGCAATGTAGCCGCAGACCCTGCAAAGGATGAAATGTATCCTTCCATAGTGGCATATGGAGAGGGAGCAACATGCACATATGTAATGGATGGAAATATATATGCGACCCACACAACAGATGGTGGCGCAACCTGGAGCGAACCGACCAAGGTTAATGATGTGGATGGCTCAGTCCTTTCTGAATACAGAACCCATAAACTGACAAGGAATGGGCATATATTGTGGACAGATATGCGGGAAGGAAATGCAGACATTTATTATGACAATGCGGGGCTCCCGCCCACTCCAATACTGAGTATAGAGAAGATTTCAGGAGGATTTGGAGTGAAGGCTACCATATCCAATACAGGAAATGCAGCGGCAGAGGATATAACATGGACTATATCCCTCGGTGGCTTGGTATTTATCGGGAAGGAAAAGAGCGGCACCATCACAATACCGGCAGGAGGGGAGGAAACCATCAAATCAGGTTTTGTCTTCGGAATAGGTCCAACCACAATAACAGTGAATGCTGGAGGGGCTGCCAAAACAGCCACTGGTTTCGTTCTTGGGCCGTTTGTCCTGGGGGTGAAATAGCCTCTCTCCTTTCCCTTTTATATTTTCAGCAAAAATTTTATTTTTCCTGGAAGTTCCATAATCTTTCCTTCATATAATCCTTTTGCTCCTTCCACACAGCACTTCACCATCCTTTCAAATGCCCTTTTCCCGTATTCGGGACTTGCCTTTGATGGACTTCCTATGTATGCATTCTCCGCCCCCAAATCTTTAAATTTCTTCATGGAATTCAAAATGTTGAATTTTACCCTGAAATCTTTTAAATTGTATTCCCTGACATACTCAGGAAATAAATAAAGGGCGAGTGATGTTTCCTTCATATCAGCATGAACCTCCCCTTTTATATCTTCAAAGAGAATTCCATTAAAATAACAGGGGGAAAGGGGTTCCACAATAATTGCCCCTCTCTTCTTCAAATCCTTCATGGCTTTATATATCCCCCTGAGATGCACCATGTCCATATGAAAATTCACTATCACAAAATACTTGAATCCATGCTCAACCATTGAATTTATGGAGTTATGTATCAATGCATATAGATTTTTCCATTCTGTGGATATGGTTCCTGCAAAGCCCTGCAGTGAATGGCAGGAGCCTACTGGCAGCGGAGGCATGGAAACGCAGGTAAAATTCTCCTCCTCCATTAATTTCATGGCTTCCTTTTCCACTCTTTTTGCTATTTCAAAGTCAGTGGAAACGGGCAAATGGGGACCATGCGCCTCCATGGGCCCTATGGTGAGGAAAAATATGGCGTTTCTTGGAAGGTTTTCTATCTCTTTCCATGTGAGTTTGGCAAGTTCCATGCAACTATATGACAAATTTATAAATGGTTTTTTCTATTAACTCAATGAACATTCTGGTGGGCATAGGGAATGAGATGAAGGGTGATGATGCCGTTGGGATACATATTGCACGTAAATTCAGGGAGGATGGATGGATAACCATAGATTGTGCCACCGTGCCGGAAAATTATGCGGGTAAGGTAATAGGATATGGGCCAGAGAAGATTGTGATTGTGGATGCTGCAGATATGGGACTCAAACCAGGAGAAATAAGGAGGATACCAAAAGATAA
>Ga0164318_10007431_pt1 | contig 10622 bp, 9 predicted proteins | sample GuaBasSedimGuay9_FD_113734 | JGI IMG/M metagenome (GOLD analysis project Ga0164318, IMG submission 113734) | Subseafloor sediment microbial communities from Guaymas Basin, Gulf of California, Mexico - Guay9, Core 4571-4, 0-3 cm | ecosystem: Environmental > Aquatic > Marine > Hydrothermal vents >...
AGAATTATATTATTACCTCTAAGAATTATTTTTTTGCCAATATGTTCTTTCAATAGTTTCAAAAAACTATTATTGACACCAGAAATTAAAAGCGGATTGTAACCTTTGATGTTAAAGGAATATTTATTCAAAAGGGGGGAACTTTTGAGAGTCCCCCCTAAGTTTTTATTCATTACCCTTTTACCTTGGGATAGTGAATTCTTGTCCCGGATAGATTAAGTCCGGATCTTTTATTTTATCTTTATTTGCTTCGTATATTTTTGTCCATTGCCAAGGATTGTTATAAACCCAATACAACCCAGCTATTTTCCACAGACAATCCCCAGGTATTACAGTAATAGTTTTTGCAAGTCCATGTGGTATCTTTAAAACCCAATTTGGATAAATTAAATTTGGATCTTTTATTTTGTCAATATTGGCTCTATATATTCTTGGCCATCTAACAGGGTTATTGTAGATATAAGGCATACCAGCAATTTTCCACAAGCAATCGCCTTTTTTAACTGTGTATTCAGTTGGATATTTATTTATCTCGGCTTTTAATTCATTTATTTCTGCCTCTAATTCAGATGCTTGTTTGTTAAGCTCTTCAAGTATTAAATTAAGTGAATCCCACTTTTTTTGCAATGTTTGAAGTTGGGTTTCCAAATCCTGTAATTCTTGTTTTTTCTGTTGGAGATAAATCTGGGCATCCTTTTCCTTCCATTTTTCCATTGGTTTACTGAAATCCGGTTCTCCTGCTTTAAGAGTCCAGACAAATCCTATTAAAATAAAAATAAACAAAACTTTTTTCATGTTTTATTCCTCCTTTTTAGTATCCTTGTTTAAGGAGGTCCAAATAGTTTTTAAGGGAATCTCTTTGGGCTTCCAGTTGTTTAATTTTTTCCTGAAGTTCAGGTATTTTTTGTTCAGCTTCTTGTATTTTAGCCTGTAATTCTTGTATTCTAGCTTGTGTTTCTTCTATTGCTTGTTCAGTTGCTTTTATTTCAGCCATTGTTTCCTTTGTTATTTTTTTTGCACATCCCACTATTCCTGCCCCCATCAAAAGGGCAATTAAAATTATTTTTCTCATAAAATTTTCCTCCTTTTTTATTTAAATTCAACTATTTCAATAGTCCAAAAATCCACCGGCCTATTTTTGTTTGTTAAAGCAGGTTTATATTTCCACTTTTTAACCGCTTCAATGGCAGCATTATCGCATAAGGGATTGAGAGACCGATAAACTCTTACTTTCTTCACTTCTCCATCCTTTCCAACCAAAACTCTCAAATAAACAAATCCTTTTACTCCTAATTTTTTTGCCATTTCTGGATATACTGGTGGAACTTTTTTTAAAGCTATCGGGCGTATAACAACATATTCAAGCTCTTCTGTTTCAGTTTTTTCTTTCTTTATTTCAGTTTTTTCTGATTCTTTAATTTCAATTGTTTTTTCAGCTTTTGGTTTTTCCTCTTTTCTCTCTATTTCTTTTAAGATCTCTGGGCTTTCTATAACTCTTTCTTTCAAGAGCTCTTCAACTTTTACAGGGGGTGGTAAAATTTTTTCTTCTGTTTCTATTTTAGTTTTTTTTACTTCCTGTTTTAAAGTGCTTTTTTTAGTAATTTGTCCTTTTATTTTGCCTTTGATTTTTTTTCTTCCTTTACTTTCAGATACTTTTGCGATAGCCTGTAATTTTTTGGGAATCCAAACAAGTTCCATATATTCAAAGGGCTTTTGTAGATATGGATTTATATTTTTGAGTTTTTTAGAATAAGTAATAATTTTATTTTCGCTAAATAGAACTATACAGGGTAAATCTTCCAGAAATTTTTTACATATCTTTTTATAAATTTCCTTACCTCTTTGAGGGTTCAAAACTTTCTCTGCCTGTATAAGTAATTTATCCATTATTTTATCAGAATACCCCATAAAATTAAGCCCACCTCTACTGTGCAATAAAGGCACAAGGTCTATCCTTTCCCCTACATCCCAACTTAAAAGATACATATCAAAGTTTTTATTAAACAAATGCAGAACAAATTCATACGGTGAAAGTTTTTTCACTTTTATATTAACATTAAATTCTTTAAGTTCTTTTTGTATCTCGTAAGCAATAGCCTCCTTTATTTTATCTCCCTCTGATACTATGAGCGTTAAAGTGTCCTTTATTTTGGATAATACGGAGTAATATTTTTCAGGTTCATATAAGATTCTAATTTTTTTTGGATAAGCCCAACTTTGAGGCGGAATGGGTATATTCAATGCTTTTCCGTACCCTTTCAAAATGGTTTTTACAATTTTTTCTCTGTTTATGGAATTGTTAATCGCTTCTCTTATTTTCTTATCTGCAAGGACTTTATTTTTTAGATTAAATCCCAAAATGGTTACCTTACTGCTAGGAACTGCCTTAATAACTAAATCCTTGTTTTCCAGGAGTTTTATTGCATAATCTGACGATAAATCTACGGCAAAATCAATTCTGCCTTCTTTTAAAGCCATAAATAGTTCTTTCGGGTTTTTAAAAAATACAAAAACAACTCTATTTAAGAAAGGTTTTTTGCCCCAGTAAAGTTCATTTTTTTCTAAAATTAATCTATCTCCTCTTATCCATTTTTTAAGTTTAAAAGGACCGTTTCCTACAGGTTCAAAATTGAATTTGCTGGTCAAAATATCTTGATTTTTCAAAATATGATAAGGTACAGGAGTTATATTGCAATCCATTATTTCCCATCCATAAGGTTCTTTAAATGTTATTCTAAAAGTGTAATTGTCAATTATTTCAAATGTATCAATTAAATGCAATTTTCTTTTTAAAGGATGAGTAATTCCCTCTGAATAAAGTGTTTTGAATGTGAAATATAAATCTTTTGAAGTTACAGGATGTCCATCCCACCATTTGGCATTTTTATTTAAATAAAAAGTTATACTTTTAAGGTCCTCAGAATACTCCCAAGATTCAGCTATCACAGGGGTGATTTTTCCGTTTGGATTTATTTTAAATAGGGGTGAAAAAATCAATTTAGTTATATAATTCTCCCTGAACAATGAAGGTAGAAGAGGATTTAACCTTTCTGGTTCCCCCACTATTCCTATATAAAGTGTACCCCCATATTCTCCTTTTGGGATCTCTTCTTTTCTTTTACATCCTGCTAATATTAACATCAATGTTATAAAAAAATAATAAAATTTTCTCATAATTTTACATATCCCCCCTTGATTTAAAAATTTTTTCTGGATTTATTGGTTTGTCGTTTTTCCAAACTTCAAAATGTAAATGTGGTCCGGTTGTTTTACCTGTTTGACCCACATACCCTATAATGTCTCCCTTAGATACAGGTTGCCCAGGTTTGACAGTTATGTATTCTAAATGTCCATAAACCGTTTTGTAGTTTCCAGGATGAACAATAATAATATAATTTCCCAACTCTTCGGAAAAAGCTACTTCCTTTACTATTCCGTCAAATACAGATTTTACAGGAGTATTTGGGGAAGCTGCTATATCTATACCGGAATGCATAGAATTGTATTTTAAAGAAATTTTGCCACTTACAGGTAAAATGCATTCCTTTTCAAAAGCTAATGTATAACTTGTGGTATCTGCATAATTTATAAATTCAAATGGTTTAAGGGACTTGTCCACACCCAACATATAAGATATCCTTTTCCTAAATTCTTTCATTGCTTCCAATTCTTTAACTATTTGAATTATTTTTCTATTTTGTTCTTCTAAATACTTATTTCTCTCTCTTAATCTGTCCACTTCAAGTGCCTTTAGATAAACATTTGAGAAATATATAAATTCAATAATAACCAAAATAACTAAGCTCAAAAACACCCCTAAAATTGTGTAAAACCATACTTTTTTTATACTAAAAGAAAATACTTTTTTATCAGTTAACAAAATAATTTGCCACTTGTTTTTATTCATTTTACTTATATTATCCAATAATAATTTCCTTTTTTAAAATACAGTATTAAATTAAATTTTGGCAATAACATTTTACAGAACTTTAAATTTAGATAAATGTTAGAGGTGAAAATTGGCAATCATGTTTTTAAAAACCCTTTTATTCTTGCTTCTGGAGTTTCTGGATATGGTTTGACATTGTCAAAAATTTTTGATTTTTCCAAAATCGGTGGGCTTGTTTTAAAATCTTTGACTTTAAAGCCACAAATAGGGAACCCTCCTTCAAGATTATATGATCTTGGATTTGGACTCATTAATTCAGTAGGACTTGAAAATGAAGGTTTGGAATATTTTAGAAAAAAAATTTTGCCACACATTAGGGATTTAAAAAATAGGTATCCAAATCTTAAAATCATATCAAATATAGCTGGTTTTTCCCAAGATGAATATTTCAAAATTATTGAGCAGTTAAATACTGAACACATTATTGATATTTTTGAGATTAATATTTCTTGTCCAAATATCAGAAAAGAATATAATTGGCTTGTTAAAGACATTGATTTGTTTTACAAGTTCTGTAGAATCTTAAAAGATATTTCAAATAAAGATATTTGGTTAAAGGTTTCCCCTGTTTTTTATAATTTAGAGGAAGTGATCGAAGTATTAGATGAAATTGGCTTTTCGGCTGTTGTTGTTTCCAATACTTTGCCGGCAGTCGTTGTGGATGTTGATAATATTGAGTTTTTTCTTGGTAATAAAATTGGTGGTTATTCTGGCGAAGGTATCAAGCCATATGTTATGTTCTTAGTTTATAAATTGCACAAAAAATTCAAAATCCCTATAGTGGCTTCCGGTGGGGTTAATGATTATAAAGATATCTTAGCATATTTAATGCTGGGGGCGTCTGCCGTAGAAGTTGGAACTTTGCTTCTAAAATCTCCTTATAAAGTTTTTAATTTTGAAAATAAAGTGAAACTTTTCTTGAAAAACAAAGGTTTTGAAAATGTTAGAGAAATCGTTGGAATATTATCTTAAAAAAATAATAGTTGCTCTGGATATAAAGGATTACAATAGAGCCATAGACATAATAGATAAACTTGATTTTGTAGAGATTTTTAAAATAGGGCATCCATTATTTTTACCTTATGGTTGGAAAGTTGTTGAATATGTTAAGAAGAAGGGGAAAAAGGTTTTTCTTGACCTTAAACTATGTGATATTCCATCAGTTGTTGGTAAAGCAGTTAGAGAATGTTCTGTTAGAGGGGTGGATTTTTTAACCCTTCATATATGGGGTGGGAAAGAGATGTTAGAGGTGGCTTTGGAGAATTCAAATGGTACTAAGTTGATAGGGGTTACGGTTTTAACGAGTATATCTGAGATTTACCTTAAAAATGTTCTGGGAATTGATGTTAAGGATGTTGTTGTTAAATTTGCTAAAGAAGCGTTGGAAGTAGGTTTATGGGGTATTGTTATTTCTCCTAATGAAATAGATGTTATTAAAAATAATTTTGGGGATAAATTGAAAATGGTGGTTCCTGGAATTAAAATAAAAACAGAGACATTTGACCAAAAAAGAAGAATGGGATTGAGGGATGTTTTTAAGAAAAATGTGGATTATGTTGTGATAGGGCGAGAAATTTATCAAAATATAGATAGGGACATAAAGAAATTTATTTTAGAAGCAATTTATGGATAACAAGGAAAAAGAATTTAGAGAAAAATTAAAGGCAGAAAAAAAATCTCCCGATATTGTGGATAAAACATTACTTGAAGTTTTCCCTTACGAATATTCTGATAAAAGGGATGTTGAGATATATATAGAACATTATGAGTTTAGCTCAGTTTGTCCTATGACAGGTCTGCCTGATTTTGGAACTTTAAAAATTAAATATATTCCCGATAAGTATGTTTTGGAGCTGAAATCCTTGAAATATTACCTTCTGCAATATAGGCAAGTTGGAATATTTTATGAGCATTTAGTTAATAAGATTCTTGATGACCTCGTATCAGTTTGTAGTCCGAAATATATGGAAATTAAGGGTGAATTTAATCCTCGGGGTGGAATGAAGACAACGGTTTTTGTTTGTTATAAAAAGGATGAAAAGAAATAATGAATAATGTATGGGGAGTTATCCTTGCAGGTGGTAAGAGTAAAAGGACAAAGACAAAGAAGAATAAACTATTTTTAGACCTTTTAGGTAACCCGCTCATTTTCTATCCATGGAAATCTCTAAGTGAAGTTGTTGGGGAAGGGAAAGTTATATTTGTATATGGGGAAAATACTCGTGAAATTTGTTCTCTTTTTCAAAATTCTTTACATGTTTTGCAAGATAAACCCTTAGGGACTGGAGATGCATTGAAAAAGGTTCATAAGATTTTAAAAGATGAGAAAGGTTACATTATTGTAATCCCGGGAGATGTTCCACTTTTGACTCCAGATACTTTGAAAAAAATATATCTCTATACTCTTGAAAAACAATCAGATATAACGGTCCTCACAGCCAATTTAGACAATCCCCGCTTTTATGGAAGAATTATTAAAAATTCAAAAGGTGAAATTGAAAAGATAGTTGAATATAAAGACGCCTCTGAAAAAGAAAGAGAGATAAAGGAAGTGAATGCAGGAGTTTATGTTTTTAAAATACCGGATATTTTTGAATTACTTTATGAAATAAAATCTGAAAATGCTCAAAGGGAATATTATTTAACTGATGTTATAGAAATAGCAAATAAACGGGGTAAAAAAGTTATATCTTATAGGTTAGAAAATTGGAAAGAAATGCTTGGGGCAAATACCCTGGAAGAGTTCAATATTGTGTTTAGAATTATGAAGGAAAGAATAATCACTAAATGGCTTAATTCTGGAGTAATAATCTATTCTCCTGATACTGTTTATATTGATTATGGAGTTAATATTTCTCCTAATGTATTTATTTATCCTTATGTTGTTTTAAAGGGCAAAACTACAATAGGTGAAAATTGTGTAATAAACTCTTTCTCTTATGTGGAAGATGCACATATACCTTCTAATACAGTTATTCCCCCTTTTTCTTTTATAAAAAGTGAAAAAAGTTTTTTAATAAAAGGAGGTATTTTTAAATGAAAAAATTTTTAAGTATGTTAATATTGGTCAGTGTGGTGTATGCTTCTAAAATGCCCACAGTGATAAAAATGAGGAATGGGTTGAAATTTGACCCTTTAAAAGGTGAACCTAAATTAGCCCTTAAAGCAGATTGGGATTATGGATATTATATTGTTCAATTTAAAACACCGATTAAGGAAGAGTATAAGAATGCAATAAAGCAACTTGGTGGAGTGATTGAAGATTATGTGTATTATTCTGGATTTATAGTGAAGATGTCTCCGGAAAAAATTTCAGAATTAAAGAAAATGGATTTTGTAAGATGGGTTGGAGTTTATCATCCAGAATATAAAATAATGCCGGATATAGGTAAACCTAAAAATGCAAATTGGAGAAAATGGTGGAATCCAGATGGAAAGTTAAAATTGAACATTATAGGTTTTAAAGATTGTGATATTTCAAAACTTGTTTCTTCTTTAAGTCAATTGGGTTGTGAAATTTTAGAAGTTGAGGATAATTTGGATTTTATGAAAATAGTAGTTGTTAAAGCAGATGAAACTTTGATAGGTGAAATAGCAAAAATCCCAGAGGTATGGTGGGTTGAAGAAAAAAGACCGATTTTTCTACACAATATTTTTGCTACATGGATAGTTCAGTCAAATCAATATAATGTACACTCAATATGGCAACATGGTGTAACTGGAGAAGATGTTGTTATAAATGTGATAGATACTGGTGCTGACACAAGTTTATGTTTTTTGAACAATGGGAAAGTTACTAATTATATCTCCTTTGTAAGTGGAGCTACTTGTGATTGTTCTTATAATGCTTGGACAGGAGATGGACATGGAAGCCATACATCTACATCTGCAGCCGGAAATGCTAATGATGACCCAGATTCTTCAGTTTATGCAAAATACAATGGTGTGGCTTATAATGCAAAACTTGTTATAATGGATGCTCAATCTGAAAGTCAATGTGGAACCGGAGCCGGCCTCTCTATTCCATCAAATCTTTATAGTTATCTCCAAATGGCTTATACATTTTATAACGCGCGAGTTTTTAGTAATTCTTGGGGTTCCAGTACAAATTCTTACACTTCATTTGCTCAACAGGTTGACGAGTTTATGCATGATTATAATGAAGCGATAGTTTTGTTTTCCGCTGGTAACGATGGTCCAGGTAGCGGTACTATTACAGCACCTGCAACAGCTAAAAATATAGTTTCAGTTGGAGCCACCCGTAATTACGCTCAACAGGAAAATCTTGCCTATTTTTCTTCTCAAGGACCAACATATGATGGTAGATTAAAACCAGAGGTAGTAGCACCTGGATATAGTGTTACTTCCGGTAAAAGTGATGGTAATTGTTCCGGTTATAATTGTGGAACTGCCAGTATGGCGGGTACTTCAATGTCTTGTCCAATAGTAGCGGGTGCATCTGCTCTGGTTATTCAATACTATAAAGATATTAAAAATCACACTCCTTCAGGTGCTTTGATAAAAGCGACTTTGGTAGCATCTGGCAAAGATATTACAGGAAATTATGCTACTGCCCCTATTCCAAATAATGCAGAAGGTTGGGGGAGAGTGCTTCTGGATAGTGTTCTCGAATTTGAAGATGACCCTGAAACCTTAGTATTTTGGGATAATATAACTTTCACAGGTAGTGGAAGTTCAGTTGAATATCAAGTTAATCTGTCTTCCGTATCACGATTAAGGATAGTTTTAGCTTGGTCAGATTATCCTGGTTCTTATCTTGTGAATGATTTAAATTTAATGGTCATTTCACCATCAGGCGATACATTTTGGGGTAATTATTTTAGCGGAGGGCACTCAATCAGCGGTGGTTCTCCTGATACCTTGAACCCTCTTGAAGCCGTATATTTAAATTCTCCTGAAGATGGTTTGTGGAAAATTATTATTGAAGGTTACAATATTCCATACCCACCTCAAAAAGCTGCTCTGCTGTTATCTGCTTATGGAAATGTAGTGAATGTTGATGAGAAATTCAGCAGGAATGTCTTTGTTGGTAAACCTATCAAAGTTTTAATGAAGAGAAATGGTTTCAAACTTGTTTTTGTTAACCCTAAGGATGGTTTTGTTGAAGTTAAACTTTACGACATTTCTGGTAGGATAATAAAATCTTTGCAGTGGAAAAACTTATCTGCAGGTTATAAAGAATTGAATTTCAATAATTTGAAAACAGGAGTTTATTTTGTTGAAATAAAAACAGCAGGAGGCCTTTTAAGAGGGAAAGCAGTTGTTTTAAGATAATCAGGAACACTTATTTTTTGAAAATCATTTAGCATGTTTAAATTTTTGAATAAAATAGAAAATAGGGGATATTCCTTTAAAAAAATTTTATATTTTGTTATTTTGATGTCAGTTTTCAGGTATTTTTTTGAAAATGCCGTTGAGAAAGCGAGTTTTTATTTCCCTAAAAAATTTTATCTTTCCTTTCTTGAGTGTATGTTTCATTTTCCTTTATGGTTTTCTTTTGCATTTCTTATAAGTGTTTTGCTTATAAAGTTTTTTTCAAAGGAGGAGTTTCACAAAGTTTTAAATGTTTGTGCTTTTTTCTGGTTTTTTATATTCTTAACTCCTTTGTTTGACCTATTAATTTTGGGTGGAAAAGCTAATATAAAATATATTTTTAATTTTTCAAGTGCGGGTAGGGTTTTGACTTCATTATTTAATTTTAAGGAAGTTACAATGGGGGTAACTCCTGGGATTAAGGTGGAAATGTTTATTGTTTTATTAGCTGTTTTGATATATATATTTTTGAAAACTTCAAATATAATCTTATCATTGTCAGGTGCTTTTTTGACGGTTCTTGCTATTTTCTTAATTGGTTCTTACCCTGCTTTACTGAGTTTAATTTCTGGAAAATCCTATGGTGAATTTTTCTCAAATTTTACAGGAGGTATGCTTAGATATGAACTTCAAAAAATAATATTAGTTTTATGGGTTTCTTTATTTATTCTGCTTATCTTGATTAAGAAAGTGAGACATTTTCCAAGTATTTGGAAGTGTGGTTATTATATTGGGAGTTTCATTTTAGGATTTTTGACATCTGCAAAGGTTGTTTCTTTTTACGGTTTATTTAAAAATCCTTTTGATTTTCTTTTGTTATTTTCTTTTCCTTTTCTGGTTTTTGCCATTGAAAATTATTATAATGATAAGGAATTTAAATATTTTTGGATTTGGATGAGTTTTGCCTGGGGTTTTTCTCTGAATAAAACTTGTGGTTTTATACTTGTTCTTCTTTTTTCTGTTGATTTTATTCTAAAATTTTATAAAATTGATAGATTTCGCCCTGTTTTTTGGTCAATTTTATTTTATTTTATAGGGTTGGCTTCTGTTTTAAGATATAGATTTATGCTTTATATTCCTTTTACATTTTTCTTTTTGTTTTTGGTTGTTTCTTTTCTTTTTGTTTTTTTGAAAAAAGAAAATTTTTTATCTATTTCTCTTCTTTTTCTTCTGTTGGGTTTGATTTTTACAAGAAAGGAGGAGGTGATTTCTTGGGAAGTTGAGCAAGACATTGCTTATAATAAAAAACTTGTTAGAAAAGAAGTTATTGAGAAAATAGATTGTTTTGATTTTGACTTGAAACGGAAAATTCTTGAATGTCTTTTGATAAAAGGACAAA
>Ga0164318_10007432_pt1 | contig 10619 bp, 8 predicted proteins | sample GuaBasSedimGuay9_FD_113734 | JGI IMG/M metagenome (GOLD analysis project Ga0164318, IMG submission 113734) | Subseafloor sediment microbial communities from Guaymas Basin, Gulf of California, Mexico - Guay9, Core 4571-4, 0-3 cm | ecosystem: Environmental > Aquatic > Marine > Hydrothermal vents >...
AAGAAACTTTAATGGACAAAGCAACGTATATGCCCGATAAAGCACGATCCGAATAAAATGGTTACGTGCATTTATGTTTAACCATCTGATAATATTTTGGCGGACATGTATAAAAAACAGATTTTAACACAAAAGGAAATTCGATGAAAAAGCAATTTATATCTTTGCTCATATTGCTGATAACCGGCACAGGATTATTTGCACAAAACGTAAAATTAAGTGTCGCAGATATCACAGCGCTGACAACGCAGGATGAAGGCATCTTTTTTTATCCAAAGCTAACTCCGGACGGACAAAGCGTGCTGTTTACCGGCCCGCACTTTCAGGGACTTTATGTTTTAAATCTTTCGGATAAAACAATAACCCTACTTAACCGGGACGAAGGGGCAGGATATGAATATCAAATCAGCGCTGACGGAAAATCGGTTTTTTATCGGGCTGCAACATTTAAAAACCATAAAAAATACTACACACTGAAAGAACAAAATTTGAGTAACCGCAGCAGCCGCATTTTGGAATCGGAAATACGCGAAATGACTCCGCCGCAAATCTTTAAGGGCCGGTTGACCTATTTAAAAAATGCTGAAGTGGTGCAGAGAATACTGACCCAAAATTTACAAAAAAAGAGGGTACAAAATATAGGCGCGGTTTTTGTGGGTGACAGGAACATGCTGTTGATTAATAATGGTGAACGAAAAGAGATGGCGCCATTGGGGGAAGGCCTTTACCTTTGGCCGCATCTGTCGCCGGACGGACAAAAAATTGTGTTTACTTTTGGCGGGGACGCAACTTATGTTTGCGATTTAGATGGTAATATTCTGTCTAAAATCGGTTATGCCAATGCGCCGGTCTGGTCGCCGGACGGAAAGTGGATTGTTTACATGGTTGACCATGACAACGGTGATTATTTTACGGATTCGGAAATTTTTATTTCCAGTGCAGACGGCAAGCAAAAGATTCAGGTTACCGATACGCCGGATATTATTGAAATGTATCCCAGTTGGGGTGCAAAACTTAACCAATTGGTTTTTGCTTCGAATCGGGGGCAAATTTTTATGGCCATTTTGAAAACGGAATAAAGAGGTTCACGGATGAAAAAGCTATTTTTCCTTTTATTTATTTTTTCCACAATTTTGTGGGCACAGGATTTTGACGGCATTAAAATTTACATTAATCCCGGGCATGGCGGGCATGACCCGGCCAATGACCGCTATATTCCGGAAACCGGATACTGGGAATCGGAAGGCAATTTGACCAAGGGTTTGTATTTGTATCAATTGCTGCAGGAGCATAATGCCAGGGTGTGGATAAGCCGCACGCAAAATCGGGATGCTGATGACTTGCCTCTGTCCCAAATCGATGCTGATGCAAATTCTCATAACGTAGATTATTTTCATTCGATTCATAGTAATGCTGTCAATGCGACTGCAAATTATCCATTGGTTTTGTTTCGGGGGTATGATAATGATCCGGTATTTCCTGCCGCTAAGCAAATGGGGCAGGTTATGTGGGAGCAGTTTCAAAAAATGGATAAACAGTGGACATATTGGGCTTATCAGTCTCAGAATGTGCGGGGAGACTGGTCGTTTTACAACTGGGGCACTTCCGGGTTGGGAGTTTTGCGCTATCTGAATATGCCGGGTACGCTTTCAGAAGGATCATTTCATGATTATTTGCCGAATTCATTTCGTCTAATGAATCTTGATTACCGCCGTCACGAAGCCATTGTTTTGTTGCGTTCTTTCATAAAATATTATGGCCTGGAACCCTTGCCTGACGGTGTTGTGGCAGGTATTGTGCGTTCAGGATCAGAGAATGTTGATTATTCTTACAATTACAATTCGGGTTTGCCGAATGACAAAAAGAAAGCCATTGAGCATGCGCTGGTGCGTCTTTTACCGGGCAATCGAACTTACATCACCGATTATCACAAAAACGGATTTTTCATGTTTGAGCATGTGGAGCCGGGAACGTATCAAGTGATTATGGACGCCGGTAGTTATGCTCCCGATACGGTGGAGGTCACTGTAAAGGAGAATGCAACTTCTTTTGCCAATGGCTTTTTAAACAAAGTAAGTGACAAAGCACCGCAGGTATATACTACCTACCCTTTAGACGGGGATACTTCTGTTATTACGCATTCGGACATTGTGCTTACGTTTAGCCAGGCCATGGATCAAAATTCGGTTGAACAGGCGTTTTCTACTGCGCCTTCCTCTCATGGATTTTTTTCGTGGGACGATCGTAGTGAAATTTTAACGTATTCATTGTTTGATACCCTGGCCAGAAATAAAATCTATCACATCAAAATAGACACCACCGCCAAAAATGCAATTGGGCGACATTTGCAATCTGTTGTTGATTTTCAATTCAGAACGGCAAAAAAACATATTGCGCCCGTAGTTACGGATTACTCTCCGGCCGGGGACAGTGTGCGTGTACAAGATTACATTACCGTTTCGTTCGATTTTCCCATGCGCAAGCACCCCACTGAAAAGGCTTTTGTGACGGAGCCGGCTTTAAGCGGAACGTTCGATTGGTCGGCAGACAGCAGTTCCTTTATCTTTATGCCCGATTCGGCCATGCAGCGTAAAACAAGATACACGGTAAAAATATTGCCGGGAGCGCAAAATGCCTATGGTGTGTCTCCGGACAGCATATTTCAATTTTCTTTCCAAACACGATATTACACTAATCTTGTTCTGCTGAATTCTTTTCCTGGCAAAAATGCAACGGATATCAGTACACGGTTACAAATTTTTGCTTTATTCAGTAATCAGCCAAATAAAAATAAAGTCCGCGGCTATTATCAAATTGTTGATTCTCTGGGAACTATTTTAGCGGTTCGTTCCAAAGAGGTGTTTTCGAAAGAAGGCAGGGGCGTTTTGAGTTTTGAACCTCGTAGTCCGCTACAGCCGAATTCAAGGTACATTCTACGTTTTCTGCCGGGTTTAACCGATGTGGATAATTTGGTTTTGCAGGATACGATTTCCATTCCTTTCAGAACTTGGGCTCAGGATTACGGAACGGGGCCGGTTTTAGATGGTTTTGAATCGATTTCAGGCTGGCTCGATCCGAATGACGACTCAATGACAAGGGGCACGGATGAAACAGTGACCATGGTCAGCAGAAACAGTTTGCGTCGGATTTCCGGCAGCTATTCCGGAATGTTAACTTATAAATTTATCAGCGATTCAGCCGGAATTTGCCGTTTGCGAAATGAGCAAAGAATAAAGCTGCCTGTGAATAGCGGAAGCGAATTCGGGATTTGGGTTTACGGAGATTTTAGTCATAATTTGTTTGAGTTATGGTTTGATCGTGACGATACGACTAATGTTGTTGCTTTTAAAGATACGCTGAATTGGGCAGGCTGGAAGATGATCGTTGTCCCGCTTGATTCCATTGATGGCAATGGTTCTGTTTATTTTCAGAGTGTGGTTATTAAACAAACACCGCAAGGTTACCACGACGGGACGCTGTATTTAGATGATGCTCAATACGATGTGCGTTTTACGGATATTGAGCCGTTTGTCGGTACTCCCATTCCGGAACGATTTGAATTGAAGCAAAATTTTCCGAATCCGTTTAACCCGGTAACTACTATTTATTATTCCATTCCTAAAAGCGTTAAAGTGGAATTGGTTGTGTTTAATATTCTGGGCCAAAAAGTGGCTGAGGTAGTTAACACGGTACAGGCAGCCGGTAAGCATGAAATACGCTTTGATGGGCGGAATTTAGCATCAGGAGTTTATTTGTATCGTTTAAAAGCGGGCCATAGGGTAGCCGTACGCAAAATGGTGATTTTGAAATAAATTAAATTCTTTTCCCGAACTTGAATAAAAATGCAGAAAAGGAGGAAAGAAATGGCAGGAGAAAAAAAACTAAGAAAGAAATGGTATTTTGGGTTTTTGGGATTTCTGAGTTTACTTGGTTCTCAATATTTCAAAACGGGAAATGTCTGGGATTTGGTCTGGTTTGTCTGGGTATTATGGTTTGTGTATTTTATTCCGGTTAAATCTAAAAATTAAATGGAAACGATTGCACTATCCGATTTAACTTTTCAGGAAAACCGTTTTGACCGGATACCGGGCAATCTGGCTATTTGATCGGCAGGCGTATTTTTTATTTGATAGTATTTTAAAAAAATAAATGCCTGCCATAATTTTAATATGCGAATATTATGGAATTTTTAAAAAATCTTTTGTATTATTAATTTATAGTTGTTTCTGCACTTAAATGGATTTTTAAATTTACAAATTTCTCAAGGATCATTGATGGTTTTGTTATCTAATTGATTTTTCCACTGGAAACAAATAGGGGATTTCAATGTCAGATGTCGTAATTGTCGACGGCCTCCGCTCACCATTTGTTAAATACAATACCGATTTTAAAGATTTACCCCCGGAAGAACTATCAGCAATTCTTGTCAGAGAGCTGCTCCGCCGCAATCATTTGAAATCAAAAGATATTGATGAAGTTATCATTGGTAATGTTGCCCAACCGCCTCAGGCGGCTAATATCGCCAGACACATTGCATTAAGGGCCGGTCTTGACGTTTCCGTTCCGGCATATACAGTGCAGCGTAATTGCGCCAGCGGTATGGAGGCTGTTGCTCAGGCTGCTATGAAAATTCGAAGTCTGGAAGGATCGGTTTTTATTGTTGGCGGGGTGGAGAGCATGTCCCGGATTCCTTTTCTTTTTAATTGGCAGGCGCAGAATTGGTTTACGGATATGATGCGTGCACGGTCTTTGTTTTCAAAAGTTGGTACATTTTTCAGATTTCGCCCTTCTTTTTTTAAACCGGTCAGCGGATTGCAATTGGGGTTAACTGACGGCTACACGGGTTTGAACATGGGGCAGAGTACCGAGATTTTAGTTAAGGAATTTGGTATTTCCCGTGAAGAACAGGATGCGTTTGCTCTGGAGAGTCATCTGAAAGCGGCGCGTGCCCAAAAAGAAGGCAGATTTGCTGAGGAAATTTTTCCGATAACTCTGCCTGGAGATCCATCAAACGTAATTAGTAAAGATAACGGGATCCGTCCTGACCAGTCGATAGAAGCGCTTGCGCGGCTTAAACCGGTATTTGTAAAGGAAGGTGGCACGCTGACGGCAGGAAATTCCAGTCAAATAACCGATGGTGCGGTAATGATGCTGGTTATGTCCGAAGCAAAGGCTAGAGAATATGGATTTGAAATTTTAACGCGTGTTAAAATGTTTAGTTTTGCCGGGGTTGATCCTAAACGCATGGGCTTAGGCCCTGCTTTTGCCTTATCAAAGATGATGCGTAAAATAGGGATTAGTTTTAAGGAAGTAGGATTGTTTGAAATCAATGAGGCTTTTGCGGCTCAGGTTATCGCCAATTTGCGAATTATGGAGTCGGATTCGTTAAGTAATAAGTATCTGGGAATTTCACATAAGTTGGGTGAAATTCCAGCGGATCTGCTGAATGTTAACGGTGGCGCTATTGCTTTGGGGCATCCGGTGGGTGCCTCCGGAGCGCGGTTGATTTTAACTTTGGGTCTGGAAATGAAACGCAGGAATGTTTTAATGGGACTGGCCTCTCTCTGTATCGGAGGCGGCCAAGGCGCTGCGTTTTTATTACAGAATTATTAGATATTTTATCTGCGTTGTATTTTGAAATAAAACTAAACGAAAGGTTTTTGGGATTTGAGCGTTTTGCCCCGAATGCTTTCGGGGCAAAACGCAGAAGGAAGACGGATGATTTGATTTAGGCTCAAAATGATTTTAATGTGTTGAGATAATAAATGCGAAAGATTTTTGATAAAAAGCCCACATTCAATTAAAAAATTTATTAAATTAGCGCTATGGTTTTGTGGCTGATCGCGATCAGCCACTGCCGCAATGCCGGGGGCGATTGATCGCAATCAATCGCCCGTGTTATTGAATTGATAGTGGTTAACGAAACTTAGGAGGACACCGTGAATATTGCCGTATGCGTCAAGCAAACACCAGATACCGAAGCCCGGATTAAACTGACGGACGATCAGAAACGGGTGGATGAAAGCGATATTAAATTCATTTTAAATCCTTACGATGAATTGGCGGTCGAACAGGCAATCCGTTTGAAAGAAGCCAATGGCGGAGAAGTAACGGTCATCTCTTTAGGCCCCGATCGGGTAACAACCGCCATGCGCACAGCTTTAGCCATGGGGGCAGACAAGGCCATTCATTTAAAAACGGATCGCCATCCGGATGACCCCTTGGTAACCGCCAAGGCATTGGCGGAAGTACTCAAAGAAGGCAATTACGATCTTATATTTTTAGGAAAACAAGCCATTGATGACGACCACAACCAAATGCCGTCTATTTTAGGCTCGTTATTAGATCTCCCCGCTGCCACTGTAGTTATTAAAATGGAAGTCAATGGCGAAAAGGTAACCGTTGAACGGGAGATCGAAGGCGGACACGAAATTTTAGAATTCACTATGCCGGCCGTTATCGGAGCCCAACGCGGATTAAACGAACCGCGCTATCCTGCCTTAAAAGGAATTATGCGCGCCAAAAAAATAAAAATAGAAGAACGGGAAGTTACACTTGCTCCCGAGCAGTTAAACGTTGAATCCTACATGTATCCTCCGCCCAAAAATCCCGGAAAAATTGTTGGCGACAGTGCCGATGCAGTTCCGGAACTGCTTCGCTTATTACACGAAGAAGCTAAGGTTATTTAAGGGTAGTAAAGAATTAAAGGCAGGAGAAAAAAACAATGAAATTAATCATTTTTGCAGAACATAGAGATGGACAAATCCGCAAAGTAACATTTGAAAATATAACATTAGCCAAACAATTAGGTATTCCGTTTGAAGTTGTTTTAATTGGCAATACCGATGAAAATGCAATTCAATCGTTAGGCAAGTATGGAGCGGAAAAAATTATTAAAATAAACACACCCGGACTTGATACTTACAGCCCCGACGGTTACGCCAGAGCATTATCCGAAATAGTTAAAAAACAGGGCGCCAATATATTAATGTTAGGCGCAACAGCCACAGGAAAAGATTTAGCCCCGCGTGTATCCGCTTTATTAGATGCTCCTGCAGCCACAGACTGCATTCAGGTAGAAGCCGACGGAGATCGTCTTAAACTGGTACGACCCATGTACGCCGGTAAAGTTCGGGCTAATATTCGTTTAAACGGCAGTGTGCAAATTCTTACCGTTCGACCCAATGTTTATTCCGCAGTAGAATCTCCCGTTCAGCCAACTGTACAGGAAGAAAGTATTGCCGTAGGCGATGTTAAAACAATACTCAAAGAAATTGTCAGTGGTGCCAAAGGAAAATTGGACGTTACCGAAGCGGATATCATTGTTTCCGGTGGCCGCGGAATGAAAGGGCCGGAAAATTGGCATTTAATCGAAGAATTGGCATCGTTATTAGGAGCAGCTACCGGTGCTTCCCGTGCTGCCGTGGACGCAGGCTGGCGTCCCCATGATGAACAGGTCGGACAAACCGGTAAAACCGTTTCACCAAGCCTGTACATAGCCATTGGTATTTCCGGAGCTATTCAACATTTGGCAGGCATGTCTTCTTCCAAGTACATCGTAGCCATCAATAAAGATCCCGAAGCACCTATTTTCAAAGTTGCCGATTATGGCATTGTTGCCGACTTATTTGATATTGTGCCAAGAATGATAGAAGAATTAAAGAAAATGAAAAACTGAAAAGCAACATTCGCCCTTATGGCATCATATTCCTCCGAATGAAGTCGGTTTTGGCAACAAAAGAATTCAAAATAAAAAAGGCATCCTTTAAAAGGATGCCTTTTCAATTCTGATCAAACGATATATTTAAAAATGCAATTTTATTTGACTTAATATAACAAAATCGCTAAAGTCACTGCGTCTAATATCCAGATACAATTTCATGATGCCTTCAAAATCCCCATCCAGAATTCCTTTCGCCCGAAAATCATATTCATGCAGCGGCGCATAAGCCTCAAAGCCTTTAGCATCTTCATTAATTTCTTCACTGGGGTAATATCCCTTTAACTTAACGCCTTCCGGTAAATTTTCAATCAGCTTTTTAAATTTACCGGCCAAATCCCGATTGTAAAATTCAGCGGCAAAAGAAAACTCCGCACCTTTTACGGGACGCTCGGATTTGATTTTGTAGCCTGTGTGTTTGGTATACAGAGCCAGCGCCTTTTTAAACGGTTCCAGTAAGTCGTCCTCAAGACAAAAATGTACGTAGTTGTCCAGTTCAAATAACTCTTTTAAAAATTCGCCAAAGGTTTCCCTGCGAATATTCTCCTTCTGGTGGAAAAAGAATTTGCCATCCGGTTTATAACAACCTAAAAAACCAAGCATAAACCCTTTCACCATTAAAAAACGGCCTTCGATAACGATTTCGGTAAAAGTCGTACTCATATTGCCTCCTGAAATTTTGCATTGCTTCCTTTAAGTTAAAAAGGAATTGTGAAAATAAAAAGCTTTTTTTCATTTAAATATTCTCGAACAAGTTAAAAAATTATTGAGCCTTCAGAAAAAAATTTTATTGATTTGTTTGTACCGCCAATTTAAGAACGTCAAAATACGTTGTATCGTAAACAACGCCAGCTACATGTTAAATATTTTTGAAACCTATCGGATTTGTGATTAAGCTTTGCTCTGGTTAAATGAGTTTGGGAAAAAGATGTTCGGATTTTCTGTTGAACAGTTGCTGCTAATTTTTTTCATTACGCTCCTTGGAGCCATTCTGCAAAGTGCCATCGGCTTTGGGCTGGGGCCGTTTGCCGTTCCTTTGTTGGTGCTGATCGATACCCGTTTTGTGCCCGGGCCTTTGCTTTTTGCCGCGGTTACCTTAACTACCCTCATGTACCTGCGCGATCGTTCCGAAGTGCGTTTGCAGGAATTCACCTGGGCTTCTGCAGGTCGGGTACTTGGCAGTTTACTCGGGGCTTATTTTTTGACGATTTTTCCCGCACAGCATCTGAAACCCTTGTTTGCCGCGCTGGTGATTTTTGCCGTTTTATTGAGTGTTTCCGGGCTGCATCTTTCCCTAACCCCTAAAAATCTTTTGGGAGCAGGAATTGTCTCCGGCTTTATGGGAACCGTGGCGGCCATTGGCGGAGCTCCGATGGCTCTGGTCTACCAGCATCAAAAAGGATCGAAATTACGTGGTACGCTGGCGGCTATTTTTATTCTGGGCACCATTATCGCTCTGATTTCACTATCAGCAGTGGGTAAATTCGGCTTGCAGGATATTTACCGCGGCTTATTGCTCATTCCCGGGGTTATTACGGGATTTTTGCTTTCCAAAAAAGTCGTACGATTTTTGGATCGCGGGTATTTGCGCCCGGCCATTTTAATTGTAACCACACTGGCTGCCCTGGTGTTGGTAATCGATGCCTTACGTTAAAAAAAGTTGGCTTTGTTTTAAAGAAGAAATAAGCGAAATGCATTCGGTGCGGTGCATTGGCAAAAAACCATGACTATCCGGGGATTTTGCCCGAGTTGAGGAAAGTAATCCGGGATAGAAATGTTTAATTTGATATTTCCGGCGGACAAAAGATTCAAGAAATTAAGCATATTCATTCCAGCTCTTAATTTGCAAATGTCCCATAGCATTGTTATCCATGGCTTCGATTAAACGCATGGCAATTTGCCGGTTAGTGATCAGCATAACATTAAAATCCACGGCTGCCCGACGAATCAAATAACCGTTAGTCAATTCTTCTTTCTGAAAATTCTTGGGGATATTGATCACCAAATCGATTTTACCGTTTTTAATGTAATCCAAAGCGTTGGGTTTTTTGCCTTCCAGCGGCCAGTGTAAACGCGTTACTTTAATTCCGTGCTGACGTAAAAACTTTGCCGTTCCGCCGGTGGCATAAAGCTTTACTCCGCGCGCCTGTAGTTTGCGGATTGGCTCCAATAATTCGGCTTTGGATTCGATGCTTCCCGTAGAAAGCAAGACATTTTTAAACGGAAACCGGAAGCCCACGGCTATCAGTGCTTTAAGAAAAGCTTCATGAAAATCATCCCCGATACAGGCCACTTCACCGGTTGAAGTCATTTCCACGCCCAAAGCCGGGTCAGCGCCTTCCAGGCGGGTAAAAGAAAATTGAGGGGCTTTTACTCCGACATAATTTAATTCAAACAAAGAGCGATCCGGCGGTTCTGCCGCTGCATTCAGCATTACCCGCGTAGCCAAATCAATTAAATTGTATTTTAATATTTTCGAGACGAAAGGAAAACTGCGTGAAGCGCGCAAATTGCACTCGATCACTTTAACTTCATTATCCTTGGCTATAAACTGAATATTAAACGGGCCGTGAATGTGCAGAGCTTCTGCGATTTTAGCCGCTATTTGCCGTGTGCGGCGAATAGTTTCCAGATACAAACGTTGCGGGGGAAACACCAGAGTCGCATCTCCGGAATGCACACCCGCATTTTCCACGTGCTCCGAAATGGCGTAGGCAATCATCTTGCCTTTGTTGGCCACGGCATCGATTTCAATCTCTTTGGCATTCAATAAAAATTTGCTGATCACGGTCGGGTATTCCGGCGACAAACTGACAGCGCGCTCCAGATAGCCCCTTAGCTCGGAATCATTGGAGGCTACCGCCATGGCAGCCCCGCTTAATACGTAAGAAGGCCGCAC
>Ga0164318_10007433_pt1 | contig 10618 bp, 11 predicted proteins | sample GuaBasSedimGuay9_FD_113734 | JGI IMG/M metagenome (GOLD analysis project Ga0164318, IMG submission 113734) | Subseafloor sediment microbial communities from Guaymas Basin, Gulf of California, Mexico - Guay9, Core 4571-4, 0-3 cm | ecosystem: Environmental > Aquatic > Marine > Hydrothermal vents...
CATTACTTCATTGCTAAAGAAACTAATGCTAAAGCAGAAGCTCTTAATCAAAACTTACAACGTTTTATTAATGTCAATTATGGTACTAGAAATATTAAGTTTTTCCTCTTTAGAGTGAAAATACATTTTGCTTAGCGCATCAAAATAAGATTTAGCCAACAAATTAATGTAAGAAATACAAGAAAATTAATGTGGAAATATGAAACAAATTAATGTGTAATTTTGGCCTAGAAATTATAGCTGTTCACACTGGCACAATAACATCGATTATTGATTGTTTTACTTTATCATCAGCCTGGTTACTAACTTGGTTACTTGCATTAGTACAATAATCCTCTATCTCTTTTATACTACTGAATATTAGATTATTATCCTGGTTACTTACCTGGTTACTAACTTGGTAATCTTCTAAAGCATCATCTAAATAATCAGGGTGAGCAAATAATGTAGTAAGAAAGTAACTTTCATCATCCGTCTCAAATGAAGGATTAGGTGAACCATTAGCTTCTAAAGCATCATATATAGCAGGGAAACCGCCACCTCTACCTTCCGTTAACCCAAGTTCCTTAAGAAAATCACCTATTCGCCTATTGCGATACATTCTTGCATATATTCTTCTATTTATGCTTATTACTTTAGATGTAATAGGAGGCATTGGTCCAGGGTAACTAAGAATTGTAATTTTATCAGGCCATACTTGTATTTCAATAGGTGATCCAATTTCATAGCTTTTATGGTAAACAGCATTTGAAATAGCCTCTTCCAATGCTTCAAAAGGAAAATTATAAAAACGATCTGCTTTTGCTCTATCTGGATACTTTATTGTTTTCTCTGCCAAAATATTAGTTTTCAGAAACGCAAATACTTCTCTTAATTGGGTTTGTAATGGCCCTTTAAAATAATACTCGTTAAATGTATGACCATTAACAGTCTTATACCATACAAGTTCAATCCAAGCTCTTGAAAAGAATTTTTCAGGCTGCTTAGAAAAAAATAATAAACCAACATTTACTGGAAATAAAAATTCATCAGGACCTTTTACAATATGCATTGCTCTACATAAATCAGTAAAAGATATCTTATGACTTTCTTTAAATAAACTACTATTCACTTCTTGCAAATAAGCTTGAATATGCATTAAACTTAAATCACTAATATTAGATCGTTGATTTAACCTATCATCAAATGGGATTTTTGCAGTTAAATCAAATAACCGTTCTAAGTTACTACCCTTAGCAATAATACTACTTGAACCAATTCTAATATATGGATGTCTTTGCGATTTTTTACCTTGCGTACTTGGTGCTGTATATACTCTATGATCTCCTGCATAACACCATGAAACTACAATATTCTTCCCATCATAACTATAAGGCTGAATTTTTGGAAAATAATTACTCTCTTTTTACTATACCATATTAACAATCAAATAGCATAAAATTTCTTTATCTTTTTTAGTTTTACTTCATTTAAATTTTCTTCCGTAACTATAGGCTATGCAAGAAAATTAATATTCTTAAAACATAAAAAATATTTTGAAATTTATTATGCAATTCGATAATTAAAATGGTACTAAATCTTCAACATTTTGGATTTAGGATTCCCATTTTTTCAGCTGTAAATTTCAAGACCCTTTAGTTGTATTAATCTTCCAATAACCTCGTGTTCCTCCAATACGTTCTATTATATTCTTTTCTTTTAGCTTTATTATATGTCTATTAACAGCAGATTCATTTATGTCTAATATTGCTGATATTTCTTTATAGCTTACTTTATTATTATTTTTAATAATATTAAGAATCTCTTTTTGTCTCTCTGTTAATTCGTCTATTACACCACCTATTACACCACCTATTACACCACCTATTACACCACTAGCGTCATCAACTTTATTATTTTCTGCATAGAGCTCCACTAATAAACCTCCATCTTTTTCAATAATATTAGGCTCTGGGAGTTCAGCTTCTTTACAAGAATTAATAATCTTCAAAACACCTCTTCCCCAAGTATCAATATAACCTGCTTTAAAACAAGCGTCAGCAATAATAGGGTTTCTTGGTCGTGAGTTGTGTTCTTCTTTGAGATTATCTATTGTAAGTCCCATAGGAAGTGCACCTTCATTCCAAATAGACAGCCTGTCATCAAAAACTCTCATTTGTACAGATGCGCCCATATAAACTCTATGAACTAGGGCATTAAGTAACATCTCTCGTAAGGCTTCCATTGGATATCCTCTTTTTTCAATACGCTTCATCCCCTCAAAACTTACTGGCCGAGTTAAGAATTTATGATTTAACTGAATCTGAACTTCTTCAATCATATAAACCAAATTTCCTTCAACAACTTCTTGAAACTTTAGGTCTGAAGCATCTGTTCCAAATCGACCAATTTTTACTTGAATATTAGGATAAAACTTATTGGGATCTTTACCAAACAATAAAAGTGCTGCTCTTTTGAGTTTATCTCCCTCTGTCAAACGAAGTTTATCAAGTATTTCTTTAGTGCTTAAGCCATCTGTATTGGGCAATCTACCTTTACCCTTACTTTCTTCTATAAATTTTGATATACTACTTATATCAATATCATCAATTGTTGCACCTTCTTCAACTACATCATCCCAAGTTTTTCCAGCTTTCTTAAGCAAAAACTCATTTAACTCAATACCTGTTAACTCTGTATTTGTACTACCTGTACGATAATAATATCTACCACGAAGAGAAACAGGAACAGAATATGGATTTACCTTAATAGAAATATATTTATTGCCTTCCTTATCTTCTAATTGAACATCACAAATTATTCCCATTGAATTGCGAATTTTATTGGGTATATCTTCCAATAACCGAGCATAATTTTCTAAATGAACAACATTGCCATCATCATCAATACCAATATAAATAACGCCACCAATGGCATTAGCAAAGCCACATACCCATTTTAGATAATCATTGTGCCACGATTGTTTGTATTCTATGTTTTGTTGTTCTGCCATATTTATTAAAGCTATATTTTATTGTGATTTCTTATTATTAAGAAAGGTTTCAAATTTATTGAAAAAAGTAATACCTATTCTAATATCTTATCAATTACGTAAGACTAATATCGAGGGCAAAAGTTCAATAAAATGCGACTAACTCAATTGTGTTGATACTATCGACACAATCTCAGAATCATTATGTTCTGTTTCAATATTTCTTAATAACAACTGCAATTATATATACAATTTGACTTAATAATAGTGTAAATATAAAAATTAAAAGTTCTTTTGTTTGTATTTGTTATTTACTTTATTTCAATAAGTTTAATAACAGACATATCATTATCAACTATCATTCTTAAAAACAGAACACCTGTTGTGTATCCATATTCTAAAGCTTTAAATTGATACTGATAAGAACCTGCATCTTGTTTTTCGTTAACTAATACAGCGATATTTTTACCAATTGACGAATATACTCCTAAAACAACTTTTGATGATTTGTTGAGTGTATATTTAATGTTTGTAGTATTCTTGAAAGGATTTGGATAAACACTTATCATTGTATTTTTCTTGAATCCTTTAATACCAATAGTGCTTGAGAAATTTGCAATTAAACTTCTATCGCTATTTACTACAAAAGAATATAATGTATCTGTAGAAACAATATTTCCTCCATCTGTCCAATTATTAAAAACAAAGTTAGATGCAGCTGATGCAACAAGATTGCATATTTGACCTTGATTATAAGTGCCCCACACCTGTTACACTTCCTGCATTTGTTGGGTTTGTAGATGTGGAAATATTGAATTGCTCAATAAAAACTATTTCTGATTGTTTAATAAAACAAGCGGTATTATTATTTTTACTCCATACTTCAAAAGTGTCAGGAGTATAAATATTTCCAAGACTTAATGAAGTACCATTTCCTGTAAATATTCCTGAATATGCAATAGAATCTTTTGAAACCCAATAACTATCACTAACAATGCTATTTGTAATAATTATTTCACCAAGATTACTATTTAATAAAACACCATTTGAAGGGTTGGTAATAATATTGACAATCTGTGGTAATGGATTTACAGTTAGGTTTAATGTATAATTACTATCACACCCACTATTAGTGGAATAATTTGCGTAAAACTGTCCATTATTACTATAATAGTTTCCTTGCCAAAATATACTATCTCCAGAACATATTGAATTAAATTCAATGAATGAATATGAATCATTGATAAATAAATTAATAGTAATAATACTATCACTACTTGTAATTGCCTGCATATCAATAATTTATGAAATCATAACAAACTATTATCTACTAATACTAATTTAATAATTTTCACTCATGCGTGCTTCGCAATATAGAGGCTATCTCTGTCAATCCCGATGGATATTGGAACTGGCGGAGAGGTCTGCTCGTTTAGCTGTTCGGTGTTGGTTTTTACGTTAATCATTCCTTGAGTTTTAAACGTTATTATCATTAAAATAAGTCTTCATTTTCAGGATGTTTCATTGCATATACAACGCTATCAAAAACTCCTTGAACTGAACTGAAAATCTGATATTCTATGCCATATTTATTGTAGATAAAATATCCTTCTTTAATTTTAAGTGTGACATTTATATTTACAAACACATTATTTCCCATTCCACCGTAAAAATGGTTGAATAATTTAATCCCTTCTTCTATATCATCATATTTAAATTTGTCCTGATGTTTCATTATTAAGTCTCCTATTAACAGGTAAATTTCTTCATCGATAAATACGTTAGTTTCATAACAAATTAGTTTCTCATTTTGAATAAGATACAACATAATTCCACCTGTATTACCCATAGCACCTCCACCTGCTACTTCTGCATAAATAATATCTTTTGGAACTATAACATCAAGTATAGTTTTCGTTAATTTTATTGTTATAGGTTTGTTCATTTCTAATTTTTCTTTAATTTTTTTTTCAGTTTGTTTGATTTATGTAAAACAAATATTTCAGGAAGACAGATATTATCTAAATCCAATGCTTTTCTAAAAAGTAGAGCAGTTTCTTCATCTTTAAATCCTGCAATACCATCTCTAGCAAATTAAACTGTGAAGCCACCTGAAACATTGCTCCTACATTTGCTTTGTCGTTATAAAAAGCTTTTACAACTCCTATTACTTCGCTTACTCTTAGTTTTCCTTTTGGAGTATTTAATGCTAAATATTGTTCTCGTAGTTTCCCCAATGTTGGAATCTACAATCTAACACAGCTATACGACTTACCATTAACCAATGAGGTCATTACACCATCTTCAATGGTAATATTGCTTTGTACTTGTTTATGGCTTTCTTCTTTGAAGCCTGTTATATTGTTGAACCACATTGGTATTTATTTTCTATCGTTTGGCTCAAAACCTAAAAGCACTCTCCAACTACGTCCACCAAATGCATTTGATTCCATATCTTTATATTTGAGGTCATTAATAATTATTTAAAATATAATTTATAAAAAAATCTCTTAAATAAATTTTACATCTTTAATCCTCCAATAACCACTTTTGTCTGCCCCAACCCTCTCTAGCAAACCTCTTGTTTTAAGTTTCTTAATATTATTTTCAATAGCAGTTGTAGAAATTCCAATTCTCCTTGACAAGTCTACTATCGTAATATTATTATCTTTATTAATAAGTGATAAAATTTTATCTTCATTTACACCCAACTTTACACCCAACTTTACACCCAACTTATCATCTAATTTTTCATTTATCTTATCATCAGTTATTTCCTCAACCCTCTTAAGCAAAACCGCCAAGAAATACACATTTTGTTCATCAGTCTTAAATATAGGTTCTGGGGACGCATTTCTTTTCATTACTTTATAAATGGTTGGAAAACCTGTTCCTCTACCCTCTGTAAGATCCAATTCTTTTAAGAAATCACCTATTCGTCTGTTACGATATTCTCTGGCAACAATTCTATGTTCTGTACTTAACATTTTAGCATTAACTGGTGGTATTGGTCCAGGAAAACTTAGAAATTCTATTTTATCTGGCCATACTTGAACCTCAATAGGTGATCCTTTTTCGTAACTCTTATGATATACTGCGTTCACCAATACTTCCTCTATTGCCTCGTAAGGAAAATTAAAGAATCTCTCTGCCTCTGCTCTATCTGAATGCTTTATTACTTGTTCTCCTATAAAGTGACTCTTTATAAATGATAAAGTATCTCTTAATTGAATATGTAATGGTCCTTTAAAATAATATTCCTTAAACTTTCTACCTGATTCATCTTGATGCCATACTAATTCAATCCAAGGTCTAGAAAAGAACTTTTCTGGCTGCTTTGAAAAGAATAATAAACCAACATTTACTGGCATTAAAAACTCATCTGGTCCTTTAGCTATATTCATTGCTCTACAAAGGTCTTCAAATCCCATTTTTAAGCTTTCTTCAAAAAGATCGCTTTTTACTTCATAGAGATATTCTCTTATTAAACCTAAATCAAAGTCTCTAATTGTAGCATTCTGATTAACTCTATCATCAAATGGGATTCTAGCCGTCAACTCATTCAATCTATCAAGATTACTACCCTTAGCAATAATACTACTTGAACCTATTCTAATATATGGATGTCGTTGCGACTTTTTACCTTGTGTACTTGGTGCTGTATATACTCTATGATCTCCTGCATAACACCATAAAACTACAATATTCTTCCCATCATAATTATAAGGCTGAATTTTTGGAAAATAATTTGGTGAAATTTGATGTGCTAGGTTTAATGTATCCTTCTGTATTTTGTCCAACTGATTTTGTTCTATACCTTGAGGTGGAAAAATAGGCATACCATCTTTCTCGTCAATTCCAATAACAATATAACCACCACCCCAATTATTAATATCATTTGCAAAAGCACACATAGTATGAACTATCTCTTCAGGATTCCATCCTTTCTTAAACTCAAGTCTCTCCCACTCAACTGAATTCCCGTGTATTAATTCTTTAATATTTACTGGTAATGCCATTTTTACAATAATCAAAAATAATAATTCGCTTTATTCCTTTAATGCTATAAAAGTACTGTTTTTTACAACTGATTTTTCATTGAAATTACTTAAAAAAATTAGACCTATTAATCTTCATCACTCCTTCCCAAAAGTTTATTAACTCTTCCTTCCAGATTGTCTGCATCCATATCTTCACCACATATGGATCTTGTGTAATCTATATAGCCAACTATTTCTTCTAATAACTCTCTGTCAATGCTAATTGTTTTCTCTTCATTCATAATTTCTATTTTTTAGTTTTATAATTTTTTATCTTACTTTTTCCTATCCAAACATCTTTTGCATTTATTACAACTTCAAAGTAAGCATCTTCAGAATCATCACTAATTATATATTTTGTTATATAATTTGATATTTCTACCTTACTTTCTACATTAATTTGATACACGCAGCTTTCCAACAATATGCTTTTAGAAGAAATAAGCTTGTAATTCTTGTCAAATTGATAAAGCATAAAACCCTCTTCATTCCCTGCTCCACATATCCCAAAAGGCTCTATGCTTGAAGGATGATTGAAAGATAATAACACCTTATATTTTTCACTTGCAACTAGTCTAAAATTTCTTATCCAAGTTCCAGGATTATGCAAATCATAAACTACATTTGAATCTAAAAGCAATTCTTCGGTTGTAGTTCTTACAATCTTTGAATTTACTTTCATTTCGTAAGTATAGGTTTTAAAAATAGAATAATGATTTTGTGAGCTTGCATTTATTACTATTAAAGTAGTTATTGCAATTAATATACTTTTTATGCTAGAATAATTATTCATCTTCAATATTTTTGGTTTTTAATTAATAATAAATCAATACCTCAAAACGAATAAATTCAGTCTGAGACATTATACTGAGCCGTGATAGAAAATTGTATTTAGTAAATAGCTTATTTTGTGCCTAGTCGATGCATAATTTCTTTGCATAGCCGCAGCTACGGATATAAATTATAAAGAAGAATAGGTGCAAAAGATGCGTTTAATATTACAAATTTCTATGTCGGCTCAGTATAACTATATGTTTATTTCTTAGTCAATTTCCAGAGCTTAGCCGTTCCATCATGACTAGCTGTTAAAAGGCTTCCGTCTTCAATAAATATCAAGCTATTTATTCTTCTTGTATGTCCTTTAATTTCTCCATCCATACTAAACTTATTAGATATTTTAGCTAAACGATGCTTTGTATTTACATCCCAGATATTTACATAATAATAGTCATTTCCTGAAGCAAGATATTCTCCTGTATTATTAATACTTATATGTGAATAACCCTCTTGATTACTTGCTTTAATGGTACAAAGTGCTTCTTCAAGTTCTACGTCCCAATAAGTAATAGTACCATTCTGTAACCAAGAGATTAGTATATTACTATTTGTTGGATGGAAAACCACATCATTAATATATTGATGTGCTCCACCAATAAGCTTTTCTATTTTGTTTGTCGATAGGTTTAAAAACTTAATACTGAAACCACTGCTATAGACTAGATATTTATTATCTGGTGAAAATATTCCTGCTGTAATATAATAGGAATCAGAATAAATATCGCTTTCGGGACTAACAATCATATAAGGTTTGTAATTCCTCTTTTTGTCACATTTATAAATACAACCATTATTAGCACCAAAATATATGTATTCCAAGTCATCATCAATAAGAGCAAACACTATCTTAGTTAATTCAAGCTGATTTTTATAGAATGGCATAACAATCTTATTTATTAGAGTATAGCTTTTAATATCAAACATCATTACTCTACCATCATCACCTGTTGAAAGCATGATTTCGCCATTCTTTGAAAATTCAATATGATGAGATCTTCCTTCGTGAGCTTGAAATCTTACTATAAGTTCACTGGTCTTAAAGTTAAATAATGAAATCTCACCACTAAAGTATGCACAAGCTACAATCTCCTGATTGGGAGATATTGCAACATAAATTATTCTTTCTTTTTGTGGTTTTGGACCATCAGTCTTAACAGTTGGGTTTTCATAAGTCCTTAGTAATTCATAATTTAGTCTGTCAACCTGTAGATTGTTGTTCTGTTTCTTGGCTTTCATAATTTCTATTTATTAGTTTATAATTATAAAAACAAAACTAAATGCTAACTCCGTATTTTCTATACGGTTTAATACTTATTAGTAATTATTGTCATTACACATCACCTATTTTGTCTTAAAATAGTTAACCAACATTGAAAAATATCGTATTTGGTTTTCTCTTTTTTGCTCTTCTGTTAAATCAGCCCATTTTATATGTTGCTTTTTCAATTTATTATTGGGCAATACATTTGAATCTGATTTTTTACTTCTTTTGATTTCTTTAGACATGATTTCTAATTTTAAATTAACACCTCATTTAATTCAAAGATAAATCTTCACTCCGTATTTTAGATACTGTTTAATTTCGTATCTTGCGAGTAGATTATTAACACATCAAATTATCAGCAATGGGATCATCAAACAAACAAGCTCTTATACGTTATCGCATAATAGATGAGTATATATGCCAAAGGAATTACCCTAGTATGGATAAGTTAATCAATGCTTTTGAAGACAGAATAGGATTTCGATTTTCACCTGAGACTATCCAAAAAGACATAAAAGCTATGAAAGAGGATGAACTTTTAGGCTATCATGCTCCAATATATTTCAATAGACAATATAAAGGTTATGAATACCTTGACAAGGATTATACTATTAAGAAAATCAGTCTTAATGATAATGAATTTGGTGTACTAGAAAATATTATTGATATACTTAAACAGTTTAAGGGAAGTACTCTTGGAGAGAATTACAATTCAGCTGTAGACAAAATCAGCACTTCAATTAGAAGCAATATGGAGTCTCGAAGAAACAATATTATTAGCCTTGAATCCCAATCAGAATACATTAATATTAAGGATCTTGAATTGTTTATTGATTATATAAAAGAACATACTCCCCTTTCTATTATCAATGCATCTAATCTTGAATTCGAAGGTGACATCATCCATCCCTATTTACTAAAAGAATACCACAACAGATGGTATGTAATTGCATATTCTGAGTTTAATACAAAAATTAAAGTATTTGACATACGATACATTTACGATATATACAAGCTCACTAAAAGAAAATTCATATTCAAAGAATTTGATGAGGATGTCTTTTTTAAACATTCTATGGGCGTAGGTATAATCCAAAGCACTTTGGCAATAGTTCACATTGAATTCAATAAGATACTACATAATGAAATAAATTCAATCCCTTTACATCACTCTCAAAAGATTGTAAAATACAGGAAAAATGGAAATTTTATTATTGAGTTAAAGATCTATATCACAAATGAATTCTTTAATGAAATTCTTTCTTATGGAGCATCAGCAAAGGTATTAAAACCCAAATGGGTAGTAGGCATGATGAAATGTTATATTCTAACCATGGCTAATCTATATAAAATATCCAATGATGAATGCAGTAAAAAATATAGAGTCACTACTTCAAAATAAGCAATAAGATATGAAAACACAAAAAATACAAATTGTAAATAATCTAATGTTTAAGAAGAGTACTGCTAAACATATTCAAATAGTTAGAATTTTATTTCAAAAGG
>Ga0164318_10007434_pt1 | contig 10617 bp, 8 predicted proteins | sample GuaBasSedimGuay9_FD_113734 | JGI IMG/M metagenome (GOLD analysis project Ga0164318, IMG submission 113734) | Subseafloor sediment microbial communities from Guaymas Basin, Gulf of California, Mexico - Guay9, Core 4571-4, 0-3 cm | ecosystem: Environmental > Aquatic > Marine > Hydrothermal vents >...
ACGGGCGAGGAGGCTACCATGCCCCGGGTAATCACTCTGGGCGACATTAACCTGGACATCATCGCTCACGTCGCCCGCTATCCCCGGCCCGGTGGGGATGGGCTGGCCGAGCAGTCTCACCTGCGCCCTGGCGGATCGGCGGCCAATACCGCGCTGATGTTGGCTCGCTGTGGGATCGAGGCGGCGGTTATTGGCCGGGTGGGCGCGGATGCGTTGGGTACGCAATTGCTGGCCGACCTGCGGGCTGGTGGGGTGGACGTGAGCCTGGTGCAGCGTGATCCCGGCGTGACTACGGGGACGATGTTCATCGTCATCACCCCCGATGGCGAGCGCACGATGTTCGGTTTCCGGGGGGCCAACACTCGCACCGACCCGGCAGGCATCTCCGAGACGAACTTGCGTGGTGCTGACCACTTTCACCTGTCGGGCTACGCCCTGCTGGAATCCCCGCAGCGAGAGGCGGCACTTCGTGCCCTGGATCTGGCTCACCACGCCGGACTGACCACGTCCCTCGACGCCGGGTTGGAGATTCTGATCCGGCAAGCCGATTTGGTTCGTACCCTCCTGCACCGGATAGACCTGTTCTTCCCCAATGTGGACGAGGCAGAGGCGCTTGTTGGCACACGCGATGCGCAAGCGGCCGTCGCCTGGCTGCGCGGGCAGGGGGCAAACACTGTGGCTCTCAAGTTGGGCGAGCGAGGGTGTGTGGTGGGGACGGCGGAGGACGTGTTCACGGTTCCCCCTTTCGTGGTTGAGGTGTGTGATACTACCGGGGCCGGTGATGCCTTCGACGCGGGGGTAATCTGCGGGCGCTTGAGTGGGTTGAGCTGGCGGGCGGCGGCCCTGCTGGGCAATGCCCTGGGAGCCCTGGTCGTCGCCGGCGAGGGTGCTCGGAGAGAGACCATCACGGGCGAGACCGTGGTCGCTTTCCTGCGGCAGCGGCGAGGTCAACCCCGGTGGTTGGGCTGGCAGCGCGAGTTCGACGCCGTGATCAATATACTGAGTCCCCTGAAAAAGGTCATCTAACCACAGAGACACGGAGGACACAGAGAAAATTTAACACTTGGTGCGAGAAAATTCTCCTTTGCGGGCCCATAAGTGAATTTTTGAAGGGTAATCAAAAATCTCTGTGCTTTCCGTGTCTCCGTGGTGAAATCTTCAGTTCTTTCAGAGAAGTCATATACCAGTAATTTTGCACTTTTTACAAAGCATCCGCGGTTCGCCACCCGCCCCCCCTCAGTCCCCCCCGCCCGCAGGGGGGAAGCCTGTCCTCCCCCCGTGGAACGGGGGGAGCTAGAGGGGGGCGCGATCCATGCATAGCCACTTTGTGAAATCTGCAAAAGTACTGATTACAACATCGGAGGCAAAACATGACAGTAGAATGGCGTGAACGATTGGACAGTGTGCGCATCAAGTCGCTGGAGGACTTTTTCGGCGTGCGCAAGCCCATCATCGGGATGGTGCACCTGTGGCCCCTGCCCGGCGCGCCGGGCTACACCGGCTACGGGATGCAGCGCATCGTTGACGAGGCTTTGCGTGACGCCGAGACCCTGCTCAAAGGCGGTGTGGACGCGCTGATGGTGGAGAACATGTGGGACGTGCCTTTCTACGTTCAGCACGACATCCCGCCGGAGGAGATGACCGCCCAGGCCGTGGCCGCGCGGGCTGTCGTCGAGGCGGTGGACGTGCCGGTGGGGATCAACGTGGTGCACAACGGTGGCCGGGTGACCCTGTCCATCGCTGTGGCCGCCGGGGCGTCGTTCATCCGGGTGTGCTTACTCACCGGGGCCCAGGTGTGGGATACCGGGGAGTTCGACCACGGCTGCGCGGCGGAACTCCTACGCGCTCGCCAGGCCCTGCACGCCGAGCACATCAAAATCTTCGCCGACGTGGATAAAAAACACTCGGTTCGCTTTCCGGGCATTGACCTGGCCACCCACATCGAGTGGACGGAGTTCTACCTGGCCGATGCACTCATCGTCTCCGGGAAGATGACCGGCGCCGCGCCTGAACTGGAGAAAGTACGCCGCGCCAGGGAACTGGCCACGCGCCCCATCCTGATGGGCAGCGGCACTAACGCCGACAACATCGCCGACTTCTTGCAGTACGCCGACGGTGCCATCGTGGGTTCCAGCCTGAAAAAGGATGGCGTTTGCGAGAATCCGGTGGACCTGGAGCGAGTGCAGCGCTACATGGACGTCGTCCGCCGGGTGCGAGAAGCGAGCTGGGGGGCGAGGTGAGACGCTGGCGGACAACCATTGTCCTGATCGGTATCCTGCTTCTGGCGGCGGCTTTGCGCCTGGGCCACCTGGAGCTCACCGAGTTCAAGTTCGACGAGGCCCTGGTCTGCAACTGCGCAGCGGAGTTCGTGGACTCCGGTCGCCTGCCGGCCACGGGCATTGGCTCCTCGGTGGGCATCGCCAATCCGCCACTGGCCGTCATCCTGATGGCCCTGCCGGTGGCCGTGGCCCGCGATCCGATTCTGGCTTCGGGGTTCGTAGCCCTGCTCAACGTGGGGGCTGTACTGGGCTGCTTCTGGCTGGGGCGGCGCTACTTTGGTGACGGGGTGGGGTTGCTGGCTGCGCTGCTTTTCGCCGTCAGCCCGTGGGCGGTGTTTTACTCGCGCAAGGTGTGGGCCCAGGACTTGCTGCCCCCGTTCACGGTACTTTTCTTCATTGCCCTGTTCGCCACCGTGGTCGCCGAACGGCCCTGGGCGCTGGTAGGAGCTTTCGCTGCCCTGGCCTGCCTGGTACAGATTCACCTCTCAGCGCTGGCTTTCATCCCCCTGCTACTCCTCGTTCTTCTCCTGTTTCACAAACAGATGCGCATCGCCCCCCTGGCCGTTGGGGTGGGACTGGCACTCCTGCTGTGTTCCCCTTATCTGCTCCACGACGCCGCGCACGGTTGGGGCAACCTGCGCGCTGCGTTTTCCGTGGCCGGCCGGCCGGCCGAGGTGGGCCCGCAGGCAATCCATTACGCGCTGTTGAACGTCGGTGGAGAGGCCCTGCACGCGCTGGCGGGCGAGTCGGGGCCCGCGTTTCTGGCGAGTATCGTCAACCTGCGTGGGCTGGACCTGGCCGAACAGGCATTGTTCGTGGGTGGCGTGATTTTCTTGGTTATCTGGATTTTCGCCTTCTGGCGGGGCGCGCGTGAGGTGAGCACTTCATCGCGTGCGCGCGCTTTTGTGCTGCTCCTCCTATGGGCGCTCGTGCCCGTTTTGTTCTTCTCACGCCACAGCACACCGGTGTACCCGCACTACCTGGTCATTCTCTACCCGGTGCCATACCTGATCATCGCCGTCCTGGTTGTGGAAATCGCAAAATGGGCGCGGGAGCGAGGGCGGATCATGGCGATTGGCCTGCCGTTGGCGCTGGCCATCCTGTTGATCGGGATTGCCGCCTGGCAGGTTTACCTCACCCTGGCCTGGTATCGCTTCGTGGATAGCCACCCCACGTCCGGCGGTCACGGCGCTCCGGTGAAGTACGCCGTGACCGCCGCCGCCACCGTCCGCCGGCTGGCAGATGAGGCAGGCAATCCCCAGGTAATCATCTTAGCGCGGGGCGACGATCCAGCCTACGCTTCGGCTCCGGCCGTGTTCCAGTTCATGCTGGGCGGTGATCTCTCACCGCGTTTCGTGGACGCGCGGCAGGCGGTGGTCTTCCCGGATTCGAAACTGGACACGGTATACTGCCTGATCCCGGACGTGGACGGTACCCCGGCTGTGGCATGGCTGGACCGCTTCGCGGTGGCATTACCCGCCGAGGCGGTATCCGTGCGCGGTGGCCCGCAGGCTTATCGCTTCTACCGCTTACCGGCGGGCGCGCCGGAACGCATCGTAGCCCAGATCGCTTCTGACGGTGCGCCGGTGGCCTTCGCCAACGGGGTGGCACTACTGGCACATCAGGCTCTTGGCGAGGTGGGCCCCGGCCGCACCGTCCGACTGTTTCTGTGGTGGGTCTCTCCGCCGGCGCCGGACAGCGCCGACTATCACTTCTTCAACCACCTGGTGGACGAGGAGGGCCGTCGCTGGGGACAGCGCGACGGCCCCGGATACCCCACCCGTGCGTGGCGGGCGGGCGATCTGATCGTGAGCTGGTTTGATGTCGAAATCGCCGCCGACGCCCCGCCGGGTCCCTTCCGGGTACGCACCGGCATGTACACCTACCCCGATGTAGCGAACGTGCCCGTGTTGGACGCACAGGGACAGCCGGTGAGCGACGCGGTGGAGTGGGAGCCTTAGAATTCACCACAAGGCACCAAGTCGCCAAGAACCAGAGACGTGATTTGCTTTTTATGCCACTTGGTGCCTTTGTGTCTTGGTGGTTTGCATCTTCCTCTTGATTTTTCGGGCAGCTTTTAGCGCAGTTACTCAAAAGGAGTCCCCCGTAATGGACCTTTATCAACGAAACATCAACGTATCGGTGCACCGCATGGATGATGATCAGATCATGCTCTGGTCCACCATGCTGGACCTGGATCACAGCATCCGTGTGCAGTTGATCATTGACGCGGCGAACAGGCAGATTGTGGACGCCAGCGGGGAGATGCTCAAAGTGCCCTTCAGCATCTGCCAGCAGACCCTGGCGAATCTAGAGCGACTGAAGGGCCTGACCGTCAAGCGGGGGATCGCGAAAGAAGTATCGGCTGCCGTGGGCAGGAACACGGGCTGCGTTCACCTGGTAGAGACGGTGATGAGCGCTGTGCGCCTGGTTTTTCCCTTCCTCGTCGGGTACGGCAGCGGCCTCACCGACTGGCAGCAATTGGAGCAGCTCACCGAGGAAGAGCAAATTCAACTGGGCAAGCTCTTCCTGGCCGATACCTGCCTGGCCTATAAGACCGATGCTGACGAGGAGGAAGGAGAGCGAGCGCGGTGATCACTGTTGAGGAGGCGCGGCGGTACTACGCCGAGGCGGATGCGGCCCACAATTTTGACCACGTACTGCGTGTGTTGGCCCTGGCCGAACGCATCGCCCGGGCAGAGGGCGCTGATCTGGAGATCGTGCGTGCCGCGGCCCTGCTGCACGACGTGGGTCGGGTTGGGGAGGAGCGGGGTGATGGCTGCCACGCCCGCATTGGAGCAGCACGGGCGCGGGAGATCCTGCGTGGGCATCCCCAGGATAGGGTGGAGGCCGTGGCCGAGGCCATTGCCGCGCACCGCTTTCGGCGCGGCCCCGATCCACAGAGCCTGGAAGCGCGGGTGCTGTACGACGCGGACAAGCTCGACGCCATCGGGGCCATCGGGGTAGCGCGCGCCTACGCGGTCGCCGGGCGCGAGGGTCAGCGTCTATGGGCCGATCTCGCCGAAGACCCTGCCGATGGTGGGGGGGGACATACGCCGGTTCACGAGTTTGCCTTCAAGCTGAGCCGCCTGAAGGATGGCCTGTTTACCGCTGCTGCCCGCCAGATTGCCGCCGATCGTCACCGTTTCATGGTCGCATTCTTCCAGCGCCTGGCAGAAGAGGTGCAGGGCAAGCGGTAGACTCGGATTCTGCCCCTGATTTCTACGTTGACGGTCTTGACACTTTCTCATTTCTCATGTATATTAAGAGCAGAACACGCAGTAACCGGGGGGAGGTGCTACGTGGGGGGCCAGAGCGACGTACAATGGAAAAGGGCTCTTTTCTCGCTAGAATCTATCCTTACGTCATCGCCGTCCTCGGCCTGGGAGCCCTGGTAGTCGTTGGAGTGCAGCATGGTCCCATCTGGAGCCCAACGGTGCTCCTGCTGGCTACAATCGCTATCCTGGCGGAATGGATGGTCGTACGTCTGCCGCAAGGCAACAGTACGACCATGAGTTTCGTGGCCGTCTTGTTGGCACTTCTAATCCGGCGAGACGACGCGGCCACAGCCTGGGATCAGGTTGTCCAAGCCACGGAGGTGATTGTCGCCGGCTCCCTTGTAGGTTACGGGGTATTGCGCCGCCAACGCCCGGGCAGGGTGATTTTTTATGTGGGCCAATACGCCCTGGTGAGCCTTATTGCCGGGGCGGTGTTTGTACTGGTCAGTGAGACCGTATCGCCGTGGGGAGTGCGCACCTTTCACCTGCCGGCGGTAGTCGCTTACACCTTTACTTATTCTCTTCTCTCCACTATCCTGGTCTGGCCCCGCAACCGGATAATTGTAACCGCCGTTGAGGAGCGGTTTCCCAAAACCGACCCCCTGGTGGCTTTTTTGCTTGCCCCCTTGCCCTTGCTCATTTATTACTTGTACGGCTTGCGCCAATTCTCCTTTCCCGCTTTGTTGATGGGACTCGTCCCACTGTTTGCGGTTCTGGCGGCGTTCCGCTTGTACATTAACATTGACACCGCCTATGGCGAGGTACGCACCCTGTACAGAATCTCACAGGGGTTCATGGCCGCGTTGAGCCAGGAGGAGACTGTGCAGGTCGTGGCCCGGGGCATTGCCAACAGCCTCGATCAACTGGTCTCCTGTGACCAATGCCTGGTCTACTCGTACAACCCCGAGGCCAACGAGTTCGTCCTGGTTATCGATGATGAAAGCGGTCTGGCTCCGCCGGTGATCCTCTCTGGTGAGGGGGTTCTGGGCCAGGTGATCAGCTCGGTACAGGGCCGCATCGTGAATGACATCAGCCTGGCAGAGGGACGGTCTCCTGCAGAGGAGCGGTGGCCACGGCACACCGCGCTACTCATTGTGCCCTTGCTGGCCGAATCGGACCTGGTTGGGCTGCTCGTCCTCGTCCGCCATAAGCGACCCTTTAACGCCGAGAACTTCCGGCTGATCAGCATTCTGGCCAACCAGGCGGGCATCGTACTCAAGAATGCCCAACTCTACGAGCGTAGCCAGCAACTGGCGGAAACTGACCGCCAGTTGGGCCTCATGAATCAGACTGCCTTCCGGCAGCGCGCGCAACGCACGCTGGGTCGTGTGCAGCTCACTCAGCACCGGGCTGCCCTTCTTCTGGCGGACATTGACGATTTCCGGGTGGTCAATAACACTTATGGGCACCAGGTCGGTGATCTGGTGCTGCAAGGCGTGGCCCAGGTGCTAAAAGAATCCACGGCCGACGGCAACCTGGTGGCCAGGTACGGCGGGGAGGAGTTTGTGGCCCTGCTGCCTGGTGCGGACGAAGCCCAGGCGCAGGAGGTGGCCGAGCGTATACGTAGCGCCGTCGAGAAGTACGTGTTCACCACCGACCAGGGGGCAGAAGTGCGGGCAACTATCAGCGTGGGTATCGCTGTCTTCCCCGACGACGCACGTGACGTCTCCGGCCTGATCAAAAAGGCCGACCGCGCCGCCTACCTGGCCAAACGAATGGGCAAGAACCGGATTTGCCTGTACGAGGATCGCACGAGTCGCGCAGCCGAGGAATGACATGAAATCGCGCACCGAGATTCGTCTGGATAATATCCGCTTACCGACGAACCTGCTTGGTGGCCGGATGCGGTTCGTCGTTCTGATCCTTGTGTTTAACGTTCTTTTGATCTCCACCTTGCTCCTGTCCCTGCAACAAGGTGAACTCAAAAGGGAGGTCATCACCCTCCAGGCCACACGCATGGTGTATGAGGAACTAATCCGTACAGAGACCATTACCCACACCCAGGTTATTACTCGCATTATCCCTTACGGGTCTCAGCCCTGATTGAACCCGATGATTTGGAAAGGCTGTACCCGTAGCTTCCCGATACAAGCGTGAGGAGGCAGCTAGCAATGGAATTCAGCCAGGTATCTACCGAGCACGTGAAAATAGCCGAGTTGAGCCGCAAAATCGGGCAGATACTCGTCGAGAGAGGTGACTACGAGCAAGCTTTGCACCAGTTCCAACTGGGCCTTCAATACCTGGAAGGCATCGAGCACAATGAGTTGGTGCGTATCTACAACGAGATTGGCCGGGTCTACTGGCACCAGGGCAGACTGGGCGAGGCGAAAGTCTGGACTGAGAAAGCCTTCGAGTTGGCCGAGAAATTGTTAGATCCAGATGAATTGGCCCGTCTGTTGTATTTCGCCGGCATCCGCTATTTCCGCCAGGGCGAGAATAAATTGGCCGAGGATCACTGGCTGCGCAGCCTGGAGATCAGCCGTGAAACTGGCGATCTGGCTACCCAGGCCAAACTGTATCAGAACCTGGGATGGCAGGCAAAGCTGACCGGGCGCTATTTGCAGGCGCTGGAATACCTGGAGAAAGGCAAGGCATTGGCCGACGAGTGCAAGGACATCTCTTCCTTGTCTTTCATCTACGAGACCCTGGGCGAGACGTACTACGCCCTGGGCGATTGGAACAAGGCCATCGAGAATCTGCAAGAGAGCCTGAATCTGGCGGAACAGGCTGGCTTACGGAAGGCAACCTCTCGCGTGTTCAGCGTCCTGGGTGACATCTACCGTAACCAGGGTCGCTGGGCCGAGGCCGACGAATGTTACCAGCGCAGCCTGGCCTACATCACTCCCACCGGCAGCCCACAATCCCTGTTCGTGGTCAACCTGGGTCTGGGCCTGATCAACATGGAGCGCGAGCGTTACGATCAGGCCAAGGAGTTCTTCGAGAAGTGCTGGGAGATCACCAGCAAGGGCGCAGGCTTCACCAGCCGCATGGCCGCCGTGAAATCCCACATGGGCGAGCTCTACGTCCGCCTGGGTGATCTGGACGAGGCCGAGATGCACTGCGCGGAGGCCGTGCGCCTGGCCAGTGAGGCCGACGCCCGCGCGGAGTACGCTTACGCCCGCATGGTACAGGGGATGATTGCGGCACGGCGTAGATGGTGGGATGAGGCCGTCCTCCGTTACACTGAAGCACAGAGTATCTTCGATGAGTTGGGAGACAAGTACAATCAGGGGTTGGTCGCCTTCGAGATGGGCATGATGTTCCTGGAGCAGGGGGAGACGGCGCAGGCCAAAACATTTTTGGAGCGAGCGCGCCAGATTTTCACCGAATTGGGTGCGAAATCTAAACTCGACAAATTCCCCCCGGGCTATTAAAAGGACTCCGAAGTCCCTGAGACTGCGGAACTCTTGAAACGCTTTTATGGGTTGGGGGGTGATGAACGAGGCTGAGCCATGCTTGACGACCACGGTCCCAGAATTGGATTGCGGCACGACTTGCGAGGCCGCTTCAACCTGGATACCCGATGGCGCTTTATCCTCCTCATCAGCCTGTTCAATTTCCTGCTCATCATCATCGTCCTCCTCACCCTGCGTAACCAGGAAATAGTTTTCGAGATTCAGACCATCCAGCAGGAAATCCACCAGGCGGTAGAGATACTGGCTACCGCGCAGGCGGAAGTCGTGAAGGTGGTCTACATCACGGCTACGCCTAGCCCGACAGTACAGGCAGTCGCCACTGCCACACACACCCCCACGCCCACCGAAGTGGTTCCCTCCCCGGCGACAGACACCCCCACACCGCTGCCGTCACCTACCGAGTCGCCGACTCCCACGCTGCTGCCCACCTCGACGTCTACTCCCACTCACACTCCCACCCCCATCCCGACGCCCACCTACACCCCCACGCCGACGCCTACTTTCACCCCCATCCCAACGCCCCCCCACACCCCCACTTCGACGCCTACTCCCACTCCTATCCCGCCAGGCGTCAGCAGTATTGACCCGCCCACGGGTTCGGTGGATGACGACGCGCTCACGGTAACCATCACGGGCTCGAATTTCCTGCCCGGCGCGTCCGTCCTCCTGCGGCGCAGTGGTTACCCGGACATCGTGGCTAGCGGGGTGACCGTGGTGGACGACGCACACATCACTTGCACGTTCAACCTCAACGGCCAGGCGCTGGGAAGCTGGGACGTGGTGGTGGTCAATCCCGATAGCCAATCGGGCACTCTGCCAGGCGGGTTCACCGTGGTGCATGGTGCAGCGCATCACTTCACTTTTGACCCCATATCCCAGCAGGTGATCAACGTGAGTTTCCCGATAACGATCACCGCCTGGGATCAATACGACAACCAGGCCACCAGTTACACGGCCACGGCTGCGCTCACCGACACCACGGCTACCATCAGTCCGACCGTCACCTCGAACTTTGCTGCCGGGGTCTGGAGCGAGCCGGTAGCCATCGGCGCGGTGGGAACGGACATCGTGATCACCGCTACCTCTACCCTTGATCCCGGCGTGGTGGGGACGAGCGCCCCCTTCACCGTGACCCATCCCACGCCCACGGTGCTGGGCATCACCCCCAACGAAGGGCTCTCAATCTCGCCGACCGCAGTGACCATCACCGGTACGGACTTCGTGGACACGCCGGGTGTGTACATTGGCGCGACCCCGGCGCTGGGCATCACCTGGCTGGACAGCACCACCCTGACCGGCACTGTCCCGGCTGGGCTCTCGCCGGGCATCTACAACGTGACCGTGCGCAACCCCGGCCCGACGAATCCGGCCGGCACGTTGGAGCACGCCTTCACCGTGCGAGACGTACTCACGCCACCGTACCAGGTATTGGATTACGCTCTGCTGCGCACAAACGGGCCGGGTGCCGATGATGACGAGGGGGACAACGACAAAGTACAGGTCATCTTCTTTGAGTTACCGGACAGTCTACCGGATACTACCACGCTGTACTTCAACGTCTTCGACCCGGATTGTGGAGGGCTTCTCGACACCAGTGCGACGTGCAATATGACCACCACCTTTAGTATACTGGGTGGGTCAGGC
>Ga0164318_10007435_pt1 | contig 10617 bp, 13 predicted proteins | sample GuaBasSedimGuay9_FD_113734 | JGI IMG/M metagenome (GOLD analysis project Ga0164318, IMG submission 113734) | Subseafloor sediment microbial communities from Guaymas Basin, Gulf of California, Mexico - Guay9, Core 4571-4, 0-3 cm | ecosystem: Environmental > Aquatic > Marine > Hydrothermal vents...
GTTCAACCTCACAAGACAACACATTCATTTTTAGAAGCAGCAACGGAAATGAATTAGAAATCAACGGACCAGACCACGAAGTAAAAGTAGGAAGCAATGCAATCTTAAAAGCAAATACAATAACAGCAAACCCTATTACAAATGATTTGTTATTAAAAGCAGCACAAGCTACCCTTGAAATGGCAGATCCTCACCAATTTAATTTTTATCAAGGCACCTCAACATTAGATGATACTACTCAGATGTTTAGTGTAAACGGAGAAGACGGTATTATCTTTATAGGGTCACCAAGTAAAGCAATGGGATTTACAATGTACACTGGAGACGGAAACTGGGCACACACCCTATTAAACTTTGACCCTACAGCAGATGCAATCTCCTATTTTGGTTCAACCTCACAAGACAACACATTCATTTTTAGAAGCAGCAACGGAGACTTATTAACTATAAATGGTTCAGATGAAGAAGTTAGAGTGACTGCTGATTTTTATGTCCCAACAAAAAGCACTCCATCCTCCTGTACTGCTTCGTCAAAAGGAGGAATCTATTTTGACACTGGCGATAATCATTTCTATGGATGCAATGGAAGCAGTTGGGTGAGGTTAGACAACTAGTTAAAATGAGACACTTAACCAAAATATTTTTTTTAGTACTCTTTTTTTTAATGCTCTCAATAGCTGTTTTTGCTAGTTATGGGCGCGGGGCTTATGGCAAACATTCATTTTCTGGTGCATATTGCGGAGATGGTAATTGCGACGCTGGTGAATCCTGCTCGTCATGTCCTGCAGATTGCGGATATTGCGCAGGAGGAGGCTCAAACAGCATGAGTAAAAATTACTTGCAGACAGCATTCCTGCCAAGAGCAGAACCAGGCAAACAAGCTGTTTTCAGCTTCAGAGGCTCGTCAGAGATCAAAAAAATAGAGCTTATCCCAAAAAAGACCATCATCTCCCCAAGAATAACTTTGAAGTATTATATACTTAACAGCGAATCAACAAAAATATCCCCTTTAGCAGAAGGACCAATTTACAAATACTTTAAGGTTTCAACAAACTTTGATGACAATGATATAAAGTCTGCTCAAATAGAGTTTGCACTTAATAAAAACTGGCTTAAAAACAATCAAATAAATCCTAAAGAAATTACTCTAAAAAGATTTGCCAGTCGCTGGACAGACCTAAACACATTATTGCTTAAATCTGACCCAAATAAATATTACTACGTAGCAGAGAGTCCTGGTTTCAGTCTTTTTGCAATTGGAACCAGTTTAATAAGTTTCAAAAAAACAGAGCAAATCTCAGCAGAAGACAATTCCATAGAAAACAATAATAATACTATAACCCCTAATAAAGAATCATTTCAAAAACCTACGACAAAAAATATAAACGCACACCAAACAGCGTTGAAAAAGCATAAAAATAAAAAAACTTCTAAAAACAATCGTCAAGCATTACTTCTTGCAGGCATATTCTCTATTTTAGTGCTGTTCGTAATAATATACAAGACTATGCTATCTAAAAAATAAGACTTCAGATTCCTGGAAAATTAGAATTATAATTCTTTCAGTTGACGGTGGAGACAATTCATATAACAACATCTAAACATGAATAATTTATCAGAAAAAGATTCAAAAAACTGCCAGAGTTTCATATTAGCTTATGAGTTCATAAGATTTTTAATAGAAGCACTCAAAATAGGATAAAGATGAAGAGAATAGTTGTTGTTGGAGGAGGAACAGGCACGTTCACAGTGCTTCATGGGTTAAAGAAATATGACATAAAATTATCTGCAGTTGTCAGCATGGCAGATGACGGAGGAAGCACAGGCATACTGCGTTCTGAATTCGGCATCCTTCCAGTGGGTGATGTAAGAAGATGCCTTCTTGCCCTGGCAGACAACACAGGAATGCTGAACAAACTGTTTACGTACAGGTTTGGAGAACAATTATCAGGACACAGTTTTGGAAATTTATTCTTAACTGCATTAAAGGAAATAACAGGCAGCATGGAAACAGCAATACAAGAAGCAGAAAGGATCCTGAAAACAAGAGGCCATGTTCTTCCAGTGACCTTTGACGACATCAGGCTATTCGCAGAACTGGAGAATGGGGAAATAATCAAAGGAGAAACAAACATAGACATACCGAAACATGATGCAGAAATAAGGATCAAAAGAGTGTTTCTGAAGCCTCAAGCATACGCGTACCATAAAGCGATAGAGGCACTAAACAAAGCAGATGTGATAGTTATAGGCCCGGGAGACCTATACACAAGCATCATCCCAAATCTCTTAGTTGAAGGCGTGGCAAAAGCAATATGCAATTCAAAAGCAAAAAAGATCTATGTCAGCAACCTGATGACAAAGAACGGAGAGACAAATAATTTTAGAGTGCAGGATTTCTACAACAAGATCGTTGAGTACCTTGGTAAGGCTTGTATTGATTATGTAATCTACAACTCAAACTCAATCCCAGAAGACCTGCTAAAGAAATACGCTGAACAAAAACAGTATCCAGTAAAATTTGATGCATCTGTCGAAACAAAAGGGAAAGTCAAGTTCATCGCAGACAATTTCGTGAACATAACAGACATAGCAAGACATGACAGCGAAAAGCTCGCAAGAAAGATAATGGAACTGAGTTCAGAGTGATCAGTGAAAAGCTCTTTAAAGGAATAACCAGACAAATCTCTTTAAAGACTGTTATTCTTAAATTACTCTTCCAACATTAAACTAATCTTAGCAACAAAGTCTGTGGCATTATTGAAAATCTCGTCCAGCCTTCTTTCAGTATATGTCTTAATCGCAGAGTACCTTGCTATATTACTTTCTTTTTTGGCGTCCTCAAAATAATGAACATATTCCTCCTCAAAAATCTTATAAGATTGATTGAGAATCTCCAGATCAGCTTTCTCTAATTCATCAGGAACCAACAGATGACCCAGAGCGATTTGTGCAGCATCATGATCCTTAACCTCAAACCCTTTTGACAGTATTGCCGCTTTTGCACTGAATAACATAGAGTAATAAGATATTGTAATAGCCCAATAGTTCCAATAAAGTTTTTTTGGCTCTTCTTTAGTCGGTTGAATCTCTTTTATGTGTTTTGCTATCAAGATGCTATTCTCTGCCTTCTGAAGAAATAGCTTAATCTTGAAAGATTCATGCGATCTCTTTATTCTGCCGTCAGCAACAGCGCCTTTAAACAGGCTTGCATAAGCGCTCTTATCAAATGCCACTCAAAACACACCTCCAAAAATCTTCTATAGCGTTCAGTACGATATGACCCTTCAAGACCTGTTTTCCAATATTTTCATCTCTATCTCTGAGCATCTCTTTAAACTCTCTCTTTGAAATGAAGATTGGATTTATTTTTTTCTTAAACAACAATTCATATTTTGAGAAAGATAATGATTTTTTTCCGTCATTATTGACCACCAGAATATCAATATCGCTTTTCTCATTCTGTTTTCCTTTAGCGTAACTCCCAAAAAGAACAACAATATCCTTTGTCTTTAATTCATTGCAGATCTTTCTGATCAAAGGCTGACTCTTTAGGAACTCTTTTCTCTCTTCATCAGATGCAACAGTCAAGTGCGCTTTAACAACAGGATTATTTACATTCAACTTTATGACTTTGGATTTTCCCACGTGCTCAATGCTCAGCAGATTTTTCATCTGCTGCACCGCCCTGTAGAAACTAGCGTAAGGAATATTTAGAATCCTGCTTAATTCATGCATGGTAAAGCCTTTTTTGATATTCTTTCCAAGATAATTTATGATCTGATACAGCCTATTCATTTTTGGATAATGTTAACCAAATATGATATATAAAACTTTCGTTTTTTAGGTCTTGGTGAAAATCTCTAGCACTTCTTAGAAGAGTTGTTGGTTTTAAATGATTTTTTTATCGCAAGGTTTAAAAGTTTTAGAAAATTATCTTGAACTATGAAATTTTTAGAAAAATTCTTGGTAATAAATATAAAAATTCAACTGATGAAATTATGCATCGCCTTAGTTATTAAAAAAGAACATTATGGTGAGGATTTGTGTGGAAATAGGATATGGATATCCCCGCCGGAAAAGCAAATAGATCCTATCGATATAGTATCTGCAAAACGTATAGGAATCGATTATGCTAAAGAATACTCAGATAAATTATGGAGATTTTATATTAAGGATAATAAATATGTTAGTAGGAGGTCCTAAAAATGGTGCTGCCCGTACAAAAAATTAAGGAATTAAAGTTGGTAAGAAATATACTTTCTGAAAAATTACAATACCAGCCGGCAGGTGTTGATTTCACTATCAAAAAAATTTATACATGGAGAACATCTGGTGTAATTGATTTTACGAACAAAAATAGAATTTTAAGTGATTTACAAAAAATAGAAATGAATGGGAAGACATTGCTAAACAAAGGAACATATCTAGTAGAATTTAATGAAACCGTTTCGCTTCCAGATAATATTATTGGTTTTGTTCAAACAAGATCCTCTCTCTTGAGGATGGGTGCTTCAGTCACAGCAGGGTTTATAGATCCTGGTTATACTGGCTTAGTTTTAGCTATTCTAAAAGTACATAATGAAAGCGGTATTTATATCTTTCCCAATGCACGCATTGGACAATGGAGATTTGAATTCCTGAATGCAAAAACTGAAAAACCCTATTCTGGAAAATATCAGGGTCAATTCAAATTAGTAACATAAAGAAATTTAAACAAAACGAAAAATCTTAAAAGTTAATTATATATGGGTTATAATTTGTCTGCCCGACTCACTTTTCATTTTAACCCACCTTTCTTTCGGAAAAGATTTTTTGCCCTCTGCTTGGTGCTGAATGTGCTAACTCAAACAGTATTAATAAGACTAACCATAGCCTTTAATCTGAAAACAAATAATTAATAAATAAAATCACTCTTCTTTCTCTTTCTCCATCTTCTTCAGACACTCATCACAATAATTCTTTTTCGCTTCACTCTTTCCAACAACAAACCGTTTCTTGCATCTCCAACAGTGCTTGACTATCTGGTAATCAACCATTAGCTTTTCTCCTCTGGCCATGGCGGAAATAATTCTGCCTGCCAAAATTCCTCCTTTGCCTGGGCGGCTCATCCTTCCTGATGACAATCCTCTGCAACTGAGGCAATTTCACATTTGCCACATCAAAAGAACGATACTCATCAAGAATCCTCGCAAAATTATCATGGTCATAATTGCACAATATATTCACGACCTTTCCAGACTCTCCTGCTCTTGCAGTCCTGCCGATCCTGTGGACATAATCCTTAGGGTCAGAAGGGATCTCATAATTGAACACATGAGAAACATTATTGATATGCAAGCCCCTTGCAGCAACATCAGTGCAGACAAGAACACCTGCCTTAGCCTTGTTGAACAAGTCAATGGTCCTTGCCCTCTTGTTCTGAGACAAGCCGCCATGAATTGCAATAGCCTTTATCCTATTGGCTTTCAGATTTCTCACAACAAAATCAGTTGTTCTTCTAGTGTTGCAGAAAATCATTGCCAGACCAGAATTATCATGCTGCAACAGATGGACTAATAGGGATAATTTCCTGTTCTTGTCAACATCATAATAAACCTGTTTCAGCTTATCAGGATCAACCATCTTAGTGGCTGAGATATTGACTGGGTTGTTCATGTGCTTATTAGCAAGGTCCCTAATCCTAGGGGAAATTGTGGCTGAGAAGAACAAGGTCTGCCTCTCTCTTGGACAAGCCCTGATAATCCTTTCAACATCATCAATAAATCCCATATCAAGCATCCTGTCAGCCTCATCAAGAACAAGGATCTTAAGTCTTGACAAGTCAATAGTCCTCCTTTCAAGATGATCCAACAGCCTGCCAGGCGTGGCTACAACAACATCGGCCCTTCTGAGCTGATCCATCTGAGGATTTATAGAAACCCCTCCATAAACGCTGATCGTTCTTAAACCCCTTGAAAGCTGTCTCAGGACTTTCATGACCTGCTCAGCAAGCTCTCTTGTAGGAGTCAACACTAACGCCTGTAAACCTTTGCCTGGAATGCAATTCTCAACAATTCCTGCTCCGAATGCTATAGTCTTTCCAGAGCCTGTTGCAGACTCTCCAACAACATCTTTGCCTTTCAGAATATGAGGAATAGATTCTCTCTGTATTTGCGTGGGCTCAGTGATGTCTATCCTTTTTATGGCTTCAAGCAAATTGCTGCTTAAGCCTAACTCTTCAAATATCATTGTTTTCAACCTCTGTTTAGCACTTCTCTGAGAAAAAGCGAAATGTTCATTGCTGAGCAAGTGCTTTCTCAACCAATACTAAATCAATAAAACAATAAAAAGCACATTCTTTTATAAAACTTTCTATTTTTTTTAACTTTTTGGTAGTTATCAAATCACAAACCTGCGAACTCACTAATCAAAGATTTCTGCCTGACCTCTGGATGAAAAAGCACTCCGAAAATGCTCTTTTTTTTGTGCTTCACTGCCTGAGGAATCTGCCCTTTAGAAAAGACCTCAAAGTCATCCAAAGCAGAAAAATCAACAAAATTATTATGCAAATGATACACTTGCACCTTACCAGACAAACCAAGAAAACTCCTGTCAAACACTTCTTCAAAAAATCCTATCTCAGTCTTTTTCTTTAATTTTCCACCAAACAATACCCCGATCAGCTGCATCCCTGCGCAAATCCCTAAAACAGGCTTTTCAAAATCCCTCAGCCAGGAAAATTTTTTGATATCCTTGAGAAACTGGTTGTCCTTAAGGCTTGTGCCGCAAATGATTACCTTATCAGCCAAAGACAGATCATTCTCTGAAATTTCAGAATAATGCTTAGTGACAAAACTAAATCCATTCTTTCTGAGAATATCCTCAACAGGCCTGACAAACTCAAAATAATGCAGTTTCTCAGCACAAGTGTTAACTAAAAGAATCATTCTATCACAACCTCCAAGACCTTATGAAACTCACCAAAAGAAACGACTCTGCTATCCTTGACATTTAGCTTTCTTTTGAACAAAGGACAATCAAGAACAAAACTCTCAAACTCACCGCCTTCACCAGCAGGATTTATCTTAAACTTCTCTGATAATGATCTCACTTCACCAATAAACTGTCTGTCAATTTTTCTTCCTAGCCAAGACTCATCCAAAGGGAATGCCGCAATTCCTGTTATAATAACATCAAAACCATTCTTCAACAGATCATCAAGCAATTCCAACTGATCCTTCTGCCACAAAGGATTAAAACATTCTATGCTTAGCCTGTTGCAGATCTTCTGAATCCTTGAAGCCTGATACACACTCTCAACAGCACCAGTAACAACACCCTCAATAGAATATTTCTCAACAGCAGTCCTGATGCACTTCTCAAGAGCAGCAAGCTCAAGCTCTTTTTCACCAGCAGTCTTTTCAATAATCAAGGGAACCCCTATAGATTCAGCCTGTTTGCTGATCTGCGAAATAGAAGGCGTATGAAACATAAAGCTAAAAGGATTCTCAGAAACAACAGAAATCAGACATGAAATATCATAATCATTCTTCTTTGCAAGAAACGCAGCAAAAGTGCTGTCCTTTCCCCCTGAAAATAAGATTCCTACCCTCATCACATAAACAAAAAAAATCAGATATTTCCTCTCAGCTTCTCAGCTGCAAGAATCCTCTTTATCGCAAGGATATAAGCAGCCTGACGCATGTCGAACTCTGACTTAGAGAAGATGCTATAAACCCTGCTGAAAGAATCCTTCATCATCCTCTCAAGCTTATCTTTCAGATAATCCTCATCAAGGACATTGCCTGCGCGGTTCTGGCTCCACTCAAAATAACTCACGATAACTCCGCCGGAATTTGCCAGAATATCAGGAACAACAACAATCTTCTTCTTATGAAGGATGCTGTCTGCCTCAAAAGTCACAGGGCCATTAGCAAGCTCAAGAATGTACTTTGCCCTGACCTTGTCAGCATTAGACTCAGTTATCTGATTCTCTAAAGCAGCAAGAACCAGCACATCAACATCCAACTCAAGAATCTTCTCATTAGATATCTTCTCAGCATCAAACTCAGTAACAGTCCCTTTTTCCTGCTTGACCTTAATGACCTCTGAGATATCTAAGTTATCCTGAAAAATCCCTCCTTTACTGTCGCTGACAGCCACAACATTGAAACCGCCATCCTCAAACAGCATCTTAGCAATGTTCATTCCAGCATTGCCAAAACCCTGAATAGCCACAGAGACTGGCTTTGAAAGATTCACCTTATTGATCAATTCCTTAAGCACAATAAATCCTCCTTTGGATGTTGAGTCACTTCTCAGAGCAATACCCTGCAGTTCAAGAGGCTTTCCTGTGATAAAACCAGGCTCATGATGGCCTTTGATCTTCTCATATTCATCAAGCATCCACGCCATGGTCTGAGAATTTGTGTAGACATCAGGAGCTGGCACGTCCTTGTCCTGGCCTATGTGCTCATGAAATGCCCTGACAAAAGCCCTGCTCAACTGCTCAAGCTCTTCCTTGCTCATCTCCTTAGGATTAACTATGACTCCGCCTTTAGCTCCGCCAAAAGGAATCCCAGCCAAGCTGTTCTTCAAGCTCATCCAGAAAGACAAAGCCTTGACCTCATTCTCAGAAACATTCGGATGAAACCTTATTCCTCCCTTACCAGGACCAAGAGCATCACTATGGATTATCCTCCAAGCGCTGAACTTCTTTCCACCAACTTCTAATTCAGCCTTGCTGATCTTCTTATGATTAAGGAGCAGGCCCATCTCCTTCTCATTCAGATTCATATCCTTCTCCACAACACTCAATCGTTTAGTGATGTTTTCAAAAACCATTTTTTTCAACCCTCCTTCTTAATTTCCTCAAAAGCAGAATTTGCAGCAATAGCCCCCTCAGCTGCAGCTGTAATGATCTGTTTCAGATGATTATTTGTCACATCTCCTGCTGCAAAGAATCCATGAACGTTGGTCCTTTGCAGTTCATCTGTCTTGATGTACTTGCCATCCAACTCAACCCCTAAATCCTCAGCAAGCTTAGCGTTAGGATCAGACCCTATCTCAACAAACAAGCCATCAATTTCAAGAACTTTTCCAGAATCAAGCTTCACTGCCTCAAGATTATCCTTTCCGATAAGCTCAACAACATTTGAGTTGAAGACAGGCTCAATATTCTCAGTCTCCTCAACCTGCTTCACCCATGCAGGAGCTGCTCTGAAAAAATTATCTCTCCTATAGATGATATAGACTTTTGGCGAGAATTTTGATAAAAGCAGGGCAGCAGTCAGAGCAGAATCACTCCCACCAACAACAGCAGTCACCTTACCCTTAAAGAAAGCACCATCACAAGTTGCGCAATAACTCACGCCCCTGCCAAGAAAAGACTCTTCCTTGTCAAGATTGAGATGCCTGTGCTTAGTGCCTGTGGCGAAAATGATCTTCTTTGCAGAGAATGTGTTATCAAAATCAGTCTCAACCACAAACAAGCCATCCTTTCTTGAGATCTTCCTGACATTCTCCTGCTTCACCTCAACACCAAGGCTCTTCACCTGAGACAACATCTTCTGCGCAAGATCAAAACCAGATATCTTCTCATAACTCAACAGGTTGCAAATCTCATAAGCCTCTGAAGCAAGACCGCCAGGCAGAGTGCCAAGGACCAGGGTCTTTAACATATATCTTGCTGAATAAACTGCTGCATTGAGGCCTGCAGGGCCTGCGCCAATGACCAAAACATCAAATACCATTTTTCCACCAGAAGCTGAGCAAAAAGCTCAACTCAGATTCTTATCCAGCCATTCCTTGACCATAGGCTCTGGAAGAGCTCCGACAAACTCATCAGCAACCTTTCCATCCTTGAACATCTTAACAGAAGGGATGCTCATGATTCTGTAAGTCTGGCTGACACTAGGATTCTCATCAACATTCAATTTAGCTAGAATGAACTTCCCGCCAAATTGCTCTGCCAGCCTCTCAAGGGTTGGGCCTAACATCACACAAGGCCCGCACCAAGCAGCCCAAAAATCCACCACAACAGGCACTTCCTTAGACTTATTGATGACCTTCTCCTCAAAATCAGAGTCATTCACTTCAATCAAATTTTCCATTTTTCATTACCTCCATTCATTTTCTCAATTGTGGGTGAGAGAAGCACACACCTGCTTTAAATATGTTATGGAATTGTGACTCAAACAAAGCATAAAAATCACAAACCATCAATAAAATCCTCAACCTTCTCGTGCCACTTTCTCACAATCTTCCTCAGCCTTTCCTTAATTTCCTTAACATCCTTGATCCTGTAAAGGAAAATATAACTTCCTTTCTCTAAATTCTCCTGTTTTCTGCTGACCAGACCCTTTTCAACAAGCAACTTTACTGCTTTCTGCACAGTGGTCCTTTCCAGACCCATCTTTTTAGCCAGTTTAGCAGCAGTGATGAACTCATCATAATCCAACAAGAACATGAGAAGCTTATATTCAGTCTTGTTCAAAGCAAAAGAACATCTGATAAGATCCTCCTTGTTGATAGACTTGCATGCAAAATATATCATTCATTAAAAGAACAGGCACTTGTTTAAATTATTTTTGGAAAAGGAAAAAGCATTGATGAAAAGAAATCTTTAAGAAAAAA
>Ga0164318_10007438_pt1 | contig 10615 bp, 8 predicted proteins | sample GuaBasSedimGuay9_FD_113734 | JGI IMG/M metagenome (GOLD analysis project Ga0164318, IMG submission 113734) | Subseafloor sediment microbial communities from Guaymas Basin, Gulf of California, Mexico - Guay9, Core 4571-4, 0-3 cm | ecosystem: Environmental > Aquatic > Marine > Hydrothermal vents >...
ATGGATCTTTCGTTCCGGCTCGATCGTAATGGGATCCACGATCATGCCGCTTTCCGACTTTTTTACTTTCTCCACCTGGAGGGTCTGCCGTTCGATGCTCATGTTCTTGTGGATGAACCCGAGGCCCCCCTGCCTGGCAATGGTGATGGCGGTTTCGGCTTCGGTCACCGTATCCATTGCGGCGCTGACGATAGGGATGTTCAGCCGGATATGCCGTGACAGCCGGGTCCGGACATCCACGTCACCCGGCAGCACGGTTGAATGGCCCGGGACCAGGATAAGATCATCGAACGTGAATCCATACGGGACATCGTCGTGGTTCATTCTGCTCTCCCTGAAAATATACCGGGACACGGAATTTGCCCGGAAAACAAGCGGTTGACATCAAAAAAATCTCAAACCCATTCCTGAAAACAGGCCATACGGTCCCGGGCGCGACCCTTCAGACAGGACCGGCGGGATGTCAGCGAACGGTATCAGAGGTCCGGCTCTTTTTCAAGGGGCGAGTGCGGCCCGGACCCGTGAAACACCCGCGTCATCCGCGGACGGTACGTCTCGCGGACTCCGGCCCCCCGGTCCATCCATTTCAACACGAAATAGGTCATCGCCATGGCAAGTCCGCCGCCCGCGACAGAGGCGACGGTGGGATCCGCGTGCAGGTATCCGGCCAGCGCGTTTCCCGTCACCGCACCGGCCACAAGGGCCACGACCGGAAGAAAATAGACCATCAGCGAGAGTTTCATGAGGGTGGCGGCGGGCATGCTGATCTCCACCCGGTCTCCGACACGCGCCCCCGGATCGTTGGCCACCTCAATGCGCATGGGCCGGTCCGAGCCGACCTCGCAGCTGTCCCGGGTGGGACATCCGGCACAGGCCGCGCTTTTCTGGATGCGGACCAGGGCCTTGCGACCCCTGATCTCCTCAACGATCCCCTGTTCGATAATCATGGGATTTCCCCGCAACCTTCCATCATTTCGTGGTATTTCAATACCCGGGGGAAAACCGCAAAGGCATACCGGGGCTATCGGGAAACCGTGAAAATCTCCGCGGCCGCGGGGGTCAGGATCTCGCAGCCGTCTTCGGTGACCACCACCGTGTTCTCAATGCCCACTGCGCCCTCTCCCGGGAAAACCATCTTGGGCTCCAGGGCAAAGGTCATCCCCGCTTCAAGGGGATAGGCATGGCCCCGGGCGATGAACGGGAACTCATTGAGTTCCAGACCGACGCCGTGTCCCACGAACCGGGTCTGGAGCCCGGGAGGCCCCAAGTAATTGTCCCGGTATCCCATTTCCTCCGCCAGGGCCGTCCCCATGTCGAAAAGGACCTCGCAATCCGCGCCGGGCCGCGCCTCGGCCAGGATCGCGTCATGGATCCGCCGGCACGCCCGGTAGGCGTCCCTGAATTTCGGTTCCATCTCACCGATGGAGAACATGCGGGTTTCATCCGCCTGATACCCATGATAGCAAATCCCGAAATCCACCAGGATCGGTGCGCGGGCCTTCAGGAGATTGTGGCCCGCCCCCACCGGAAAGGCGGGTGACAGGCCGAGCCCCCCCATGGGAGAATCCGACTGACTCACGATCCCCCCGCAGGGCCCTGCCAGGATATGCCACGAGTAGGCCTCGTAATTGAGAGAACGGATCCTCAACAGGCCCTCGTGCCCGAGGCGTTTCGCCCATGCCTCCATGAGGCCGCCCAGCTCGATCTCGGTCATCCCCTCCCTCAGGACCTCCCTCGCCCGAAGGAAGACCTCCTCACCGATCTTTCCCGCGCGTTTCATGAGCCTGATCTCGAAGGCCGATTTGATCCTGCGGATCCCGCGGATGAGCGGGGCCGCGTCCAAGAGGCGGGTACCCGGAAACAGGGCCCCGTATCTCCTGTACACCTTTACCGGGAGGACATCCAGCTCCAGCCCCATGTTCCGGGGAAGCCCGCCCCCCATATCCCGCACGCGGCCGGGGATCTCCCGGAGGGAGGCGATTTCCGTGACCGCATGAATGGGAGATTCGATCCGGGCCCGCTCCGTCTCCCGGCGGATCATCAAGAGCGGGGGCCCTTCCAGGGGAATATACAGGACCCCGTCCTGGGCGGTTCCCGAGAAGTAATAGAGGTCCATCTTTTCAACCACCAGGACGGCTTCCGTCTCCTTTTCCGCCATGGCCGCCCTGAGTCTGGAGAGCCGCGTCTCGATCTCCCCGGCCGGGGTATAACAGAATCCGGCCGCATCGCTCATACGCTTCAGTTCTGCCCGGACCCACTCCTGGTAATCCATCCGCTTCCCTTTCATTCATTGCGTGCCAGACGATTCCGGACACCGTATCAAAGAGCTTCCCGGGAAGTAAAGCCGCAAGTTTCGTCTCCCCCGGGCGCTCATTCCCGCATGCCACGGATGCCGGTCAGCTCACCGAACCGCGCCTTCCCATACCGCTTCGACGGTACGAGGAGCCGCCGCCGCTCCTCGTTGTTCAGGAGGCGCATGGACCGGACCGCGGGTGGAGAAGGAACCGTCAGGAGGGTATCCTCGGTGAGTTCCCTCTGGATTCCCAGGCCGGCCGCGATACGGTTCCGGTGGCAGGCATCGCAGGGCCTCCCGGCCGGCGCGGTGGTATGGGGGACATACGGCATGTATGCCCACCCGCGGCCGCCGGTCCTCCGCACCGGGACGACACCATCCAGGGGGATGTTTCCCAGCCGGTCCACGTATGTCACCGCGTACTGGTACAGCGGGCGGAGGACCGCGTACCGGTTTCCGTCATCCTTTCCCAGGGGCATGAATTCCCACCGTCTGAAACGCCATCCCGTCAACCAGACGCCGGGCCGCTTCCCCCCCGATATCCAGTCCATTGACACGGGGTATTGCGGAAAACGGCGTTCCAGGGCGGATTCCAGGGCCGCCGTCAGACAGGGATCTCCCTGGATCGTCAGACGGCGCCACACCGCGGCATCCAGCCGGTCCCTCCGGATCACGCTCAGGCCGTAATCCTGGTAGGACCACTGGGCATGGCATGCGCTACACCGCACCTTTGCGTGCTCCGCAACCCGGTGCGCCGCGCCGCGCCTTGAAAAAACCGGGAGCAAATGGTGCCGGCCCCCGTTTTTCGAGACAAATACGAAGACGCGATTTTCTCCCTTGCCCCGTGAGAGGCCGGAAGGGGAACCTTTCGGCCGGGACGGCGGGACCTCCCGCCGAATCGCGGCCACCGAAGGATCGGGAAGCGCGCCGCCGAACCCGCCGTGACAGGCCGCGCACGTCCGTTTGGGCACTTCCATTTCGTAGCTGTAGGCCCTCCCGTTTCCCATCACATCCCTTTTTTCGTGGCAATCGATGCACCAGAGCCCCCGCTCGGCATGGAGATCCGCGGAAAGGTGATGCTGATCCAGCCCGTATATCAACGGCCCGGTCCGGCCCTCCGCCAGGGGAGACCGGTAGGTATCGCTGAAATCGTGCTCGAAAAGGCCGGCATAGTCCGCGCCCACGTGGTTGTGGTTGTGGCAGTGACGGCACTGGGTATCCGGGACGGCCCGCGTAAAGACATGGGATACCGGATATCCGGCGCGCGCGGGGTCGATGGCCGCGTCCTTTCCCCGGTAACGGCCGTCATCGGCGTAGCGCACATGGCACGCCGCGCATCCCGCGGCCCGGTACAGCCCCCGTCCGCCACAGCCGCTGGTATGAACATGACACCGGAGGCACTTCCGCCGGAGAAAATCATCCACCAATGCGGCCGTGTGATCGGGATAAACACCGGGATCGATATCCGGCAACGGCCGGAACGGCCCGCTTAACCCGAACCGCGCGGGCGCGGCGGTCGCCTGCGCGCCCCACAGGAAACGGGTCTGGTTGATGACGCCGGCAAGGGTGGCGTGGAGAGAATTCCGAAACGCCCGGATCTCTTTTTCATGGCAGGCCAGGCAGAAAGCAGTCATGTGTACCGGATCCGACGGATTCCGGATGATCACATCGTGCCGGGACAGCGCCTCCCCGGACCGGTCTCCGGGAAGGAGATGGCATGCCGCGCATTCAAAATCGTGGCGGGCGTCCAGCCGTTCAATACCCCGGTGGCACGAGAGGCACCGGGTGTAATCGGTTTCCACGGGGCCGGCGGCCCGTACGGCCCCGGCCGTGAAAAACAGGAGGATTGCCCAGGCCAGCAACGCCCGTCCCGTATGGGCGGAAGGCGATGCGGCTTTCACACGCCCGGGCCGCACTCCGGCGTCATTTGAGGCAGGGCAGATCGGGCTCCGTTTCAAAACGGTTTTCGGATCGTCTGAAGTCACGATAGATCCTGTCATCATACCGGTCATGGCATCCCAGGCAGGGGGCGACGGAAAGGATGCGGGAGATCTCCCGCCCGCCGAACGGCCTGGCGCCCGTCCCCCTGAACTCCTTGAGCCGCCGTCCCCGGGGAGAGATGAAGGCATCCAGGGGGAAATCGGTCCCCATGGAAGACGCCGCCGCATCATAAGAGGATCTCAGGACCCATTTTCCGTCCTTTTTACGGAGGATCCCCTCCCCCATGCCCAGCGTCTTCGGGTCGAGATGGCATTCCAGACAATCCCTTGACGCCCTGGCGGTGGTGTGCGGATCAAAGGCCGACAGGGAAAAGGAGGTAAAGGATTCTCTTTTCCGGTACCGTCCGTTTTCGTCAAAAACGGCCGCAAAGACCTGGCACGGTGAAACCGGGAAGATACGCCCGTCTTTCCCGAGCCCCAGCGCCGGCCTGGAAAAACGGATGTACGATCTCGCCTCCCGCCACCTGCCCCGGGACAAACGCCCGTCGAGCCAGTCCTTCTGGCGGCCGGAGCGGTCATAGGTCAGGTGACATCCGTAACACTGGGGCATCCATGCGCTGTGACACGCCTGGCAGGAAAGCCGTTCGTGCCCCGGCATTCCGTGATACGGATCCGATCCGCCGGAAGGCGTCATCACCACCGGGGCCCCGTCCATCTTTCGAAACAGGACCGTCCGGGTTCCCTGTTTCCGTAGATTGTAAAGAAGGGTTCCCTTTCCGCTGACCGCCACCCGGTCTCCCTTAACGGCCGGGACCTTCCGGTTGAGAAAGGCAAGCCGCTTCGCAGGGGATTCGGGATCCGTCACGACAGAAAAGGAGGGACGGTGACATGCCTCGCACGTGATGTCCACCTGGTCTTTCATGTATTCATGTTCCGAGCCGTCTCCCATCAGCCCGGCGGCGGTGTGGCAGTCGATGCAGGTCATCCCCGCCTTTTTGAAGTGGACATCCGCCTGCAAACGGATAAAAAACCGCCCCCCCGAAAGCCGCCTGGCGCCCGGAGATCCCCTTTCAAAGGGCGTCCCGTATCCCGCGGACTCGAACCTCCCGAAATAGGAAAGACCGATCCGGGCGGAACGGTTATGGCACTTGGTGCAATTTTCCGGAGGAATCCGCGTGGTGATCTGCGGGTGACGCAACGGCCCCTGTCCCGCCGGTCCGGCGGGCCCGGTGTCCGGTACGTGACAGTCGGTGCATCCGCCGCCTCTCCGGCCGACCTCTCCCCGGCGGTCTCCCCGCCGCTTCCACAGGTGACATCCCCCGCACATCTTCCGGTAATGGTCAAGGGCCAGGTTCTCCGGCGGGTCCTGTTGCATGAGCCGGCGGACCCCTGTGCCGGGATTTTCAAGGCGAAGCCATTGGCGTTGGAGGGTCGACAGGATCCCCCGGTTCGTCGCCATGAGACTTTTCCGGACCCTCCCGGCCGCATCCCGGTGACACCCCTTCGTCCCGCAGGTCGCATCGACCACCCGGAGATCACCGGGGTTCTTCACCATGCCGACATGGGCACGCCTCCGGTCAAGGGAATAGGGGTTTCCCATGTGACAGACGGCGCAACCGAGCACCCGCACCGGATGAGAAGGGCCCGGATCGGACACCCGGTCATGACAGGAAACACAGCCGTCGGGCCCCGGGGCCGGGGGCCGCCTCCGGTGGTAATCCATGAAAATGAGCGTAAAAGAAAACAGGACGAGCACAAGGATGGCGGGGATCGTTTTCACGGGACGGGATCCGCGTATGTGAGACGAATTCGAAGGGGTTGAGGTTTCCCTCACCCGAGCACGCCGAGGATCTGGTTCAACTCGGATTTGATGTGTTCCAGCAGGGACGTGTCGGGCGGCTTTTTTTCACCTGTTCCCCGCTTCAGCCGCCTTCTGGCCCCCTCGATGGTCATCCCCTCTTCATAGAGGAGGCGTTTCACTTCCAGGAGGAGTTCCAGTTCCCGCCGGCGATAGGTCCGCTGATTGGAATCCGCCCGTTGCGGCCGGATCTGCGGAAACTCTCCCTCCCAGTATCTCAGGACATAGGGTTCGACGCCGACGATGCGGCTGGCCTCGCCGATGCGGAAATATCGCTTATCATCGGGAATCCGGACCATCGTGTCAGCCCTCCTTCAAGCGACCTCCCAGCTTTTCCCGGATCTCGTCAATGATGGATTCATGGAGGCGGTTGACCTCCCTGCCGTCCAGCGTCCCTTTTTCCGATCGATAACAGATCCTGAAAGCGACGGCCTTCTCGCCGGGATCCATCCTTTCCCCCTGGTACACGTCGAAGATCATGACCGATTCCACGAGGGCGCCCCCGCGCCGCCGGACGATCTCCATGAGGGCCTCGCTTTCCAGGTCCCGCCGGACGATCACGGAGATATCCCGGTACACCGCGGGGAACCGTCCGAAGCGGCGGAATTTCCTCTCACCGTTAAAATGGGCCATGAGACGTTCAATGTCCAGTTCAAAAAGAAAGACCGCTTCGGATCCCAGGTTCCATGCCGCCGCCGCCCGGCCGGAAACCCGACCCAGCTTCCCGATTACCGTTTCCCCGCACGTGATTTCCGATGAGACCTCCGGGTCGTATGCCGGAGACGCGGTTCCGCTCCGGAAGCCGAAGTCCCGGAGGCCGAGCCCCTTGAGGAGGGCCGCCGTCACCCCTTTCATATCATAGAAATCCACCGGCCGTTCATCGGCATACCACGTCTTCGTGCGGAAGGGGCCGGCCATGATGCCGGAAAAAACCAGTTTCTCGGCGGGAAGCGGGTCCTGCTCCTTTGAAATGAAGACCTTCCCCCATTCAAACAGCCTGAGGACCCGCTCCCGATTCTGGAGGTTGGCCCGGACGGCGCCCAGCAACCCGGGCACCAGGGAGGTCCGGAGAACCGACTGATCCACGCTGAGGGGATTCATGATCCGCACGAAAGCGCGCAGGGAACTCTCTTCCGACGCACCCAGCATGTCGGCGGAATCCGGTGAGATAAAGCTGTAGGAGATGATCTCGCAGAAACCGAACCCGGTCATGAGGGCCTTCAGGCGGTCTCTCAATCTCAACTCGGGGGGCTCGCCTTCGTCAAAGGGACGAACCTTCGGAATGGTGACGGGAATCCGGTCATACCCGTAAAGCCGCGCCACTTCCTCCACCAGATCTACTTCGCGGGAGAGATCCACCCGGTATGACGGCACCCGGATTTCCAGCGTGTTTCGATCGGTCTCCCGGACCGCCATGTCCAGGGAGCGAAGGTATCCCGACATGTCATCCGGCGAAAGGGACGTTCCCAGCATACGGTTGGTCCGGTCCACCCTCAGACGGACCGTCCGCTCCGGGCGGACCTCCGGATAGGTATCAATAATGCCCGAGGCGGTCTCTCCGCCGGCCAGATCGGAAAGCAGCGACAGGGCCCGTTTCAGCGCGACTGTCACACCCCCGATGTCGGCCCCTCTTTCAAAACGATAGGAGGCCTCGGTGGACAGTCCCAGGCGCTTGGATCCCCGCCGGATGGTGACGGGATCGAAAAACGCGCTCTCCACCAGGATATTCCGGGTCCCGGCGAAGATCTCGGAATTGAGTCCCCCCATGATGCCCGCGACGGCCACGGGCCGTTCCCCGTCGCAGATCATGAGGATCTCGTTGTCAAGGGTCCGGCTCTCGCCGTCCAGGGTGGTGAAGACCTCTCCTTCTTTCGCCCGCCTCACAACGATCCTGTGTTCCCGCAACCGGTCATAGTCAAAGGCGTGAAGCGGCTGCCCGGACTCCAGCATCACGTAATTGGTGACATCCACGATGTTGTTGATGCTCCGGATCCCGCAAAGATGAAGGCGATACCGCAGCCAGAAGGGCGAAGCCCCGGGGGAAACCCCCTGGATAACGCCCGCGGTATACCGGGGACACCCGGAGGCGTCGTCGATGGTGACGCTCGACAGGTCCCCGACAGGGGGGCCGGCCGCCTTGACGGCCGGATCGGTTCGCCTCAACGTTTTCCCGGTGGCGGCGGCGATCTCCCTGGCGATCCCGACCACCGACGCGCAATCGGGCCGGTTGGGGGTGATGTCCACATCATAGACCCAGTCGGAAAGGGACGCCACGCTCGCCAGGGAAGTCCCCGGCGCCAGGTCCCAGGGAAGCACCATGATGCCTGAATGATCTTCAGTCAGCCCCATTTCGTCTTCCGCCAGGAGCATCCCTTTTGAGACCTGCCCCCGGATCCGGGACTCCCTGAGCACCGTGCCGTCGGGGAGCCTTGCCCCGGCGGGCGCCAGGGGAACCCGCATCCCCTTTTCCAGGTTGGGCGCACCGCACACCACCGGGACCGGATCCCCGCCGGCATCCACCCGGCAGAGGGAAAGCCGATCCGCGTCCGGGTGCGGTTCGATGGAGAGGATCCGTGCCGCCACGATGTCTCCAAGGCCGTCACCGGCGGCCGCCACGCCTTCCACCTCCAGGCCCGCCATGGTCAGGAGTTCCCCTACCTCGTGGGCCGGCATCTCTATGTCCACAAATTCTTTTAACCAGTTCAGCGTAACTTTCACGGGTATGGCTCGATATTCGTGTTGGCGTTAGAAAAATACGGCACCGGCGTCAGAACTGCCTCAGAAACCGCATGTCATTCTTGAAAAAAAGCTGGATATCGTCGATCCCGTACCGCAGCATGGCGATCCGCTCGATGCCCATGCCGAAAGCAAAACCCGAATAGACATCCGGGTCATAATCCACAAAGGAGAAAACATTGGGATCCACCATCCCCGCTCCCAGGATCTCCAGCCAGCCGGTATGGGAACAGGTCCGGCACCCCTTTCCCCGGCAGATCACGCACCGGATATCGACCTCGGCGCTGGGTTCGGTAAACGGGAAAAAACTGGGTCTGAACCTCAGGGCCGTATCCGAACCGAACATCTGGCGGGCGAACGCGGTCAGGGTCCCCTTAAGGTCTCCGAAGGTGACGTCCGTATCCACCAGCAACCCTTCCACCTGGTGGAACATGGGGGTATGGGAGACATCGGAATCCCGCCGGTAGACCTTTCCGGGAGCGATGATGCTGATGGGCGGTCTCCGGGATTCCATGATCCGGACCTGGATGGGGGAGGTATGGGTGCGGAGCACCACATCACGGGAGACATAGAGGGTATCCTGCATGTCCCTGGCCGGATGGTCTTTTGGAAAATTCAGGGCCTCGAAGTTATAATAGTCCAGTTCCACGTTGGGGCCCTTGACCACGCTGAAGCCCATCCTGGAAAAAATCCGGCATACGTCCTGAATCACCAGGGTTACGGGATGGTAATGCCCGACAAAGGGTTCCCTTCCGGGGAGGGTGACATCCAGGGGGACCTTTCCGGAGGCCCTCCCGCCGCTCAACTCCCGGCGCATCTCCTCCAGGCGGCCGCCCAGGGTCTCCTTTATCCGGTTAGCCAGTTTGCCCATGGCCGGGCGCTCCTCTTTCGGGAGGCGGCCCAGCTCTTTCATGCAGGCGGTAAGACGTCCCTTTTTCCCCAGATAGCGGATCCTGAACGCCTCGAGTTCACGCGGATCCCTGATCCCTTCCAGTTCGGCACATGCTGTTTTTTCCAGTTCAAGAAGTCGATCTTTCATTTCCCGACCCGGCCCGTTCGTGATACCGGCCCGCCCCCGGACCGGCTATCCATGCAGGCGCTGACGCGCCCCCTGAAATCCGTGAGATGAAAAAGGGCGCCCCGTTGGAACACCCCGATTCGTCCTTAGTTAGATATACACCGAAAAACCGGCGCCGGGGCTTATGCCTCCGGCATGACCGCCAGGCGGGAAAACGTCGAAGGATCCCGCACCGCCATTTCCGCCAGTATCTTCCGGTCCAGATCGATACCGGCCTTTCGCAGGCGGTTCATAAACTGGCTGTATGACAGGCCGTTCTGACGGGCCGCGGCATTGATCCTCATAATCCAGAGCCGCCGGAAATCCCGCTTCCGGGCCTTCCGGTCGCGATAGGCGTACATCCCCGCCCGGTTCACCGCGGCGCTGGCCGTTTTGAACTGCTTGCCCAGACCGCCGCGATACCCCTTTGCGGCCCTCAGGACCTTCTTTCTTCTCCTTCTCGCCTTAAATCCTCTCTTGACCCTCGGCATTTCTGATCCCTCTCCACATATTTTGGGGGCCCCGCGGAAACACCCTGTTTCCGCGCCCCCGCTTGTTCCTGTCGCTCCGGCGGGCCTTGAAATTTACCGGACCCGCACCATACTCCGGCATCCCGTCCGTTGAAAGCAGGCCAGGCTTTTCCACTTCGGCCCGCAACGCGTCTATCCGTATGGGATGAGTCTCCTGACCTGACGGCGGTTGGTCGCATCCACCAGGGCCGACTTCCGCAG
>Ga0164318_10007439_pt1 | contig 10614 bp, 8 predicted proteins | sample GuaBasSedimGuay9_FD_113734 | JGI IMG/M metagenome (GOLD analysis project Ga0164318, IMG submission 113734) | Subseafloor sediment microbial communities from Guaymas Basin, Gulf of California, Mexico - Guay9, Core 4571-4, 0-3 cm | ecosystem: Environmental > Aquatic > Marine > Hydrothermal vents >...
AAGATACGGGCCGCCAAAAGACAAAGGAATTCCCAAACTCTGGCCTTCCCCTGTAGCAATGTCAATATCCATCTCTCCAGGAGTTTTTAATATACCTAAAGCTAATGGATAAACTGATTGTATAGCTAAGGCACCAAATTGATGAATTTTTTCCGTAATATCATTTTGATCGTCAATCACACCCATAAAATTTGGATTTTGTAAAATAACCGCAGCAGTCTGCTCGTCTAAACATTTATAAATTTCATCCCTGCAACTTTGTCCATGCACAACAGAAGTTTCCTTAAATTCAAGCGACAAATTAGAAGTATAAGTGTAGAGCATAGTCCTGTAAACAAGATTTACTCCGCTATCCACAATTATTTTTTTTCTTCCGGTAATCCGCACAGCCATCATTGCAGCTTCACAAAGGGCAGTACCGCCGTCATATAAAGAAGCATTAGCCACATCAAGATTTGTTAATTCACAAATACCTGTTTGATATTCAAAAATTGCCTGCAGCCATCCTTGAGAACATTCAGGCTGGTAAGGAGTGTATGCTGTATAAAATTCAGGCCTATCCGCTAAAGCATCTACAGCCGCTGGAATATAATGGTCATAAAATCCCGCGCCAACAAAATTAATTAAATGCACAGCATTTTTTGCCGCAAGTTTTTTGCAGTGTTCAATCACTTCAAATTCAGATTTACCTTTACAAACGTTAAAAGAACGCGGGCGAAGTTCAGGATTTATATCTTTAAACAGATCATCAATACTGTTAATGCCAATAGCCTTAAGCATTAATTTTAAATCTGCTTCTGTATGCGGAACATAATTCACTCTACAGTCTCCTTTAAATATTTTTCATAATCAGCCGCAGATAACAAATTCGCACTTTCTTTTTGATCCGCTAATTCAATAACCACAAACCAACCTTTGCCAAAAGCATCCTGATTAACCAACTCAGGAGCATTTTGCAGTTTATTGTTTACTGCGCTTATTTTTCCTGAAACAGGAGCATAAACATCTGAGGCTGCTTTTACTGATTCCAGAGTAGCAAACTGCTGAAACTGTTGACATACATAATCTATTTGCGGCAATTCAACAAAAGTAATATCTCCTAACTCAGATTGTGCATGATCAGTGATACCTACAGTAGCTTGCCCACCTTTAATCTTTACCCACTCATGTTCCTTGGTAAATAAACAATCTTCAGGTATTTTCATTGTCCTACTCCTTGTATTTTTTTAGTTTTTAATACTGCCTTTTTTATAAAATGGTTTGTCTATTATAATCGCTTCTATTTCCATATTCTCCTGTTTAATCAACAAACGCTGGCCTATTTTGTTATCTTCTTTGTTGATATACCCCATACCGATACCACATAAAAGGCTTGGAGAAAAAGAACCGCTTGTAACAACTCCAATTTCAACACTGTCTTTATAAATTTTATAATTGTGCCGCGGAATACGGCGGGATTTTACCTTAAAACAACAAAGGCTTTGTTTAACTCCACTATGATGTTTTTTTAACAAAGAAGATTTGCCAATAAAATCTTTGTCAAAATCAACAAATTTAAGTAAATCAGATTCCTCAGGAGTATGAAAAAAATCAATATCCTGCCCATATAATGGATATGCCATTTCTAAGCGTAGAGTATCTCTTGCGCCTAAGCCAGCAGGCTCAACTCTTTTGTCCGCGAGTAAAATATCCCAGACTAAGCCAGCTTTTTCAGCACTAATATATAATTCATAACCTAATTCACCAGTATATCCTGTACGGCTAATCATAATTTTCTCATCTGCGAGAGAAAAATAACCAAAAGTATAATATTTAAGTTTATTTATGTCATTCCCCACTAAATCCTGTAAAACTTCTCTTGATAAAGGCCCCTGAAGATCAAGCTTAGCAGTTGCGGAAGAAATATTTTCTAACTTAGCTTCAGGAGACAAATAAGTCTGCAGATATTTTAAATCAGCAGAAATAGTTGCCGCGTTAACTACCATCATCCATTGATCTATCTTTAGTTTATAAATTATCAGGTCATCAACTATACCGCCTGCTTCATTAAGCAGAAAACCATACCTGCACATCCCGCACCCCATACTTTTAAGATTAGTGCTTATAACTGTCCCTAAATTATTTTCATCAGGATTACCATAAATCATAAATTCGCCCATATGACAAATATCAAACAAAGAGCAGGAGTTCCTCGTCCAATTATGCTCAGCAATAATACCTTTATATTGAATAGGCATTAACCACCCGCCAAATGGCGCTAATTTTGCTGATAATTTTTTATGCCGGCTGACTAAAAAAGTTGTTTTCACATCTGTCCTTTTAATGATTCTCTGCCCCATAGAAGCATGGAACGCCATATTCATTTACTGTAGACTCAAACGTAATTGGTTTACAATTTTATGACGTTACCCTGCACCTCATCTTGAAACGTTCTTCTATCGCCAAACCTTAGGTCAATAGGGTACAGGGAAACTCCTAAATTTTACAAACCAATTGCGTTTGAGTATGTATATTTCAGCATAGCACAGATAATAACTTATTACAATATTTTCATTATTTTCCCAAATCCTAAATAGAAATTCCAAAACACTTTTTCAATAAATTTTGACTAATTTTTCCCAAAAAAAACAAGGCCATGTTAATCTATGTTCTTATTATTCCAACAAAGAGCTATTGTTAGCTAAAAATCTGAAAAAAAGACAAACCTCTCTTTTCAACTTTCTAAAATCAAACTTGCTGCCAAAATAATTTTAATTACGATAAACCAATCTCGATAAACAATTTGCAAATAATTCAAACACACTATCTGTTACATTTATAATCTTGCAAAAGTATCGACGCTCTGTCCTGATAATCTTTCCGCATGTATTTATAAATTTGCCTCGTTAATAAAATCTGTGGGTAGCAAATGGTTGAAATAGTTTGTAATTTATTACAACGAAAGGAATTAGAAGTCAGAATTCAGTATGGGAAGAGGTAAAGCTAAAACATTTAGAAATTTATTCTCAAACGTAATTGGTTTGTAAATTTATGACATTTCCCTGCACTGCATCTTGAAACGTTCTTCATTCGCAAATCCTTAGGCGCAACAAGCTGCGCCTGCGGTTTGACTTAGGTCAGAACGTTCTAATCTAGGGCACAGGGAAACACCTAAATTTTACAAACCTATTACGTTTGAGTATATTATTTTTTCTATTTACGTTCTTTGATTAATTGCGGGCATGTTTGAAATAGCTCTCTGATTGCCTTAAAAAAATATTGATTGGTAAAAAATAAAAAAAATAACCTCGGTAAATCGTAAATCAAAAAATAAGGCAAACTTAAGAACAGCTCAGGCAAAGAGCAATTTTTTAAAAGCAAAAAGTAGCGGTTACGGAAAGAAAGATATTGTTTAAACGTGTTTTTATGTTTTGCGCTGCCGCGGAAATGCCTGCATACAGCCTGGTGAACATACATTGCTTTCCACCCAAAATGCCTCGCCCTCCAGGCAACATCAAAATCTTCTACTAAAAAGAAAAACCTGTTATCAAAAAAATCACCCCTTATACTTATCTGATTAATTAATTCTTTTCTGTATAATGCTGCAGCAGCACAAGGACCGAATATTTCTCTGTCTTTTGCGTATTCTATCCCATCATTACGCCCTTGCGCAATATTAAATAAACGTTTAGCACGAGAAAGTGACAGGCCCAAAGAATCTATAATATTGCCCTCCATTGTTAAAAATTTACCCTGAACCATACCAACTTTTTTATATTTTTCTAAATATTGCATCAAAATATAGATATAATTTTTTTCTAACATTATATCTATATTTAAAGTTAGAATATATTTTCCCTTAGCCTGTTTAATTGCCTGGTTGTTAGCAAAACAGAATCCCTTATTTTCAGTATTAACAATTAATTTTAAAGGGGCATATTCTTTTAATATCCGTAATGTCTGGTCAGTAGATCCATTATCAACTACAATTACCTCTATGTTCCCTGCTACTTGAGAAAAAACAGCATTTACGCAATTTCTGATAAATTTTTGCGCATTCCAGGTAACAATAACTACGCTTACACAAACCATTTTCCCGCCTGGTATTTTACTTCAGATAAAAATCTGATTACAGCCTTTATTAACAATCCCTTAATACCATATCTCTGATAAATAGAACTTATCCATTGCCAAAAATTTTTATTTTGTAATTTAGCGCGTAAAAAATAATGGTCTCTAACAAGCAATGCTTTCCTTTTCATCTTCTCAATTGCCTGATGATTATAGTTTGGATAATCAACTAACGCGAAATTGCCACCGTCATAATCTCTAAACGATAAGTTTTTACGTAAAAAATTACTTTGTTTAACTGTCTCATAAAAAGGCGTGCCTGGCTGAGGAGTACAAATTGATAACTGTAGATTGTCTAAAAGTCCTGCTGAAATTAATTCCTTAATTAATTTTATTGTTTGTTTGTCTTCCCGGCTATCAGACCCTAAAGCTCCAAAGGTAAATGTTCCGTAAGTTTTTAAGCCGTTTTTTTTAGCCAGCGCAAGTTTCTGGTAAATTAAATTCAAATCAATAAACTTGCCAATGCCTGACATCACTTTACTGCTTTTTGTTTCAATCCCTACTCTTATTTTATAATATCCCGCGTCTTTTATTGCCTGCAGGACATCAGCGTCTAAAAAACGCAAGTCACACATAGCTTCATAATGCAAATTATTTAATCCAGAAGCAATAATTGCTTTGCTTAGATCTAAAATAAATTTTTTTTCTCCTGTATGGCATTCTTCGTCAAAAAAGATACCTTGCATTTGAGGATATTTTTTTTTAAGGTATTTTATTTCGTTTACAATGTCTTTAACTTCTCTTGCGCGCCAATTTGGCTGTCTATAATAAACATTGCTTGCAACACAAAAATTACAAGACATCATACACCCCCTGGAAGCATACATTTGCACTTCCAGATATTCTGAACTTGGCTCACCAGGCATACCATAAGCTATCCTTGAAACATCATTATCTTCCGGCCACGAAAGGCTGTTTATATTTAATAATTTCCTGCGCTTGTTTGGATATAATCCTAAAATATCTTTTTGCTTTTTACCCTGAATTATTTCTAAAACACTATATTCATATTCCCCTATACACACATAATCAACTCCCGCGTCTAAAAGCTGCGCGCTAAAAACGCTTGCATGCTGGCCTACAAAAATAAGCTTTGTATGTAATATTTTTTTTATTAACAAGCATAACGCAAGATTTTCTTCAATCAAAATTGTAGCGCTTTCCATAATTAGAAAATCAGGCTTTTCCTGTAAAATACGCTTATAATACGCAGGAAAATTCAACCGTTCTAAACACCCATCTAAAAATTTTACTCTATGTTTAGTTTCCTTTTTGAGTAAACTGGATAAATAAGCTAATTCCCATGGATAATAAGCAAACCAATGATATTTGTTTTTCACTCCTTCTGACCAGCGGCTTGGTGAATGAATCATATAACATCCGTTTTTATCAATACCTATGGAATTGGCAATTACAATTTTCATATTTTTTTTATTTGTTCCGCGATAAGAGCAGTTACCTTTTTTAAAGAATATTTACTTTCAATTGTGCGCCTCGCGTTTTGCCCTAAACTATCTCTGAGCTGCCTGTACCTGATCAGCTCTTTTAACTTAGCAGTAAACTCTGTTTTCCCTTGAGCTAAAAAACCGTTTTCCCCATCACAAATAATATTGACGGCTTCCCCTAATTTAGAGCAAAGCACAGGTTTTGCCATAGACATATATTCAAATATACGTGTAGGGCTTTTTGCCAGATTAAATTTTGTTTGCTGAATCAAAGGCATAACTCCAATATCTATATTTTCTAAATAATCAGCAACTTTTGTATGCGCAATCCATGGGAGCAGTTTAATTTTTGTATTATTTGCCTGCTCAACTAATATTTTTACTCGGTTATAATAAATCCCATCCCCCATAATTTCAAGCTGAATATTACTAAAATCTAAACTTATTTGTTGAAAACAAGAAATTAAAAAGTTTAAGTTTTCTATATTATCAGGCCTATGCATTGTGCCTATCCATGATATGATAATTCTATCATTATATTGGTGATTTTTACCAGGTTTAAATAAATTTGTATTAACAGCTGTAGGAATATATAACACATTATTATTATCCTTAGAAAGAAAATCAACCAAAAATGTGCTTGCCCCAATACAAAATTTGCTGGATTTTGCCATCAGGCGCATACCAATTTCTGCTTTTGAACTGGAAATTTTATTAAAATAATATTTAATGTTCTCTCTTGCTTCCCAATCATCAAGATCAAAAATTAATTTACGATTTTTAAAAAATTTTAAAAATAATGGGGCGAAAGAATGATAATTAAATCTTTGCACAAAAAAAACCGCGTTTTGAGAATAGAGATATTTAAATGCCTGAAAATTATAAAAAATTTTTTCTCTAACACACATAAACCTTTCCTGTTTTCCGCTTTTAGCCCCAAGCTGATCAGCGTAAGAAAAAACTTCTGTATCAATGCCATGTTTGCTTAACGCGTTAGCAAATCCATAACAACGCACTCTTGCCGCAGGCAAATCAAAACTTTCCCTTGTAATGAAAATTATTTTCATAATTTTTTTAATTAAAATTCGCAGGATAATAAAAACATTATCAAATATTATTCGATAAAGGCTCAAGCAGGATTGTCCCACTATGCGGGGGACCATACAAATAATCGGGAGGGAGTACCATTATTGTTATATACTCAAACGCAATTGGTTTGTAAAATTTAGGCGTTTCCCTGTGCCCTAGATTGGAACGATCTGAGCTAAGTCAAACCGCAGGCGCAGCTTGCTGCGTTGAGGATTTGCGAATGAAGAACGTTTCAATCTACAGTGCAGGGAAACGTCATAAAATTACAAACCAATTACGTTTGAGTATATAAACTCCCTATGTAGAGTTTATCCCGCATTTACTACGCATAAAGAAAATAAATTTGTATTAACAAATAACTACCCACTCAAAACTCCAAAGAGCCTTTTATTTAGCATTGTTGGTCTTTCTGGTTAGGTTTGTTTTTTGTCAAAACAATTATACCAAACCAGTCAACAATGCTATTTTTTTATATTTTTACCCACAGATTCTGTAAAAGAACCAAATAATCTAATTAATATTTTCTAACAAAAACGGCATAATATCTTTAATAAATTCTTTTAAATATTGCAGAGAATCCTCTTGATTATTTGCCACTTTAATAGACACACGCACTTGCCCTCCAGGCAAGGGCTTACGCATTAAATATGCTTTAAGCAGTTTAATCCTTTGCTCAAAATAACTGGTGGTAAATTGTTTTCCAGCAATAAACCAATATAAATAAACATATTTTTGGCCTTGCTTTTCTGCTAAAAGCAAATTTACTTTTAAGTTAATATTTTTTAAAGCAATATTTATTTTGTTTTTGTTCGTTACTGTCATTCCATCACCAATTAAACAATTTTCAGGCGGGTCTGATGTTTTTGCAGTTTGCCTGGAAAAAATAAAATAAAAAAGAATTGGATTTTGATCATCCTTTTTATATTCACGCATAACTACATTTTTAGTTTCAAGCAAATCATATATATGTGATTTTAACGCGACATCCACGCCTTTATACCCACAAAATTCCTTTGGGAAATTTAAAATATTCGCGTTTTTAAGCAATTTTTGCCCAGAACCGCGTAAAAGCAAAGTTTCAGCTCCAACAATAAATAATAAAATAATTAATAATAAATATCTTTTATCCCGCATAAGTATCTTCATATTTTATAAATAGGCTGTTTAGTCCTAACAAACACATTCCCGCAAAAGCAAATAAAAGAAACCCTGAAAAATCGTGTATCCATCCATGCGCGGCCTGCATACCATAAATCTCACTTACCCAGCCCAAAAGCACAATCCGTAAAATATTCGCGCTTAAAGCTATTGGCAAAGCAGAAAGAAAAACCAGCCATTTTTTCAAAATACTATTTTTTGTCAAATAAGCAAATGCCGCGCCAAAAGCCAGTAAAGCAATTAAAGAACGCAATCCGCTGCAAGGAGCTTCTATTTCAAGAAAAGAATGCAGGGTCCTGATTATACTACCATCTCTTAGCGCCTGAATGCCAATTTTATTTAACATAATAACTGCTGCCTGAGCAGCAAAAAGCTTCATTCTTAAAACAATGTTTGAAGTTAACACTAAAGGCAATGGAATCATAAATAAAAGATAAGTGATTGGAAACAACAACGTTTTAAATGCTTTACTACCTAAGCAATAAAGCACAATACCTGAAAATAAAACAACCATTGAAAAAGCGGATAAAAAAATAAACCCGGTAACCATACCGCTAAAATGCAAAAATATTCCGGCAATAATAAAAATAATTCCTTTATTACTGGGCTTAAAAATTATGGTTTTTAATTCATTTTTGCTATTCCAGATAAAAAATAACACAGCAAGAATAATTGCCGGGCCATGGCTGTAATACGATCCAGCAGTATTCCACCTGCCCCACATCCAGATAAAAGCAGGATAATAAATAATACCGCATAAAATAATAATTAAACTAAGTTTTATGTATTGTATTAATTTCATTTTTTTTGGCTCTTTAAAATATTGTTTTAGATTCCCGCTAAAAGATTGCGGGCATCTGTTCTGCTATGCAGGGAATGACAAAAAGCTTCTTATTATAATCCTTTGCAACTATACTCAAACGTAATTGGTTTGTAAAATTTAGGCGTTTCCCTGTGCCATAGATTGAAGAACGTTTCAAAATGCGGTGCGGGGGGACATCATAAAATTGCAAACCAATTACGTTTAAGTATAAGCAACTTTAAAATCAGATAAAGATAGCCTGAAGATGTGAGGTAGAAATGTAATATTTATTTCGTTACAATTCCTTAGTATATAAATTTTTCTTAAACCAGTCAAAAGTAATTTTTAAACCTTGCTTAAAATCAAATTCAGGCTGATAATTAAGTTTTTCTTTCATCTTAGAAATGTCAGCCAGGGTTTTAAATACATCGCCTTTACGCACTGGCAAAAGTTCAGGCTGTATTGATTTTTGAGCAATGTCATTTAAAACATCCACAAGTTCCAGGACTGAATGGTCATTACCGCAAGCCACATTAAACACAGAACCTGAAATATCAGGAGTTACCGCGGAAAGCAAATTTGCCTGCACAACATTTTTTACAAAAGTGAAATCCCGAGACTGCTTGCCATTGCCGAATATCGGCGGTTGTTTGTCATTTAAAACACAACTAATAAATTTAGGGATTACTACCGCGTATTCATCATCAAGCGCCTGTCTTGGCCCGTAAACATTAAAATAACGTAAACACACAGTTTCTAAACCAAAATTTTCACTAAAAATTCGGCAATAATATTCTCCGGCTAATTTAGTTAACGCGTAAGGAGAAATTAAAAAAGGATACTGCGATTCCTGTTGAGGAAACTGGTCAGTATTGCCATATACAGAACTTGAAGAAGCAATAACAACCCGCTTAACACCGCATTCTTTTGCCGCATTAAGCATATTTAGTGTCCCATCAATATTTACTCGGTTATAATCATACGGCCTGGCCATTGAAGCAGGCACGCTTCGCAGTGCTGCCTGATGCAGGACATAATCCACCCCAAGGCAAGCTTGTTTACAAGTTTGCAAATCACAGATATCTCCTTCAATTAAAGTATACGCTCCGCCAACATCAGCATAATCTTTAACAAATTTAAGATTTTCCGGCTTACCGCTGGAAAAATTATCAAGAACAACTACATTTTCACCATTTTTTAAAAGCTGTTCTGTAATATGTGACCCAATAAAACCAGCGCCTCCAGTAACAAGATACTTACTCATTATTTTCCTCCTCCATATTCTAAAATCATTTAAATTTAACGTTCACAATTTTCAATTTTCATTTTTTACCTCAAATTAAATTCTTTTTTTAATTGTCCAGTGTCAATATTTATAGGTAATAGCCACTCTTATCCACTATCCAACTTTCCTATTACCCATAAATTTTAAATTAGATTCCCGCTAAAAGATTGCGGGCATCTGTCCTGCTATGCAGGGAATGTCAAAAAGCTTTTTTGTATAACTATTTGCAACTAAACAACTTAAAAAGGAAATTCCTTATACATTAAATTATTTAATTTCTGATATTTATTAGAGGACAGGGCATGCCCTGTCCCTAAGGATTAGTTACAATAACACTATTTTTTTTCTTAAAACTCCCTTAATATTTTTTAAAGCATTTCTGGTATCAACAATTACTTTTGCATTACTTGCAATCAATTGATGATCATAAACACTATGGGCAGCAATAATAACTACACAATCATAATTCGCAATATTCTCAGCAGTTATCTTAATTGATTTAAGGCTTAAGCTCTGATATTTAATTTGTCTGACATAAGGATCGTTATACGAAATTTTTGCCTGTTTTTGTCTTAACAACCTGATTATTTCCCATGCAGGAGATTCTCTGGTATCTGCAACATCTTTTTTATAAGCTATACCTAAAATAAGAATTTTAGAACCATTAATACTTTTTTTTTGTATATTCAAAATATCTGCGATTCTATTCACCACATATTGCGGCA
>Ga0164318_10007440_pt1 | contig 10613 bp, 5 predicted proteins | sample GuaBasSedimGuay9_FD_113734 | JGI IMG/M metagenome (GOLD analysis project Ga0164318, IMG submission 113734) | Subseafloor sediment microbial communities from Guaymas Basin, Gulf of California, Mexico - Guay9, Core 4571-4, 0-3 cm | ecosystem: Environmental > Aquatic > Marine > Hydrothermal vents >...
ATATCTTCCTCTGCTTCTTTTAGTTTAATAATGTCCTTCTGCATCCCATCCACCAAAAGAGAAATACGTTGACCCTTTATAAATCAACTCTCAGTTGATGGGGTGCCGCTTTGCATGCTTATTCATAAGCATGACCATTTCTCAAATATTTTTATCTCAGGTGCATAGAAGTAACAATATTTCAGCAGGGGCAAATGATTATAAACATCCATATGTTATATATATGGGGTAGTTAATATGAAAATAAAAAAATTAACTCTTCCTATTGGTGTAGTTGTGGGCATCATAGTTACATCTTTTGTTTTGATGGGAATACAAAATGCTTTTGAAATAAAAGATGCAATGGCTTCATCAACAGGAAACATTTTGTATGTTGGTGGGACAGGACCAGGAAATTACACAAGCATACAGGATGCCATAAATGATGCAAATGATGGAGACACAATTTTCGTGTATAATGAATCTTCACCCTATTACGAAAATATTGTCATTAATAAGTCAATAGTTTTGATAGGGGAAGATAAAGAAACAACAATTATTGATGGGAATGGCGCAGGAGATGTTATTTGGATAAATGCCGATTATGTGAATATAAGCAATTTTACAATAAAAAATAGCAATGATTCATGTGCTGGTATAAGAGTATGCTCTGAGTATAATATTATCTCGGATTGTAATGTTTCAAATAATTATTATGGCATATGGTTCTACTATTGGGGAAACAATAATACAGTTTATGGTTGTAACATTTTTTCAAATAGCAATTACGGCGTTTTTATATTCTACACCAATAACAATACAATTTACAACTGCAATATTTATTCAAATACATGGTTTGGTATCAATATTCATAGCTCAGATAAAGATGAGATTTACAATTGCACCATTTATTCGAACAATTTTTGCGGCATTGGTCTCTCATATACAACCAATAGCACAATTCATAACTGCAACATCAGCTCAAACGATGAATATAATCTCCGCCTGCATAACTCTTATAATAATACAATTTACAGATGCAACTTATTCGATAGTTCAAGTGGTATTACACTATGGTATTCCGGCAATAATATGATCTATTTCTGTAACGTCGAAAATCATGCCCAAGGAATTTTTGTCTATGATTACAGCAATCATAATAAAATATTTCACAACAATTTCATAAATAACACATTGCAGGCACATGATGAATGCAATAATACATGGGATAATGGCTATCCTATGGGTGGTAATTATTGGAATGATTATACTTCGCCAGATAACAACCATGGAATAAATCAGAATAAAAGTGGATTTGACTTAATTGTAGATTATTCATATAATATTCCTGGAGGAAATAATAAAGATGGATGGCCTCATGTTATTCCAGATGGCTGGATGAAACCATTATTTGCCCCAAATATTATACTGGTTGAATTTAATGAAAGCGTAACAAATGAAACAATAAATGATACGATTGCAAAATATGGAACAGAAATAATAGATTATCTGAAATATATAAATATTTATATTTTGGAGATAAATGCAACAAATCAGTCAGTCTTTGATATTTTATATATGTTCCAAAATGATGTAAATGTTAGTGTTGCATCCTTAGATTTGTATACATATACTCGTGATGCATTTAAGCCCCAACACTTAACAACACCCAATGATCAATGCTATCCAAAACAGTGGCATCTGAATAATTATGGAATAAATCCGGGAGTTCCAACTGGTTTAATAGATGCTGACATAGATGCCCCTCAAGCATGGGAACATATAACTGATTGCAGAGAGGATGTAAATGGAAACGATTTTGTAATTGCAATAATAGATTCTGGTGTAGATTTAAATCATCCTGACTTAGTAGCAAATCTATGGACTAACCCAAATGACCCTCCTGGCGATATTGCCAATAATGGAATAGATGATGATTTTGATGGTCTGCCCGATTGGTTAGACCCAGATTTTGATGGAGATCCTAACCCTCTCAACCCAGATGATGATAACAATGGCATAACTGATGATATTCATGGTGCAGATTTCAGCGATATACGTAATCCTGATGCCTCACCAGATGATGAAGATGGGCATGGTACGCATTGTGCTGGTATAATTTGTGCTGAAGGAAATAATGGTATAGGTGTAACCGGAGTATGCTGGAGAGCTCAATTAATGGTTTTAAAAGGAAACTCCCCATTTAGGAGGGGAGGTTTATCTCAGTTTGAGAGAAGTGTTAATTACATTATTCAACAAAAAAATAATGGTGTAAATGTAAGGGTAGTTAGCTATAGTGCAGGAATATCAAGAGATGATTTGATGAGACATAGAATAAATGCAGTAAATGCAGAGAATATAATATCGAGAAGTAATATCGAAAATATATATAGAAATGCGATACAGAGACTTAATAACGCTGAGATTTTATTTGTTTGTGCGGTAGGAAACAATGGACAACATATTGATAGAGTGGACGGCGCTGGTGCATATAGTGATTATCCACCTAAACTAACTTTACCAAACATCATTTCGGTTGCTGCATCAGATAATCGGGATAGACTTGCAAGCTTTTCAAACTGGGGGACAACATCTGTAGACATAGTTGCTCCAGGAGAGAATATATTAAGTTTAGCTATGCATGGAACATATGTCTATAGAGACAATGATGGAGATAATAAAGTTTCTACAGGAGATAGAAGGTTAACCAGCATTCCCGCGATATTTCCTGCTGGCTCAACTGTAAGAGGCGATGATACTGATTGTGTTGAGGGATATCGCATATTTAATTTTGATGCTCATGAAAAATACTGGGATAAAAATGGTAATAATCGGTATGATGCGGGAGAGTATATTTATTGGGATGGTAATAATGACAATAAAATCTCAGCTGGGGATAGAAGATTGATGGATGTTTATATTGATGGAGAATTAAAATATCATCATAGTTCTATAGTTAATGCGGGAGATACCGATGCAGAAAACGGTCTCCACTCATTTGCAGCAAATGAAAGACATATAGATTTAATACCCCGCAATAGCAGGTATGAGTTTAATGAAGACATTTATAGGGATGTGGATGGGAATGGAAGGGTTTCTGTTAATGATATAAGACTAACTACAGTAGATGATGAATCTTTTGAGGGTAATAGTCAAGTCCAGTCTGACGAAAGTGATGCAGGAGATTGTTTACATAGTTTTGCACCAAATGAAAAATATTGGGATTGGAGGAATAATAACAATCAATTTGACGATGAGTTCATTTATATTGATAAGGATGGTAATAATATAGTTTCTATAGGTGACCAAAGATTAACCCAAGTAAGAGTGAGAGTGGCTGGAGGTGTTAGAGTTTATTCACCAGGAAGTTTTGTTGAAGCAGGAAATGCAGATATTGGCGCAAATTTAAAACCTTTCCAAGCAAATGAAAAATATTCTTTAGTTACCTATATGTCTGGAACATCAATGGCAACCCCTATGGTTGCTGGAGAAGTTGCTCATTTCTGGTGTCAGTTTCCATGGCTCACTCATTTAGAAGTCAAGGATTGGATTCTAAGGAAAGTAGACCCAAGGAAAACATTGCATAACACCGTTGTTTCTGGCAAATGGAATGATGGAAGGTTACGGATGATAAGTGGTTTTGATTTTGGTGATGCTCCAGATCCTTTTACCGTAAATGGACAATATCCAACGATTCTCTGGCATGAATTGAGTCATGGTGCAAGTCATGAAGATATTGGGGAGGAATGGCTTGGTGCAGATGTTACTCCAGAATACGATGCCAATGTAAATATTTCACCACCATATGATGTGGATGATACACCAAATTTACTTCCCTCAAGGACTCCATCGACTCCACATCCACCATATCAGGCTACATTTATACCGGATTTAGAAGAGTATGATGATGGAGTTTCCTTGCCAGCGATAGTATTTGCTGGGGGAACTTATCCCATAGAATTTCATATTCATACAGAGAATCCATTCATAAACGATGTAGATTTTGGGAGATATGATGAATATAGAGCAGACAAGAGAGATAGCAAAAAAATATACATAAATGCCTATTTTGATTGGAATAGAGATGGAGACTGGGATGATGGAGGAGAGCATTTAGTCAAATGCCCAGCAAAGCAATGCACATGGTGGGGGGGTCCGAACATGTTTTGCTGCTATGGCATATTTTGGCCTTCCTATAATTGGCATCTCCTTCCAAGTCCATTTATACCATATGTAGATTCATTAAACAAGAATGCTTATAGAAAAACAACGTTCACTGTTCCAGCAGATACTGAAGATGAAATATGGGTAAGAGTCAGACTCGACTATGGGGAAAATGCTGGGCGCCCGCCATGGCCGCGTTGGGAGTCAACGCATCCATTTTCAATGGGAGAGATATTGGACGATACATATTCACACGCTCAGTTTGGAGAGGTGGAAGATTATCAGCTATACGTCATAAATAAAGTAAAGGAAGTTGGAGAGCCAAAATATGATGATGGGGACGTAATATGGGTTACTTCATCTACACCGATTGAAATAGTGGATCATCCATTGGATTATCCATATCCGATAAAAAATTATTATAGGTTATGGTATGATGATGAGTGGAGCGAGTGGATTACTTATGCAGAATCATTTCATTTGGAAGGAGAAGGGTTGCATAAAATAGAATTTTATGGGAAGGCAATATCTGAAGAAGTGATATTTTCAGAAAATTTCGAAAAGGGATACGGAGAATGGGCTGCTGTCGATGTGGATGATATGGGCTATACTTGGCAATGGACCAACATCACTCCAGAATGGATAGATGAGCCGATTGAAGGATATTTCATGCTTTTGGATGATTTCATTACATTGGAGTCACCCAATACAGATTCGTTAATATCTTCACCAATTAGCTGCAGTATTTTTAATAACACAATCCTCTACTTTGATGGGGAATTTAGGACAAGAGGAGATGAAAAACTTTGGGTAAACATTTCAAATGATTATGGGGAAAACTGGACAAATGTTTTAATACTAGCCCAAAATGCAAGCGGACCATGGATAATAAATATATCTGAAATTGCAGATGGAAACATTGTATTATTAAACTTTACTTATTCCGATGCACAGAGATGGGGATACGGGATGTTGATAAAGGAGGTTGCCTTATATGGGGGCATAGTAACATACTCACCAATATATGGGCAGTATCATATGGTTGATGATACACCTCCAGAAACGATATGTGAATTAACTGGTGTAAAAGAAAACGGATGGTATAGAAGTGATGTTACCGTTAGCTTAACTTCTACAGACGAAGGGACAGGTGTACATGAAATATTTTATAGAATAAATGGAGGGGCATGGCAGAAATACACAAACCCATTTAAAGTAAGTGAAACATCTAAGATAGATTTTTATGCCAAGGATAAACTTGGAAATGAAGAAGACATAAAAAGTGAAGACATAAAAATTAATAAAATCGTGCCTCCACCAAATCAACCTCCAACTTGCTCTCTATCTGCAAATTTAACTTCTGGATACGCTCCTTTATCCATTACATTCTCAATGAGCTCGGCTGATACAGACGGCTCAATTTCTTATTGGCAACTTGATATAGATAGTGATGGAATTGCTGAATATTCTGGCTCAGGAAGTCCACCATCAATAAAGCAACACATCTATCAAAATGTTGGAACATTCATAGCAAAACTTACTGTTAAAGACGATGATGGTGCAACTGCATCTGATACTGTAAAAATAATTGTAAATGAAACACCAAATCAACCACCAATAGCAAACTTTGATTATATGCCTGTATCGCCAGTTAAAGTTGGAGAAATCCTTAATTTCATTGATAATTCTACTGATGTAGATGGGAGTATTGTTAACTATACATGGGACTTTGGAGATGGAACTATAGCATATGGAAGTGAGATTAATCACACATACAATGAAACAGGAACTTATAATGTTACCCTTACCATTAGAGATGATGATGGAGATACAGATAACTATACAATAACAATAGAAGTTGAAAAAAGAAAGAAAGGTATAGCGGGGTTTGAAATAATTTTCTTTATATGGGCAGTTGCAGTAGCATTTATAATGATGAGGAAAAGAAAATCTTAACATCGGATCTCTGGATACGTAAAACGCATTGTAATAATGATTCTAAACTAGCTATTTTTATGATGGGTTTACAATTCTATTCTTTCCCCAACATTCAAAATTTTTACCTTTGCTCCTTTCTCTTCAGCCATTTTCTTAAATTCATTTGCATCCTGCTTTATTACAGGAAATGTGTTGTAGTGGATTGGTATGGTAACATCTGCTTTTATCCAAGATGCTGCAATTGCTGCCTCCCTTGGTCCCATTGTGTATCTATCTCCTATGGGCAAAAATGCTATCTCGGGCTTGTATAACTCTGCAATAAGCTTCATATCAGAAAATAAGCAAGTATCCCCAGCATGATATATTGTCTTGCCACTATTTATTACAAAACCAGCAGGATGCCCTCCCGAGAAAGAAAAATTTGATGCATCTATGCCAGAAGAATGAAATGCGGGAACCATAGTTATCTTTGTTTTTCCAATGATTACGCTTCCGCCAATATTCACTCCTATTGCCTCTATTCCTTTGGATGAAGCATACTGAGCTAATTCATGTATCGCTACTAATGCTGCCCCTTTCTTTGCGATTTCAATTGCATCTCCTAAATGGTCTCCATGCCCATGGGTGACTGCAACAATATCAACGTTTATTTCATCTACTTTTTTACTCGCAACAGGATTTCCCGAGAGAAAGGGATCGATAATAACCTTATCCTCTCCTTCTATCACAATGCAGGAATGACCAAGCCACGTGATATGCATGGAAGGAAATAATAAATATATAGAAAAATTTTATTGTTGTGGAGATTGACGTAAGCATAAAAATAAAGGTAAGGAATGGAGTATATCCTCCATCTGAAGATTCATATTTCCTTATCGAATGCATTGAAGTTGAAAAGGAAAAGTCCCTTGACATGGGAACGGGTACGGGCATAATTGCCTTGCATATGGCAAAAAAAGGAGCAATTGTTACTGCCGCTGATAAAAATGCTGAGGCAGTAATTAATGCCAAAGAAAATGCAAAAATTAATGGATTGAATATTAATGTAGTGCAAAGTGATTTATTCTCCAGCATACATGAAAACTTTGATGTAATTGTTTTTAATCCGCCATATCTCCCAAGTGATGAAGTATACAGCGAGGCATGGAATGGAGGGAAAGATGGTGTAGAGATAGCTGAAAGATTCTTGGAAGAGGCAAAAGATTATTTAAATCCAAAGGGAAGAATGTATCTCCTACTTTCCACTTTGGGCAATATAAAGAAATTAATTAATAGGTTTAATTCAATATACAAATTTAGGGAAATAAAAACACTTCCCCTTTTCTTTGAAAAATTGGTTGTATATGAGATTACACGTTGAAGTATTTTTTATAATCCCATGTAGATATCTGAGCTAAAAATTCATTCCATTCTTCTTCTTTTATTTCAATAAAAGCCTGAGAGGCATGTTTACCCAATGCTTTTTGAATTACTTCATCACTTTCTAATTCTTCAATAGCTTCATGCAAGGTTCTTGGAAGCCTCTTTATATTATACTTCTTCAGCTCTTTTTTGCTCATGGCATAAATGTTTTTTTCAATGGGATTACCTGGGTCAATTTTTTTCTTTATTCCATCCATGCCGGCATGGATAAGAACGGCGAAGGTAAGATAAGGGTTTGCCGACGGGTCAGGATGACGTGCCTCAATATCTATTGAATTATTCTTCCCTGCTTTGTTGGGTATTCTTACTAAAGCACTTCTGTTATATATTGCCCATGCTATATTAATTGGCGCTTCAAAATAAGGGACAAGCCTCTTATATGAATTTGTTGTCGGATTCGTTATGGCTGTCATGCCTTTTGCATGTTCAAGTATGCCTCCTATGAAATATCTTGCAGTCTGGGAAAGCATGTATTTATCATTTTCATCAAAGAATAAGGATTTTTTATTTTTAAACAATTCCATATGTACATGCATTCCATTTCCAGCATCTGTTGGAAGGGGTTTGGGCATGAACGTAATTAGCAAATTTTTCATAGAACCCATTATTTTTGCAAGAAATTTGAAAAATATGGAAGCATCCCCTGCCTCTACTGGATTTGGCAATGATTTTATCTCTATTTCCTGTTGCCATGCACCTCCTTCATGGTGATGATATTTTACGTTCATGCCAGAATATATCAGTGCTTCTGAAAGCATGTTTCTAAATGACTCTGCAGAATCTATTGGAGGAGCAGCAAAGTAACCTTCTTTTTCTTTTATCCCTAAGACGGGGTGCTTTCCCTTAGGAATTGGCTCTTCTCCATGCATAAGTATTTTCAATTCACTTTCATCACTCTCAGGCAGAGCAGATTTTTTGAATGCATAAAACTCTAACTCTGGAGAAAGTTCTATTTTATCATATCCCATACTTTTGATGAGCTGCATTGCCCTTCTTGCAATATGACGTGGGTCCCCAGAGAAGTAATCATAATCATCAACATTCAGAATATCCATTACGACTCTTGCCACATCCCCTCCATATAACCATGGGAGGGGAAGCATTGTTTTAGCGTCTGGAAGTGCTATCATATCAGAATGTTCCACGGTAACAAATCCTTTAACGGAGGAGCCATCAAAACCTACACCCTCTTTCCATATAGCATTTTCCAAATAAGTTTTTGCGGGCATAGAAAAAACTCTGAGATTACCAATAATATCCACAAAATGACCCTGAACCCATTTGATATTTCTATCTCTCAAAAGTTTTTTTGCCTTCTCAACTTCCTTCTGGTACATCGTTTCCTTATGAGATGAAGAAATATAAATTTTGTTTATAACCTTGGCAAATTATGTTCTATTTCAAACGGACTGACCTTTGCATCATATTTATGCCCCATTTCTTCCCTGTAATTTCTTATTTCCGCTTCTTTATTTGCAATAAATTTTTTGAATAAATGCTCGCCCAGAGTTTCTCTTACAATCTCACTATTTTTAGTAATTTCAACTGCCTCTTCTAGATTTCCAGGTAAAGATTTTATACCAATATTTTTTCTCTCCTCTTCTGTCATATTATAAATGTCATTCTCACAAGGGGGTGGTAACTCGTATCTCTCCTCAATCCCTTTCAAGCCTGCTGCAAGCATAACAGAAAATGCAAGATATGGATTACACCCTGGGTCCGGGCTTCTTAATTCTACTCTGATGGCATTCTCTTTTCCAGGCTTATACTCTGGAATTCTTATCAAAGCAGACCTATTTTTTTGACCCCATACGATATATACGGGAGCTTCATATCCTGGCACCAAACGTTTGAACGAATTTATCCACTGATTGAGAATGGAAGTAATTTCATTTATATGTGTCATTAGACCTCCAATATAGCTTTTTGCAATTTCTGAGAGATGATATTTATCATTTTCACTGAAAAAAACATTTTTTTCGCCTTTCCATAAGGATTGATGTACATGCATTCCATTTCCATTCTCACCGTTTATAGGCTTAGGCATAAAAGTTGCATATATGCCATCCCTCCTCGCAAATTCTTTGACGATATATCGGAAAAGCATGGCAATATCTGCCATTTCAAGAGCATCGGTGTATCTTAGATCGATCTCATGTTGAGAAGGAGCTACTTCATGGTGTGCATATTCAGAAACGATTCCCATTTTTAACAATCCAAGAGATGTTTTTTTTCTTAAATACTCATAAGGATCCCCAATGCCCATGCTAAAATAATCACCTTTATCTAGAACTGTGGGGTTTTTGGAATCTTTAAAGTAAAAAAATTCTATCTCTGGGCCAACTTTGAAGGATGAAAATCCTGTTTTTCTTGCTTTTTCCAGTGTTCTCTTTAGAACATATCTGGTATCACCTTCATTATGAGTACCATCGGGATTTAAAATGTCACAAAATAAACATCCCACCCTATAGAAAGAGTTGTTACAGTCCTCATATTTCCATGGGAGAATACGAAATGTCTCTGCATTCGGAGAAACTAATAAATCACTTTCTTCTACTCTTACAAGCCCCTCAATAGAGGAGCCATCAAAGCCTTTTCCCTCTTTGAATGTCTCTTCCAATTCATAAGATGGGATGCCAAATCCTCTTAGTTCTCCTAAAATATCTGGAAAAAGTAAATTTATGAATTTTACGTCTTTTCCTTCATTTTCCAAGAAATTCAAAATCTCTTCCTTACTCTCAAACCTACTCTTTTCCATGGCAATCATGAAAGAAAAGAAAAAGGGAATAAAAATTATTCTATCAGAAACCCTTTTCTGCTATGTCGCCCACTATAGGCAGTTTGAACATTTCCCCTTGGTATGCCTTAATCATTAGTATAATCCATAGTACGAACATGACTATTGATATTAGCCATCCGATTACAACCAAAAATGCCCATGCACCCCAGTACCACATGCTCCAAAATAGCCATCCTCCTCCAAAGATTAAAGATAGAATCCACAGTGGAAAGAATACAAGAATTGACTGCCTAGCATGGAATCGAACGAATTTGTTATCCTTTTCTAAGATATAGAAGATAATCCCTGTTAACCATCCGAGGAGGTAGCA
>Ga0164318_10007441_pt1 | contig 10611 bp, 8 predicted proteins | sample GuaBasSedimGuay9_FD_113734 | JGI IMG/M metagenome (GOLD analysis project Ga0164318, IMG submission 113734) | Subseafloor sediment microbial communities from Guaymas Basin, Gulf of California, Mexico - Guay9, Core 4571-4, 0-3 cm | ecosystem: Environmental > Aquatic > Marine > Hydrothermal vents >...
TAGTTTATGGCATCTACTACAAGTGGCAGAGTATCAACGAGATACATCCTCCACTTCTCTCGCAATCTCTTTATGTAGGTAAACATCCCTATCCTCAATTCGCTCCATCGCCACTCGCCTGTCAATCTTCGCTGTCTCACTTTGGGTTCTCTATCTAACCCCAAATGTATCAAAGCCTTATAAATCTCCCAGCCCTGAAAATTTCAACATAAAATTTCAATCACAAACAAAATTGCCAACAACTCCTTAGCGTTGACCGCTGAGGAGGATAAGGATTATATTAAACCAGTAACTTTGTCAAAAATAAGGAGGTCGGAAATGGCAAGGTTTGGAGGCGTTAAAGTTACATGGTTTGGACATTCTGCATTTGGGTTGACTTCCGTAACTGGAAAATTTCTGCTGATTGACCCTTGGATAGGGAATCCCTCTGCCACAAGAAATTTCCAAAATCAGATTGAGAGAATTGACCTGATACTGATAACGCATGGACACGGCGATCATATCGGAGATACCATCGCCCTTGCCAAAAAGCATAATCCAACTGTTTTGGCTATCTATGAGGTTGCCAATTATTTGCAGAGCAAAGGAGTCAAGAGAGTGGTTGGAATGAACAAGGGCGGCACTTATGTGTTCGGCGGGATAAAGGCGACTATGGTGGATGCATCTCACTCATCTACAATTATTGAGGGCGGGCGCGCTATCCCCGGAGGCGAAGCAGCAGGCTTTATCGTCGAATTTGAAAATGGATTTAAGGTCTATCACATGGGGGACACGGGCTTGTTCGGCGGCCTCACACTCATAGCAGAGTTTTACAAACCGAACCTCGTGCTCATCCCGATCGGCGGTCTCTTCACCTTCGGACCCGAAAACGCTGCATTTGCCATAAAAATTTTGAAGCCAGATTGGATCATCCCTATGCACTATGAGACTTTCCCAGCTTTGACTGGCACACCACGCGACTTTAAAGAGGCGTTGCCACCTGAATTTAAAGACAGAGTTATCGTCCTTAAGCCGGGTGAGACAGCCGAATAAAGTTCGAGGTGATTTGAGGCTATTCACCTTTTTCCGCTTTCTTTAACTGTTTGAGATTTGAGAAGGTTGAAATTTTGTGATTTCATGCAAACAAGGAGGTAATGTCATGAAGAAAGTGTTGGTAGGTGTGGTTGTGCTTCTATCAATTGCGGTGATCCAAAGCAAAGCTGTCAGTGTCGAGGTGCTGAGCAGATTCGCCTATGGACCTGCGTATTCTGTCGAATACAGTGACCCATACTTGTATTTGTCGGCAGGCAACAGCTTGATTGTGTTGGACATATCGAATCCTGACACGCCTTCAGTGGTTTCTGAGGTCAGATTTGAAGGGTTGCAGGCGCTGGGCTATGGGATCAAAATCAAAGGAAATTACCTTTACGCAGCACTTTACGATTACGGTTACGGGATTGTCGATATAAGCGATCCGACGGCGCCGCAGATCGTCTATATGGAACCTTACCCTATGCGCATGCTCGCAGCGGATGTCTCAGGCGATTACATGTATGTCGCAGCGGTTGACAGTGGCCTTGTGGTGATCGATGTGTCCGATCCATTGGCTCCGAACATCGTTCGCACAGTTCCGACCTCTGCGGAAGCCACAAAGCCATTTGTTATCGATACCTTGCTCTTTGTTGCAGCGGCAGGTGGTGGCGTCGATGTCTTCTCGATAGCGGATCCTGCTTCTCCGCAGTTCATAACGAACCTTTACAGCAGCGGTGGCGATGTCTTCAGCGTTTTCGTTCGAGACACCCTCGCATTTTTGGCGGCAGGTAGAGCCGGCATCCTTATCTTTAACATTGCTGACCTCTCATCTCCGTCACTCATAGGAACTTACGACACACGCGGAAGCGCCTATGATGTCAAAGTCATCGATACGCTCCTTTATTACGCAGATTGGAGTAAAGGGGTGGGAATCCTCAACATAGCAGACCCGACAAATCCAACTTACATAACAGGTTTTGACACCGACGGCTATGCACGGTGGATAGAAATCGTCGGCGACCGACTTTATGATGCCGAAAAGAAGGGCGGCCTGAAAATATTTGACATTTCTGACCCATCTTCGTTTGCGCTCTCAGGCTCATTCTTCACAGGAAACTGGGTATGGTGTGTGGCGTCCTACGACCGTGAGGTCTTTGTATCCGGTTGGGCCACAGGTTTGGAGAAATATGATGTCAGCGACTTCTCAAATCCTCAGCTTGTCCAGAGGAACGAGGGACTCCTCTCGCACAGCATGGCGATGGATGTCGAAGCCGATGAAAACTATGTGTATGTTTGTGGTGGACGTGATGGATTCCTCATCATCGATAAGAATGACCTGTTCAACATAATCGGCGCATCCAGCATATCGTCGGCCTACGCTGTGGAACTCAAGGACACTCTGGCGTTCGTGGCACTTTCGACAAGCGGCGTTGCCATCCTGAACCTCGCTGACCCGACCACCCCGCAGATCGTAACACAGTTCAACACCAATCAGTTCGCTTATGAGCTGCAACTTGTCGATACACTCCTTTATGTGGCAGACAAACGTGCCGGCCTGAGTATCTACAATGTCGCTGACCCCACAAACCCGGTTTTGGTCTCAAATGTTGCACTTAGCGACAGCGATAATGTCTATGACATACTTGTCAATGATACGATAGGCTATGCTGCGGATTATAACAGAGGGACACCGATAATCAATCTTGCCGACCCGACCGCACCGTTTGTCATAACGACCATTCCCGCAATTTACAAAGTCCGTGATGTCGATCTCATCGGAAATTACCTCTTTGTCTCTGAGGAGGATAGCGGTGTCTATGTGTATGATGTTAGCGATCCTGCCTCGCCAGTTTATGCCACAAAAATCTTAACGGCCGATGTGGTTTGGAAGATCAGGAGGATGGAGGACACGCTGCTAATTTTCGCCGCAAGAGGCAGCGGAGTTTATATCGTTCACCCCATTCTCTTCAACATAAATGAAAATGATGGAAATAGACATGCCGAGGGCATTATGATAGTTCCAAGCATGGTCAACGACGGCCGAGTCATTGTGAAGCTCTACACACCTGAGCCGACGAATGTTGAACTGTCGCTTTACAACGAAGCCGGCAGATTGCTCAAAAGGTGGCACTCGAACGGGATGATTGCATCCGGTGAGCACAGCATCGAATTTGACCTCTCGAACACCGCTCACAACGGGGTCTATCTACTGAGAGGCAGAGTCGGAAACCGGGATGTCTCGCATAAGATTTTGATTCTCAGGTAAGAGCACTGAATACGGGGGAGGGCTTCTTAGGCTCTCTCCCGTTTTTTATTTCCATGAAAATTCATTCCGTCCAATTCAAAAAATCTTGCAAAAAGGAGTGATGAGATAGGTCATGAAGGTGTTGATAGTGAACAACGGACAAATTGACGAAAAATTTGTAAAGACAATTGTAGAGAGACACGACACAGTAATAGCTGTGAGCGAAGCACTTAAAAAATTGATGGATTTGGGGATAATGCCACAAATAGCGGTCGGAAATTTCAAGTTCATGCCCCAAGAGGATGTCGATGAGCTGGAGTCAAAGGGCCTCCAATTCTTTAAGTTTCCATTACACAAGGACAAGACGGATGTGGAAATAGCTGTATTGAAAGCCAACGAAATGGGAGCTTACGAGATTTCGTTGACCGGAACGGTCGGCACACGAATAGATCATCAGTTGGCAAGCTTTCAACTCCTGGCACATCCGGATATTTCGGTCCCTCTGAAGATCGTGGAGCCGCGTTTCGAGGCGTTTGCTGTGCGCAACAGAATCGTATTCGATACGGAACCAGGCAACCTTATCTCATTGATTCCTTTGTCCGATGAAGTAACTGACATTTGGACTGATGGCCTTTCTCAAAATCTATACGGAGAGAGGCTTATATGCGGTCTTTCCAGAGGTATCTCAAATAAAGCGGTTTCACCGACGGTCGAAATAGCAATAGGAAGGGGCATTCTTCTGGTGATTCACTTTCTCAAAAGACAGGAGTAACTCGTTCTAACTTATGGACTTCCCATATTCAAACAAACCCCCGGCCTTAAGAATATCGATTTGCACTTTGCTCGGCTTTTTGCATTTAATCTTGGTTCCGTCTGCCTTCACGATCTCGCCGGTCTCAAAGTCGATTTCGACTACTTCCCCGTGTCTCAGAATGCCGTTGGCAACCGCATCCTCGACATCCGGACACTCAAGTATCGGGAGAGCCGAATTGATGGCGTTCCTTTTGTAAATCGCCCCAAAAGATGGAGCTACAATTGCCCCTATTTTCAGAGCTTTAAAACACGAAACGGCATGTTGGCGGGAGGAGCCTGCGCCGAAGTTATGGCCTGCTACTATGATGTCGTTCTCTTGTGCAAGCTCTGGAAAATTTTCATAACCTTTTAGGTTTCCGAAGGCGTATTTTGCCATCTCGTTTTCGTCGGTGATATGCAGATAGGCGTTGTGATAAATCTGATCGGTGTCTATGTCTTTGATGAGTTTGCCATTTTCGTCCACGATTAGAAAAATTCTACCTTTTATCTTCATTTTGCACCTCCAGTTTTAGAGAAATTTGACGCTTATTATTATCGAGCCTTGAACAACGAGGGCAACTGTTGAGATGAACGAAACGCATTGGGGAGGCGAATGCCAAATGGACGGAGTAATACTCGCCGGTGGAAAAAGCACCAGAGTCGGAAAAGATAAGGCGCTTTTGAGGTTCGGGGGTAACCTCTTGATTGAACTCATCTTCCTCAACATAAAAGACCTGTTTGAAAGGGTTGTGATAGTTGCCAATCCCGTGAACATCACAAGACTCAACTCACTGTTTTACAATCAAATAAAATCGAGAAAGGTGCAGGTTATCACGGACATTTTGCCCGAAAAAGGGCCTCTTGGAGGTATTTATAGCGGGCTTAAGGCATCCGAATCAGACAAAGTCTTTGTTTTGGCGTGCGATATGCCCTTCACAAATCAAAAGCTCATTCGTTACATAGTGTCGCAGTCTGAGGGCTATGATGTCGTCGTGCCACACACATATCGCGGATTTGAGCCGCTACATGCCGTTTACTCAAAATCAGCTCTAAAAGTCATAGAAGAACACTTGAGACACAACAAGTTAAAGGTTAGCAGCATCTTCGGAAAGTTGAAGGTTAGATTTATCGAGGAATGCGAAATCAGGAAATTCGATCCCAATTTAATGTTTCTGAATAATTTGAACACAAAGCACGAACTAAAGAAATTCGCTATGCAAAAAAGCGGTTTTAAAATTCCTGCCTCGCTATGAGCCTTCTTGCAGCATCTCCAGCTTGTATCATCAGATCGACATCCCTGTCAGCCGACTGTCCTGTCTCCTCCTGCAACTGCCTGCCATCCTTAACCGAGTAGAGTTTCAGTCTGAACAGGACGTCCTCACCGGATTTGTTCACCTCACCGAAAACGAAATAGTCGGCGCCGATAGTTCGTGCTACCCTAAGACACAGGCCGACATCGACGATCTCCATAGTTGGTCCTGCTTCGCGCTGAAGCGCATCGTTGACCGTCGCAGTTGAAATGAGGTCGATTCTCGGCGAATTCTCGAGCGCAGAGGCTATGAACCCTTGAAGTCTTGTGCCAAGATTGACTGCACGGGCGTTCTCGTCCTCCTTGAGCGGGAAGACTGCGACTTTGGGCTTTGCGATCGAGGTCGTGTCGATGGCCACAAGATATTCCTTGTTAAGCTCTTGGATCACGAGGTCGGTGAAATCGTCCTCCGTGTTTCCGTAAAGCACGACGCCCGAAGAGACATCGAGGACAAGATCGTATTTCAAGCTCTTGGCCAGATCTGTGATCACGGAATCGACCTTTCTGACAAATGGCTGCACTATCTCTCGTTTTTTTCGTTCAAACTGGCCGTTTGGACCCCAGATAGAGTTCCACAGCCCCTTGTATTCCTCTTCCTTCTGCTGGATTTCCTGTTCCTTTTGGAGTTTGGCCTCGTCGGACAGCATCGGCTTCTCCTGCTCATAGGCGGATTTCATGCTGTCGATGATGTGCTTGACGCTGTCGAGCTGAGCCTGCCACTGGCTGACAAAGGAATTCAGTTGATTTTTGGCGTTTTGAAGGTCTCGATACTCTTTGAGCACGCGATTGACATCGACAAAACCTATGCGTATCTCCTTAGCTTTCAAGTCGTTAAGTGTAGCCAGAGCGATAAAAACGACTAATGTCTTGACAGCCCAACCTTTCATGGTCATCCCCCTATCAATCTGGCACATTTGGAACAAAGTCTTGTCCATGGTAAAAGTTTTAGTCGCTCGCGCTCAATTAGATTGCCGCATCGCTCACACAGCCCATATTTGCCTTGCTCTATCCGTTTTAAAGCTTCGTCGATCTCCCTCACTATTTGCAATTCATGGTTGGCAACTTGAAGCTTAAAGAATTCGTCGAATGAAACCTGAGCCCAGTCCTCGAGGTCTTTCGGTTCCTGCCAACTGTCGCCTATCTTCTGTTCCACCTTTTTTATGCGCATCAAGGACTTCCAAATCCGTCTTTTCTCTTTGAGCAACAATTCACGAAATTTTTGCAGTTCCTCCGGCTTCACTTCTCTTACCTCCAATGTGGAATTTGTTCAAAAATATGCCGTTTTTTCAAAAATGGTCGAAGACAAGATGCTCGACCGCCGTCCTTTCGGCGACTATGGTGTTGTTACCACAACGAGTTTGTTAACACGGTCTATCGTGCCGTCCGCGTGGACAACTTTTAACTGAACTATGTAAAGTCCGAGGGGGACAGGCGCCCCGATTTCATCGTCGCCGCGCCATACCTCGTTCAAAGGCGCTGTTCGTCCCTCGTAAAGCGTTTTGACCAAGCGGCCTTTGGAATCCAGAACCCTGAGTGTGTAACGCGCTTCCTGTGGCCCTTTGACCGTTATGTTCAAGACCTCACCGAGATCAGGTGCGAATATGTTCGGTGAGACCAAGAGTTCAGGCTTTTCGGCGTAACCGCCTTCGCCGATCCATCGGATATCGGACTGGAATCTTGGAAGCAACTGATAGCCAGCAGTATATGGCTCCTCAGAGTCGTATTGACCGCCTATCCCGACGATCTCGAACAGCTCTCCGACACGCACATCCGACAGGTCGATGCCTGTGGTGTTATAGACATAGATGTCGATCGGTGTTACGCCGTTCCAAAGCTGAAACTTCTGGCCTGCGCCTGCACCCACAGGTGTGCTTGCGACTTTACCGCTGATTTTGATCAAAAAGCCCTCGTATCCCTCCGAAAGTGGCTCCGACACACGGAGTTCTATCGGTTCCGGGAGCGGATAGTCATCGGCCAAGACCGTGATCCCGCCGTTCGACACGTCGATCTCCGTAACACCGTTGTATTCCTTGACTTCTCCAGCAACCCTCACCAGTTGACCGAGCTGAAAACTGCCTCCAGAACGGGAATAGATGTTCACACCGCCCGTCGGATCCTGAATCCAGATCGAGAGCCAATCCGATGCGAAAACGCCCGACGGCGCAGTTACAACTCCGATCGATGTAACCATCTGCCCGACCATCCCTGAAGACACGCCGTCAGCACCCGGAGTTTGCACCTTGCCAAGCATCACATAAGGCACGGTAGAATCGGCACTTTCGATAACAAAAAGCGGCTGAACCGCTATCGGCTGGAAATCGTCGCCGTTGACCGATGTGTTCGCCGTGAAGTGCGTCTCCGCAGCAATCGAATCGAGCTGGACATCGTGGAGGATCAGAACGCCCGAATCGCCGACATGCAGCTCGAATCCGGTCAAAACGATTTCACCTGTCGGCAAAATCTCCAAATCTGCGGTGTCAAATCCGGCTTCGAGTTCCAACGAGCCGCTCCATGTCATAAGCGACTCCGGCGGCAAAGCGAGCATGAAACCGCGAAGCGTCCCGAAATCAGGCCAAAGCACGATCTCGATGTCCACGAGGTCGTTGACAAATCCGATGTAGGGCATTGCGACGGCGATTCCGCTTCCGCTTGTTGTAACGACCTCAAGCTCAGGGAGTTCAGGGATTTCGATCGGCGTGCCGGTCGCCGCCGTCCGAACGGCCACCTGATAGGTCTGGCTGTTGCCGCTGATCACAGGTGTCAGGACATTGCGGATCACAAGCTGCCCTGTCTCGTTTTGATCAACCGAGACATTTGAGACGGTTATCGTCAGACCATCGATGTCGATCTCGGCGTCCTCAAACTCACCAACTCCATCAACCGATTCAAATGCAAAGCCTTCAGGAAATTCGACGACGACCGTTGTGATGGGAAGCGGGCCTGTTCCCTCGAAATTGAACACGATTGAATCGATGGATGTGTTGGACGGCAACCTGTTCGGCTCAAACCATGCGATGCCAGTGCCGTCGGTGGGCATGACGACCAACTGCGGAGGGTTGGGTATTGGCGCAGGTGTGCCTGTGCTCGAAGTCCTCACGGTTACCGTGTAGGTGTCAGGTTCCGAAGGTGTGCTCATCCCGTAAAGCACCAGTTCGCCTGTGTCCCCTGTCGCCACTTCGACGCCCGATATGATGATAAAAGTTCCTGCGTGCGTTATGGATGCACCCTCAAAGGCTGAGCGTCCGACGACGGAATCAGCAGCAAGTCCCTGTGGCAGCGTGATGTCAACTCGGCGGATCGTATCGACTACCCCTCGAAAATAGAAAACGACGCTGTCCACAGTGGAGTTCGCAGGCAGGACATTCGGTTCAAACCAAGCTTCACCTGTGCCGTCAGCGGATTGGATGATGTCGAAATCGCCGCGCGGCTCGATCTTAAACTCGCCATAGGAATAGCCGACAGGGCCTTTGATGGCCAAAAGTGTATCGTTCAACTGCGGTTGGTAGCTGTAAGGGAACCCGCTGTGAATGAGCACGGGACCACTGCCGTCATCGACCTCCCAAAGTCCATAGCCGAGATCGGGATTTGTAACTACAACATGCTGAACCTGCACAAGTACACATTCATAGGCCTCTTGGCTCACCTCGCCCGTCTGCAAAACGACCGGCTGAGGTGGGTTCACTCCACTTGCCAGCACTGTAATATCCTGCAAATCAGAGACTTTTACTTCGGTCAATCCGTAGTATTCATCCACGAGTCCCACCACTTCGACCGAATCGCCGATCCGCACATCCGCTACATCTTCGAATGTGTAAACATAGACGCCATGCCATGCACCGCTCGAATCTTGGACGACAAAGCCGGAGTTGAAAGGCGGATATTGGGCATAAGCTGCGGTTACTATCCCAGTAAACCTAACGCTATCACCGACATAAGGGGAATCGCCGTTCGGATCGCTCGTCTCTTGGATCTGGCGGATTGAAACATCGTGGACTGTGGCGTTAAGCGAGGCAGCCACTGCAAATCCTAACAAAAAAATCCAAAGAAATCTGGGTTTTGACATCGAATTGGCCTCCTTGTTTGGCGGAAATTATAGCGAAACAACATCTAATGCACCAAATCGGGGCGGCATCGATTCATCGAAAGGAAGGATGGATTTTACCAAGCGCCGCCCCCGCCACCGCCGGCGCCGCCACCGGAGAACCCACCACCGGAACCGCCACCACCTCTCGGCGAACTGGTAAGCGAGGAGCCAACCATAGAATTCATGTGAGAGAAGTTGGTGATAGCGACCGTTCGGACACCTGCGGACTCAAATCGTTCATACATCTCCTCGAACACCTCACCCCATTTGTCCTCTTCGCGGAATGCGACGGCGTATGGCAGAATCCGTTTGAACTTATCGAAATTCTCTTCAGCGAGCCGGCGGATGCGGTCTTTTTCGGCTCTTCGGATGAATTCAAGGAATCCCAAGAGCTTACGGAGTTCCTCGACGCCTTTGCGAGTTCGCTTCGGCATTGCCCTGCCGAAGAGGTAAACGATACCACCTGCCAGAAAGCTGGCAAAAGAGAGCTGCATGTTCCAAGGGTTGTTCTGATAAATCGCCAACAAAATCGAGCTGAGGTGTCCAGCAAAGACGATCAATATTGCTATGACTCCAAAGCGCTTCCTGACCTTCTCCGGGTTCTCAACGAAATACCCGCGTTTGGTAAGTCTGCGCATGACATCTTCCTTGATCTTGATGAAGGTCTTATAGAACTCGTTTTTGAGGCTGGAAACGGCGACAGCTCTGTGTCCACTCGACTCGATTTCGGCCAAGAATTTTGCGAACTCCGGTTTCTTTCGCGCTTTCTTGCGAACAGGTTCAAGATCGCCTTTGGTGAAGATGTTGAGCAGGAGAGTTTTTTCGTATTTTTTAACTTTGGGATCGGTCTGCCATTCGGGCTTGAGCTCCTCGATGACAACATCTTTTCCGTTCGGCGTTTCCTTGAGTGCGATGTAGCCTCTGAAGGCGAGGTCGAGTATCTGACCTGAGACATCGCTTGGATCGACCTTTTCGTCGATAAGCCCTCCAGCTTCAATGGGTGTAAGGTCATCGGGCGGATTGTAATAGGGCGCAATTGGTCCGATGTCCTTTTCACGACCTTTACGCCACCAGAGTGAGAACATGTAAGCGAATGCGAAAATCGGTATAGCCCACATCCAGAACTTGCTCACTTTCCACCAAATTTTTGTCAAAAGGCTTGGTCCAGCA
>Ga0164318_10007442_pt1 | contig 10608 bp, 10 predicted proteins | sample GuaBasSedimGuay9_FD_113734 | JGI IMG/M metagenome (GOLD analysis project Ga0164318, IMG submission 113734) | Subseafloor sediment microbial communities from Guaymas Basin, Gulf of California, Mexico - Guay9, Core 4571-4, 0-3 cm | ecosystem: Environmental > Aquatic > Marine > Hydrothermal vents...
CAAGTCGGGAGTTCGGGAGTGTGAGCTGATAAATCTTCTATTGGGAATTATCTTTGCCGGAAATTCTGAAGTCAGTAAGGTTGGCTCTGATTTCAGAGCGGCCGCGCCAGATGTTCTCTTCCGGGGTGCAGGCCAGATCCAGGGTTTCCCCGTTTTTCGGCGGCGTTCCTTTGAAATTAAAATAGATTCCGGCAAAACGTTTTCTGCGGTCTTTGCTGTCTGTAAACGTAAATTTCAGATGACGGCGGTCACTTGAGCCCATCGGGATGACTTTTGCAACTTCAGTAGCTTCCAGAAGAAATGTCGGATCCGGGTTGCCGTATCCCAGAGGGTGAAGAACTTTAAGTTCATCCAGAAGTTTCCGGTTGATTTCATCCGGCTGCAAGGTGCCATCCAGTAAAAGTCTGGGAACTTCTGTCTGTTCCGGGGTCGAAATTGTCAAATAGTTTTCTATCTCTTCGCGTAATTTTGCAATAGATTCATCGGCAACCGTCAAGCCGACGGCCTGTTCGTGTCCGCCATAACGAATCAGGTGATCCTGACAATGATCCAGGACCGCAACCAGATTCAGACCCGGAACACTCCGACCCGACCCCCGACCAACACCATTCTCCATGGCAATTAAAATTACCGGTTTGTCGTAAGCCTCAGCGACCCGGGAAGAGACAATCCCGACAACTCCCGGATGCCAGTTTTCTGAAGCCAGCAGGATTAATTTGGCTGCTGCCAGAGATGCATCATTTTTCAGCATCGCATCAACTTCTTTCTTGATATCTTTTTCAATCTGCCGCCGGCGTTCGTTACACTCTTCAAGAGTTTGAACATTACGCAAAGCGATAGCCTTATCTTTAGTCAAAAATAGTTCAACCGCAATTTTAGCGTCGGCCACCCGGCCGACAGCATTTACTCTTGGGGCCAGCTTAAATGCTAAATCACGGGCACTTATCGGTTCGTCACGTTTGATCCCCGCGGCAGAGAGCAGATAAAGCATTCCCAGACGGTGGGTTTTATTAATCTCTATCAAACCGAAACTGACAAAAATCCGGTTTACACCGGTAAGCGGCATAACGTCTGCCACCGTACCCAGCGCCACCAGGTCAAGATATTGGAGCAGGTTGACATCGGCAGCCAGCCCCGACTCACGCAATCGTTTCCTTAATGCAATCATCAGATTAAAGGCGACGCCGACGCCGGCCAGATTTTTTTCAGGATATTTACATTCCGGCAGGTGCGGGTTAATGATTGCAAAAGCTTGCGGCAGTTCTTCGGGGATTTGATGATGGTCTGTAACAATCATATCAATCCCCAGATTTTTTGCTGCCGCAATTTCTTCGAGGTTTGACACGCCATTATCAACCGTAAGCGCCAGAGTTACTCCGGATTCGCAGGCATGGGCAAGAGCTTGCCGGTTTAGACCATAACCGTCAGTCAGCCGCGAAGGAATATGAAATTCAACTTGCGTAAACCCGGCCCGGCGCAGATAATCGACCAGAATAGCGGTAGCCGAAATCCCGTCCATATCGTAATCACCAAAAACAGCAATCTTCTCTTTGCGCCTGAAGGCAAGGGTTAACCTTTCAACTGCTTTCTCCATGCCTGACATTAAAAAAGGGTCAGGTATGTCATGCAGTGACGGTTCAAGAAAACTGCTGGCTTGATCAAGATCATTAATGCCGCGGTTTATCAGGATTGTCGCAAGCCGGCTCGAAATATTAAGTTCTTTGCAGAATTTAAGGCACAGCTCAGCTGGAGTCGTTTTTATTTCCCAGATCCGGGAGTTGGAATGTAAAATTTTATTATCAGTAGTATTCATATTTTAAGTTCTCGTTCTTAAACGAGTGATAATTGCTCCGGAGAGTAGAATTGCTGCTCCGCCAAGCCAGATAAACAGCGACGGCGATTCATGGGTTAGAAAAAGTCCTAAGATAACAGCGGCCAAGGGCTCCAGGTAACCGATAACTGCAGCGTGCTGGGCTTTAATGTGTTTTAAGCCGGATATGTAGAGCAGGGGAGCCAGCGTACAATGAGTTACCCCGATAACTGCCAGGCAGACCCAGGTTGATAAAGAGAGATTTGAGAAATTAGTAGATATCACAAACGGCAGCAGAAACAGAGAAATAAAAAGACTCTGGCCGAAAACCAGGGCCAGTGGTTTAAGTTCAACTGTTAAACGTTTAGCGTATATAACCGTAAAAGCGTAAGCCAGTCCAGAAGCAATACCACAGAAAGCGCCAATCAAATCAGCATGACCGATAGATGTATGCCATTCCGGCGCTAGAATTGCAGCTAAGCCTGAAGTAGCAATCAGAAGGGGAAAAACAAGTCTGCGATCAAATCTTTCCGCAAGCATAAACGGCGTCAGAAGGGCAACGAAAAGAGGGGCTGTATAGTGAGTGAAAACTGATATTGCAATCGAAGTACGATTGAATGCCGCAAAATAGAAAAAATTGTTCAGCAGTAAACTTAACGCAAGAAACGAGAGTAATTTATAGTTTTTGCCAATGCCGGTAAAATTTTTACTGATCGTGTCAGATCTTAAAAGAGATATTGCAAAAACAGTCGGGAGGGCAAAGAGGGTAGTCAGAAAAACCATCAAAACAGCATCAAGCTGCAGACTCTTAACAATTACACCCCAAGTACTCCATAATAGAAGTGAACACGCAACTTTCCAGTAATTTTTCAGTTTAACCTCAAAATTATTTCACAGGACAGGCAGATGTCAGGAGTACTTAGCTTTGATCTTTTCTTCAACTAATGGGTGCACCAGATCAGAAACATCGCCACCTAAAGAGGCAAGCTCTTTGACAATTCTGGAACTGACATAAGTATAAAGAGCGCTGGAAGTCATGAAAAAAGTCTCAATTCCAGGAGCGAGTTTACGGTTCATTAAGGCCATCTGAAACTCATATTCAAAATCAGAGACCGCCCGTAATCCCCGGATAACAACTTTGACGTCGCTGTTAGCCATATAATCAATTAGCAAACCGGAAAAGGTTTCTACTTTAACGTTTGGCGAGTCAGTAAAAATGTCTTCAATCATTTTAATGCGTTCAGGAACAGTAAAAAGAGGGGTTTTTTCCTGGTTGCTGGCAACCGCAACAATTACTTTATTAAACACAGCTGCACTTCTTTCGATTAAATCGATGTGACCCACGGTAACCGGATCAAAAGAACCGGGGAAAACTGCTACTGAACCCTGCTTGCAATCAGTCATTTTAAAAACCCTGTTGAGTTTACAATTAAATAATAAAGATCAATGAGGAAAAACATAAAAGGATAGCGTTGACTGGCCATATTTTTTCTGCTTCCAGAGTGACATGGACTTACATTCCGGAATTTGGGTTTTGCTGCGGTGTTCGAAAACAACTTTTGCATCCGGTGTTAAAATTCCAGCTGCCACAGATTGTTCAATTGCATCGACACCTAACTGCGGAAGATGATAAGGCGGGTCAAGAAAAATAATATCAAAATGCAGATTGAGACCTGCAAGTTTAGAAATTGCCTGAGTTACACTCATCTGTAATACTCTGGCGTTGTCAAGAACCTTAAGGTGGGCGAAATTTTCACGAATAAGAGTGCAGCTATCAGGGTCTGAATCGACACTGATAGCCAATTCGGCGCCACGACTTAAAGCTTCAAGAGTCATAATGCCGCTACCGGAAAAAAAATCAGCAATCTGCTTGTCGGAGCAACAATTTGGACCTAATACCGAAAAAAGAGCTTCCCGGACAACCGCCTTACTCGGGCGGATAACCGGATTTTTTACCGGCTTAATTTTACGCCCTCTATTTTTTCCACCGGTTATCTGCATAGTATAGTGAAAAAAAGATAAGGCAAGAAGAGTTTAGAAACTACTAAATACCTTCCTGCCTTATTTTAGTAAAACAATAACAGCTGAAAATCAAGAACTAGCTGCGGATACCTTTCTTGGAAGCCTTCAAAGGGTTAATCTTCTTCTTGATCTGTTCAACGTCACGTTTGATGTGCGTAGCAAGATTGCAAGTACCAGCAATCCAACGGCTTTCCGGATCCGGGTAGCTTGCACAGAATTTTTTATCGTCAACATCAATAATCTTGGCGCAGCCTTCACATTTATCAATGATCGGTTTGCAACTTCCTCCGGGAAAAGAACATCCAGAAGATTTCATCAAAAAACAATCAGTTCCTTTTTTTACGGTCTCGCAAATCATGAGCTTATATCCTCCATCAAGGGTATTTTAATTTTGCGGCAGTCCCTACTGGATGACGAGGAAATTGTCAAGTTAAATCAGATAAATCTCTCGATCGCTTCTAAAATATCAACCCGGTCAACCAGGCTGGAAGAGACATCAAGCTGTTCAGTATCAATAATCACAACTTCACTAAGGTCATAATCAGCAATCCAGTTAACATAAAGACGATTAAGGTGTTTGAGGTAGCTATCTGGGATAAGTTTCTCGTGTGGACAGGATTTGGCCAGTAGGCGTTTACGTGATGCGGTAACTGATGAGTGGAGATAAATTAAAAGGTCGGGGGCTGGAATAACTGAACTTATACTTTTATACAGATTATAATAAGTTGTGAAGTCAGTTTCGTTCATGTGGCCGGATTTATAAAGATTACGGGCAAATATTTCGGCATCTTCGTGAATGGTGCGACTTTGAATGACAGAGTGATGGGTAGTGGAAAGTTTTTGAAAATGGAGAAATTTTTTTGATAATGTATAAATTTGCGAATGAAATGACCATTGGGACATATCATTATAAAAGTTATCAATGTACGGGTTGTCGTCGGAAGGTTTGCCGATTGGGGTCAGGCGATAGCTGGAACAGAGAAATTCAATCAGCTTGGATTTCCCGGAACCAATATTTCCGGCAACTGCAATATACTTTTTCAAAATCTGATTCCAAAGACAGAAAAGTCAAAAACATTTTTTAGTGAGAAATTTTCTTGGGAAGATTGTTTAAGGTACAAGATTAGCGAAACATTGTCCAGTATTTAAATCATGCGAAAAGAGGGTTTGTCGGAGGGTGCTTATGTATCATATCAAAGTTAACATAATACATCTTATCAGAAGTTGTTTCAAGAGAGGCAAAATAACGTAAAACCGTAAAAAAGGTTGAAAAGATAAAATATTCGCAATGTTATAAATCATATTTGAATTAAAACCTGATCAAAGTTCGGTTACACCTAACAAACTTTTTGGAACTTTTTACGACGCCATCAACTTTTATACATACCACATACGATCTTCAAGATTCGGATCCGGAACGATAAGATGCAGATAGCCGCTTGCAGGAATGCGCTGGACTTCGTGGCCTTGTTGGTTGATGGTAATTGAAAAGTTGAGATCATCACCCGGGTTTAAGGTGAGATCTTTAAACGACAATGCTAACTCGATAATTGATTCGGCCGCAAAATAGGCCGGCGACTCCCCTGCTGTGCGCTCATCAATTTTACAGTTTCTTTTAGTCTGCAGATTTTCGTAAAACAAAAACAGTTGCTCGCTGTCGTCTGGAGAATAGATCTCACAATGTAGTTTATTTTGTCGGCCATTAACTATGTTTAGATCAATTCGATATTTATCTTCAGTTAACAATTTTCGCTCAACATCAATCCTTATGAAAAATTTTTCCCGGTTAACGCCGTAGAAAATTTCTTTAACCAGATATTCCGCACGATGCATAGCTCCGCCAAATTGAGCAACATCGTAGGCGATGGCGCCGCGCCATTCGTAATAATCACCCATCTCTCCATCAATTTTCGGGTCGATAAATGTGGTAACTTCGCTATTTGGGTATAAAGTTTTATCGGCCTGGATAATTGGTCGGTGCAGATGTTCAGGTATGGCAACGTTAATACAATTATAAACCGTTATGAGATGCTGACGAAAGAGCTTGTCGAAATCGATATCATTGTCAGAACTGTGATCGTCACCGTACCACCAGCACCAGTCACTGCCTTCAGCAATATAGATATGCTCCCAGGCTTTTTTAATATTATTCTGTAAATCCTGATCAACCTTAATTTTCTCTTTGAACTGTTGCTCAAAGATTACCAACTCACGTCGGGCCTGACCTAGATAGTCCCATGCCAGATTATCTTCCTGATGGCCGATCCAGATTCTGAAATTACGGTTAATCCAGGAACCGGGAAAAATCTTTTTTAGTTTTGGTGCCGGTTCGCTGCGTTGTTCGATAAAATCACCAATCGTGACAGCGGCAAAATCGGGATTGTCATTCAGGCGGCCGTAGAGTTCTCTGAGGAATGGTGCACCATCAGCCGGATAATGCTCCCAGGCGTTTTCACCATCAAGAATTACCGCTACCGCCCGATCTTTAACCTGGTTTCCCATGGCTGATTTTATATCTCGCAGACGGCGGATAAAATCATCGGCAGCCTGCTGCTCATTCCAGTGCGAATAGACAAAACCGATTAGATCAGAGAGCAGATGATCGCGAAAAATAACATCAATTTCGCCATCACTTCCTCCAGCATCAACCTGATAAGATCGATACCAAGCGGCGGGATCTTTAACAATTTCAGCCGGGTTTCGTTCTACCTCCCGGCCGATTGAGTTGGCAAGAATACCTTCGTCGGTTGCAATCCATTTGATGCCAGCCTGTTTGAAAAAAGGCATAATTTCCTGGCAGACCGAGCCCTCTGAGGGCCACATTCCGACCGGTGCCTTTCCGAAATAAAATTCGTGCCGTTTAACAGCCTTATCAATCTGAGCACTCACATCTTCCGGATGCGAAAATCGCAGACTCGGTAGAGGATCGTGTGGTTGAGAAACTGCAGCTAGATTAGTGTCGTAAAGCAGAGGTAAAATGGGGTGGTAATAAGGTGTGGTCGAGAGTTCTATCCGGCCGCTCTCCTGACGCTGACGATATGCGGGGATTATCTGACTTAAAATCTTTTGCTGAATATCGAGCAGGGCGACCTTGTCGGTTTCACTGAAGTTTCGTCCACGGCGAATCAGATCCGGCAGCAGCTTGTATTGCTCACGAAAAACCGGGTCAATCCAGATAATATTATACCAGACCTGAAGGTCAAGAAAATCCTGAGTTGAAAAATAACGCTGTACTTCATTGAGCGTGGCATCAAGTTTTTCCGGGGCCAAATGAAACCCACGCATTTTCAAAAGTTCCCAATAACGCGGAAAGGGCTTAACCATATTGTCCCAATGCGCATGAAAGAAAGAGCCTAAAATATGGACCCGGTCTTCAACGGTCAGCGTATCGGCTTTTTTTATAGTTAATTCAAGGTCCTTGTCCGTCAGGGTACCATCAACATAACCTTGCAACTGATCAAGCAGAGACGGAACCAGGTTGAAATTCTGTTTAACATTGGGAAAATCATCAAGAATGGTTACCATATCCAGGTAATCTTTGACCCCGTGTAACCGCACCCAGGGCAGCATCGAACGTCCGGCCTCTGCATCCCGATAATCGGGTTGGTGCATATGCCAGAGAAAGATTACATTTAATGGATCATTGCTCATTGAAAATGTGCCTTTTTACGCCCCGCAGGAAGTGTCTTTGAGTACCTTTTTCTTTTACCCTTTTGCCAGTTTTTGCAAGCGTGTTAATTCACTCGTCTGCAACCGGCGCCAGTTGCCTTTTTTAACTCCGTCAAGATTCAAAAAAGCCAGCCGAATCCGCGCTAGAGCCGCAACTTGAAAATCCAATGCCTGCAGCATGCGCCGTACCTGGCGGTTGCGGCCTTCGGCAATAACCATTGTCAAAATTGAGTGACGGTTTTCACTGCGTAGAAGATCAGCTTGCAAAGGTTGGGCGAAACCATCTTCAAGTTTAACCCCTTTTCGCAAAAGAGCAAGATCATTTTTGCTGAAATTTCCGGCCACGGTGATGCGGTACTCTTTTTCAAATTTGTAGCGCGGATGCATAAGCTGATTTGCCAAAGCCCCGTCATTGGTGCAGAGCAGCAATCCGGAAGTATTGATATCAAGCCGGCCCACCGGAAAAAGACGCTCCTTGAAACTGCAGTAGAGATCTTTAACCAAGGGCCGGTTCTGCGGATCCGACATGGTTGACACATAACCAATCGGCTTATGCAGCAGCAGGGTTATTTTATCTGCCGCCGGATTAAATTTAAGCGGTTTACCATCAACCACAACCCGGTCGACCACAGGGTCAACCTTGACCCCCTGTTCGGCCACGATTTTTCCATTAACGGATACCAGACCCTGAGAGATCATAACTTCGGCCCGGCGTCTGGAGGTTATGCCGCAGTCAGCAATATATTTTTGCAGACGAATAAGTTTAGGTTTCTGTTCCACTTGTCAGATTAACTCAGCTTGACCGCCTTGCGCACTTCAACCATGGTTTCTTTCGTAATTGCTCGGGCTTGTTCATTACCGTTGGCAATAATTTCATCCAGCAATTTATCGTTATCCCGGTAATAGCGCTGTTTTTCATGCACCGGCGCCAGACCCTCGATCAGATTCTTGAGCAAGATTTTTTTACAGTCAACACAGCCGATTTCAGCTTTCGGACAGGCGGCGCAGATTTCGTCAATTTCATCCGGCTTTGAGTAAAGCGGATGTAAAGGAAAAAGATTGCATTTTTCCGGATCACCGGGATCTTTACGCCGCGCCCGCTGGATGTCAGTAACCATTGAGCTGACTTTTTTCTTTAATTCCGCTTCATCATCGGAGAGCAGAATGGCATTATTGTAACTTTTGCTCATTTTGCGGCCGTCCAGGCCGGTAACCTTGGAAAGTTCGGTTAAAATCGGTTTTGGTACCGGAAAGGTATCGCCGTAAAGATGATTAAAACGCCGGGTGATCTCCCGAGTCAGCTCAACGTGCGGCAGTTGATCAACCCCGATCGGCACCAGATTAGCTTTATAGATAATGATATCGGCCGCCTGCAGAACTGGATAACCGAGGAAGCCATAGGTTGCTTCATCGCCCCCCTGCCCTTCACTTTGTGAATCTTTATAGGTTGGATTCCGTAACAGCCAGGGCAGCGGCGTAATCATTGAGAGCAGCAGATGCAGCTCTGCATGTTCTTTAATTTCCGATTGAATAAACAGGGTCGCCTTTTCCGGGTCGATCCCGACGCTTAACCAGTCAATAAAAATATCTTTGGTACTCTCTTTGACAATGATCGGATCCTGATACTCACTGGTCAAAGCGTGCCAGTCGGCCGCAAAAAAGTAACAATCATAATCATTTTGCAGTTTAATCCAGTTGGTTAAAACTCCGTGATAATGTCCTAGATGGAGCTTGCCGGTTGTCCGCATTCCCGAGACAACCCTCTTTTTTTGTGTCATGTAAAAAACCTCAAGTAAAGCTTTAATTGTTTGTTGGAGAATAGCTAAAAACAGGAAAATTAAAATCTGCTGCTGTAAAGTAGCAGATTGGTTAACGTTGAAAGCAATGGGAAAAGTAAAAAACTGACACTATCACTCAAGACCAGAACAATCAGAATAATAGCACCATAAGAATCGATCTTCTGGAGATAGCCGGATGCTGTCTCCGGCAGGATCCCTGCGAGAATCCGGCCACCGTCCAGGGGCGGAATCGGGATCAGATTTATTAATCCGAGCGAAATGTTAACCACCACTCCGGCAACCAGCATCTGCTGCAGCGGCACCAGCAGCCAGCCTGCAGCAAAAATCCCGCTGATTACAAGATAATTTAAAGCGTGGTAAACAAGGGCACAAAAAAGTGCCAGAGCAAAATTGGCAAAAGGCCCGGCCAGAGCTATCCACATCATATCGCGGCGGGGTGATTTAAGGTTTTCCGGGTTGATTGCAATCGGTTTGGCCCAGCCGAAGGCTTGGGTAACGAAAAAGACCACGGTGCCAATCAGATCAAGATGAGCCAGCGGGTTCAGAGTCAAACGCCCCATTTCCCGCGGCGTTGAATCCCCCAGCCGGTCGGCCAGCAGGCCGTGGGCAAACTCGTGAATTGTCAGGCCAAAAAGAATTGGCACTGCATAAATTATCAAGTTTTGAACAATCGACTCCATAACGGCGCCTTATAACAATAAAGAACTTTTCCGTCAATGTTTCAAGAGGATTGATGTTCATCGCGCAGCAGGTCATTGACCGATTTTACCGGATTAAAGGTAATCAACGGTACTTCAACAAAAATCGTATTCCAAAAAGCCATCGCCCCGTTCCAGATCCCCGGCAGCTCCAGGGCTTTCAGCTCGCGGCCAGCCTTTGATTTCTGCGCAATAAAAACTGCCTCCGGATCAACATATTTTTTCAGATCAAAAGGCTTACCCTGCCAGTCGCGGACCCCGCAGACCAGATCAACCGGGTTAAAATGGGTTGCTTTTTGCAAAATTTCCTGCTGCTCGGGTGCTTCCGGATTTATCTGGGCGCCTTCAACAATCTGCAGCGACAATGAACCATTATGATCCTCGACCCAGAACGGACCCCCACCCGGTTCACCCTCATTTTTCACCATTCCGCAAACCCGGATTGGCCGATTGAGAATCCCAATAAGAAAATTTCGTTTCTCCAACTCCAGATATAAATCAAAATCTGCCGGCGGCAACACTGACAACTCAAGTTTGATAAAGGCCAGAATTTCATCTAAAAGTTCCGCCGGTATCGACTTCCTCTCAAGTTCTTCAAGATAACCGAAGA
>Ga0164318_10007443_pt1 | contig 10607 bp, 9 predicted proteins | sample GuaBasSedimGuay9_FD_113734 | JGI IMG/M metagenome (GOLD analysis project Ga0164318, IMG submission 113734) | Subseafloor sediment microbial communities from Guaymas Basin, Gulf of California, Mexico - Guay9, Core 4571-4, 0-3 cm | ecosystem: Environmental > Aquatic > Marine > Hydrothermal vents >...
CATCTTGGGGTAGGCAACAATAAAGGCGCTAGATATGGGGGTTCGTAGTAGCGGCTTTAGCCGCTTTTGAGCCTTTTGGACGGCTGAAGCCGTCACTACGAACAAAAACGCCAGACTCCAGTTATTGAAAAGATACGGCAAAGGCGTTCTTGGGCAAATCCGGCTACCCGTGCTATAATCCTTTTGGTTTTGGGTAGGTTTCTTGCAGATGGGAGGCGAAATGAAAAGACGATACCGGCTGGCGAAAGGTTGCCTGATCGGACTCGTTCTGTTGCTGGTCTGTGGTTGCACCAGCGGTGGCAGTGGCAAGCCGCTTTTTCAGGACGACTTTGACGACGCAAGCAGTGGCTGGGGCGCGGACGAGCGCCAAGAGTTCGACCGTGGCTACGAGGCGGGCGATTATTTTATCGAACTGTACGAGTCAAACTGGTTAGCCTGGGCTTGTCCCGGTCAGCGCTTTGATGATGTGAGCGTCGAGGTGCAGGTCAGCCTGATTTCCGGCCTTCAGGATGGTCATTTCGGCGTTCTCTGCCGCCACATAGACCTGGATAACTTTTACTATTTCGCCATCAGCGCCGATGGCTACTATGCCATTTTCCGCCGCGTGGACGGCGGCGACCTGGAACCGCTCACCGGTGACGGCGAGGGAATGGTCTATTCCTCCGCCATCAAGACAGGCGAGCAAAGTAACGATATCCGGGCGGTTTGCCAGGGGGACGAATTGAGTTTTTATATCAATGGCGAGTTGCTGGAGACAGTCAGCGACGACAGCCATGCGCGGGGCGATGTAGGGATCGGGGCCGGAAGCGGCTCGGCGGGCGGCGGGCGCGTCCAGTTCGATAACTTTGTCGTCACCAAGCCACAGGATGGTGGATCGTAGGACAAACACAGAGGAGGGGGTGATGTCAGCGATGAATAAAAAATGGGTTATCGCAGCCCTGGCGATTCTGTTGGTCGCTGTGCTGGGTTTGGCTTGGGGATTGACGACCTCTTTTGGCCGGCGTTCCCCCCGCGCCACTCCTATGCCTGCGGCGGAGTTGCCCTGGGGAGATGATTACTCTGAACCAGGCGTCTGGCAGGCCGAGTCCGACGCTATGGCTCAGGTGCAAGTGCAGGATGGGGTGATGCGTGTCTATGTCGCCGTGCCCAACCAACTGGCCTGGGCCTTTGCGGGGCGCGAGTTTTCCGACTTTCATCTCATAGTCGAGGCTACCCAGGTTGCCGGCCCCGACGACAACGAGTACGGCGTGCTGGTGCGGATGGAAGATACTGACCACTTTTATCGCTTTTCCATCAGCGGCGACGGTTACTACCTGGTCAGCAAGTACGACGGTGAGGTGTGGACTCCATTGAGCGGTGATTGGATGCTCTCTGATGCTGTTCAGACAGGGGCTGCGACCAATCTCTTGGAAATCGTTTGCCAGGGCGCGACGATGGTTTTCCTCGTCAACGGCGAACAACTGGTCCAGGTCGAGGACGCGGACTATTCTCGAGGCGACATTGGCCTCTATGCCGGGTCATTCTTCGAGCCGGGGGTAGAGATTCACTTTGACAACCTGCGCGTGGAGGAGCCGTAGCGGGAGGGCGTAAATCATACGGGTGCATTTCAAATGAGTTGAGTGGCCGCGCTTTCCATAGCGCGCGGTATGGAAAGCGCGACTACCTCCAACCGAAATGAAACGCACCCTAATCATACCGCGCCGTTCGAGTCCGCAAGCGGGACTATTCGTCCCAGGAGTGCAGCAATTCTCAATTTGAGGTATCATTGCAAGCCCCGGACGTTTTTCCCGGGGCGAAGCAATTTCTTCCAGTTGTTTGGAGATTGCTTCGTCGCAAAAAACGCTCCTCGCAATGACATAATGAGAATTGCTGCTAAAAGTGGGTATATCCCTGGGATATTTGAATTCTTGACATTCCAGTGCGAACAGGGTATCATTAGATGTGTTTTGTGGCATTGTACTAAAAATCACGTGGGTGCGTTTCATCCTGGTTCGTTGTGCTACTCCACAACCGAGGTGAAACACACCCGAATGGAATAAGGAGGAAGACATGCAGAAAGGTCGCTTACTCATCATTTTTGGTGTTTTGATCCTTCTCGCAGCAGCAGTAGTGGGGTTCTTGCTCATAAGGGGTAATTTGTCATCGTCTACCCCGGTGCATGACGATGAGGTTGGGGAAGGTACTCCTGTGCCCACAGTGATCGCTGGTACAATGGAGGTCGTTGTGGCGGTGCAAAACATCCCGCGTAGTATGCTGATCACCCAAGATATTGGCGCGGTTGCCTTAAAGTCCTGGCCAGAGGAACTGGTACCCCCGGGAGCGGTTACGAATCTCGATGCTGTTTATGGTCGCATCGCTCGCGCGGACATTGTGCGCAATATGCCGATTTTGGAGAGCATGCTCACCGATGATGCCGGCGACTTGGTCAGTGTAGGTTCAGATGCGGCGATGCTGATCCCCGAAGACAAAGTGGCTTATGCCATGCCGGTGTCCCGCTACTCTAGCCTGGCCTGGGCATTAAAACCTGGCGACCACGTAGACGTGATGCTCTCTTTGCTGATGGTGGACTTGGATGAAGAGTTCCAGGCCATCACGCCCAATACCGCTGGCTGTATGGGCACGTTGGCGGAGGGGGAGGAGTGCCGGGACGGGATTCTGGGACGGATAGAGGTCTTGCCCAACGGGATGGTAGCCAACGTGGTGCCGAACGAGGTGCAGCGCCCGCGCCTGGTGACTCAGTTAGCGGTGCAGGACGCGGTCGTGCTTCAGATTGGTGATTGGGGTGGCTCAGAAGCAGATGCTTATGGGGAAAGTCCTGAGGGCGGTGAACAGCCGGAGGAGCAACCAGTGGAGGGAGAAGGCACGCCTGCTCCACCCCCGTCTGATCGGGTGGAGCCGTTGACGTTGGCCGTCACGTGGCAAGACGCGATGGTGCTGGATTACGCACAGGCGATTGGCGCCAGGGTCAACCTCGTCCTGCGCCGGCCCGGAGATGAACGGGTCACTGCGACGGAATCCATCACACTCCAGTATTTGATGGAACGCTTTGCCATCGAATTGCCGCCCAAGTTGCCTTATGGAGTCACGCCGCCAACCGCTGAACTGGAGCGTGTTGCCCGTAGCGAGGAAGCAGCCCGGTTTGGCGCGACGCCCATTGAGTACAATAGTGGAGGTGGGGAGTAAGCGCAAGTCGCTACTCATTTCTAAGGGAGGTTTCGTGAGGCCACAGGCTGACGAAAAGATTCGGGTACTGATCGTTGATGACATAGCCGAGACGAGAGAGAACTTGCGCAAGTTACTCTCCTTCGACATCGGTATAGAAGTCGTCGGGGCAGCGTCATCAGGGCAAGAGGGCATTGAGCTGGCTCAAGAGTTCCAGCCCCACGTCGTTCTGATGGACATCAACATGCCCGGAATGGACGGCATCAATGCCACCGAAATGCTCTTGCAGAAAGTGCCGACAGCCCAGGTGGTGATGCTCTCCGTACAAGGCGAGACCGATTACGTGCGCAGGGCCATGTTGGCTGGCGCGAGAGACTTTCTCACCAAGCCGCCCAGTGGCGATGAACTGATGGGTACCATCCGGCGGGTCTATGAGAAAGGAAAGGCCCGGGCGAAAATGATGCCGTCTGTGGCGGCGACAGCCTACGCAGATGCTTCGGCCGGGGCGCGGGCAACGAAGCATGCAGGAAAGGTGATCGCCGTCTTTGGTCCCAAGGGCGGCGTGGGATGCACAACCATAGCGGTCAACTTGGCGATTGCGTTACAGCAAGCAGTCGCCAGCGACCGCAAAGTCGCGTTAGTGGATACTGACTTGCAGTTCGGAGATGTAGGAGTGATGCTCAATCTGCAAGCCAGCAGGAGCATAGCAGACCTGGCGTCTCAAGCTGAGGAAGTGGATAGCGACATGCTCAACAGCGTGCTGACTCCTCATAGTTCGGGGATAAAGGTGTTACTGGCCCCGCCGCATCCAGAAGCAGCGGAGGGATTGCTGAACAGCACATCACCGGATAAAGAAGGTGGCGCCACATCAAGATTTGAAACGATTCTTGGGTTGATGCGGGAAGAGTTCGACATCATTGTCATAGATACGTGGAGTTGGGTGGATGAAACCACATTGACGGTCTTTGATGCTTCCTCGATGATCATTCTCGTCGTGATGCCCAATATCCCCTCTATCAAGAACGCCCGTCTCTTCCTCGAGGTGGCTTCCAAGCTCGATTACTCGACGAGCAGTATCGCACTGGTCATCAACGGGGTTAATCGGCGCATGGGTATCCGGGCGGATCAGATTGAGCAGGCGATGATACCTATAGCAGCGCAAATTCCCTCAGACGAACAGGCAGTACTAATGGCGGTCAATCACGGTGTACCGTTCATCATACGCGACCGAAATCGGCCCATCTCCCAGAGTATTCTGTATCTTGCTGAACACATTCGAGATAGATTGATAGAGGCTGAAGAAGCAGAAGAGGCACGAGAAAAAGCTTCGTTGGTGGCTGCAGGGGCCGGAGGCACTGGCCTGCTGCGCTTGAAGCATGTATTTGGGTAGACTCAGTAGATACAGCCGAACGGGGCGCGGTCCCATTCGGCACGTAGGCGCGCCTCATTTTGCTCAAAGAGGACACTAGCAGACTTTAGCATTGGGATATCAAGAGGTAGAAAAAATGTCATTGCTGAGACGGATTGAACAAGGACAACAAACTTCTACGCAGAAACCTTCTCAGAGAACGATGCAAGTGCGGCGACAACCGGCATCTCCCGCGCGTGATGCTTATCGAGACCTCAAGACGCGCATCCAGAACAAGTTGATCTCGGGGCTGGACCCGACGATGGACGTTACCAGGACGGACGATGTGCGTCGCACGATTGAGGAGATGTACAACAACATCCTGGCCGAGGAAAAGATCCCTCTCAGCCGGACGGAGCGCCAGCGGCTGTTTGATTTGATCGTCGCAGAGATACTAGGCTTTGGGCCGCTAGAGCCATTTCTGGCCGATCCCACCGTCACCGAGATTATGGCGAACGGAGCCAAGAATATCTATGTCGAGAGTTCGGGCAAATTACATCGCACGAACGCCGTCTTTGAATCGGACGAGCACTTGATGCGCATCATCGAACGTATCGTCGCCCCCCTGGGACGGCGCATTGACGAGAGTTCGCCCTACGTGGATGCCCGCCTGCCAGACGGCTCCCGGGTGAACGCCGTAATTCCGCCCATCTCTTTGATCGGCCCAGTGTTGACGATCCGCAAGTTCTTCAAGATACCACTCACGGTCGAAAAATTGATCGAGCTGGGGAGTGTGACCCCAGAAGCAATGGAGCTTTTGAAAGCCGGCGTGATGGCGAAACTGAATATGGTGATTTCCGGGGGAACCGGCTCCGGTAAGACGACCTTTTTAAATGTCCTTTCCGGCTATATCTCGAACGAAGATCGTATCATCACTGTCGAAAACGCCGCCGAATTGCAACTGCGCCAAGAGCACGTGGTGACTCTGGAATCGCGCCCGGCTAACATCGAGGGTCGGGGAGAGATATCTATTCGGGATCTGGTAATCAACTGCTTGCGGATGCGTCCGGATCGCATCATCGTGGGCGAGTGTCGAGGGCCTGAGGCTTTCGATATGATGCAGGCAATGAATACCGGCCACGAGGGCAGCCTGACCACGATCCACGCTAACAACCCTCGCGAGGCGACGGGCCGTCTGGAGAACATGGTGCTGATGGCCGGGATGGAACTACCCCACAGAGCCATCCGCGAGCAAATTACCGCCGCGTTGGATGTGATCATCCAACTGGAGCGTATGCAGGACGGGAGTCGTAGAGTCGTCGCCATCACCGAGGTCCAGGGTATGGAAGGGGACGTAATTACGATGTCCGATATATTCAAGTTCGAGAGGGCTGGTTTCGAGAGTGGTCGGGTCATTGGCTTGCTGCGCCCTACGGGGTTGCGTCCCAAGTTTATGGAAAAAATCGAAGCGCATGGTATCCATTTACCGCCTAACATTTTCGGCGCGGGAGGGCAACAGCGGCGGTACTAGTTCATCCGGGGTAAGCGTTCAGGTAGTAGGCTAAACGTCGGTTGAGTAGCCCCACAGGGGCGCATCGAAACCATGTTTGGCCCATTGAGGGCGCGATCCAGGGGGCTTTCCAGTAAGGCGAGGAAAAAGAGTGATGGCGACGTGGTTGATATTATTAATTTTCATAGTGATCGGCCTGGGCATTGTAGGGAGCGGGATTATCGTTTCTCGCCGCTCCAGCCATCTCATCGAAGAACGATTAGGCATCACCGAGGAAGTGTCAGCGCTGGACGGGGCAGCAGCCCCACGCAAGTCCCCTGTAACAGATGCGCTGAACCAGGCACTGACCAGTCGAGGATTGGGGTCCAGCCTGGCGACACAACTGGCACAGGCGGATCTCAAAATTACCGTTGGGGAATTTATGATAGCCACGGTTTTGCTGATCCTAGTCTTGGGGGTGGTGAGCTATCTTTGGCGCAGAAATGTGCTGATTGCCGCTGGCGCATGCCTGTTGGGATTCTTTGCCCCTCGCATTTACGTGGGAATGTCACGCGGGCGGCGATTGAAGGCGTTCGACAATCAACTCGGTGACTCGATCAACCTGCTCGTCAACTCTCTCCGTGCCGGGTATAGCGTTATGCAGGCTATGGAGGCAATAGCGGAAGAGATGGGGCCGCCGATCTCGGTCGAGTTTGGTCGAGTGGTTCAAGAGGTGCAGTTTGGCATAACGTTGGAGCAGGCATTGGGCCATATGCTACGCCGTATCACCAGCGATGACTTGGACATGCTGATCACGGCCATCAACGTACAGCGCGAGGTGGGCGGTAATCTGGCCGAGGTACTGGATTCGATCAGCCATACCATCCGGGAGCGCGTTCGAATTAAGGGGGAGATGAAGTCACTCACTTCCCAGAGCCGTGTATCAGGTTACATGGTCAGTGCCATACCGGTCATTTTGGCTGGGGTCATCTACCTCATCAACGGGGAGTTTATGTCGCTGTTGTTCACTAACAAGTGTGGATGGATCATGATCGGCGTAGCTGTGCTGGGGGTCGTATTAGGGTTTATAGTCATAAATAAATTGATGCAGATTGATGTCTAGTTTTCAGGGGAGTGCAGGCGGATGACGATAGCAATTGTTGTCTTGGTTGTGTTAGTGTTAGCCGGGGGAGTGGTGCTCGTCGTTGGCTTGTTGGGATCGCGGGAACCTACCACCCTCGATGACCGGCTGGCAGAGTTTGGGACGCTAGAACAACCATCAAGTCTGGAAGAACTTGAACTGTCCCAACCCTTTAGCGAACGAATCCTGCTGCCCTTGCTGAGAGGACTGGCGAGTTTCGCGTCTCGCTTTACGCCTCAGCGGAGCACGGAAGCGCTCCAGCATCAGCTCGACCTGGCCGGCAATCCTTATGGTTGGGGGCCTACCGAATTTCTGGGAGTTCGATTGTTGGTGATGCTCTTGTTGGGTGGGCTTGGTTTTGCCTTGCTGATGCTGGCGAAACAGTCTCTCCCAAAGCGTATTATGATGGTCGGCGGTGCAGTCGGAATGGGTTATTACCTGCCGGTGCTTTGGCTCAAGAGCAAGGCCAGCAAGCGACAAAAAGAGGTTCTAAAATCTTTACCCGATGCGCTCGACCTGCTGACAATCTGCGTCGAGGCGGGGTTGGGCTTCGACGGTGCCATGACCAAGGTGGCTGACAAGTGGGACAACGAGTTGAGCCGGGCATTCATGCGCGTGATCCAGGAACTCCAGTTAGGCAAACTGCGCCGTGAGGCATTGCGCGACATGTCAGATCGCATCCAAGTCCCAGACCTGACTACGTTCGTGGCAGCCATTGTCCAGGCGGACCAACTCGGTGTCAGTATAGCTCGAGTGTTACGCATTCAATCGGACCAGATGCGTATGCGCCGCCGTCAGCGGGCGGAAGGACTGGCTCGTTCTGCCGGCATCAAGATGTTGCCTGCCATTGTCTTTTTCATCTTCCCATCTATTTTCGTCGTCCTGCTAGGGCCAGCGGTGATCAAAGTAATGTCAATGGGGGACATTTTTGGCAATTTTGGAGGGGTGGGTAACATACCTTGAGTTTCTGCCATCAGGTTGCAAGTTGATTGGTTGAGGTAGGAACAGAATCGGGGATGAGTCTCTTTGCCTGTATTGATCATTGAAACGTTTAGCTCGCGCTGGTTTAGTCTGCGTAACCAGTTTCTCGATCTTTTGTTTCCCCCGCGTTGTGTCAGTTGTGGTCAGGTGGGCACATGGTTGTGCGCCGAATGTCTGGACCAGATTCCTCGTGTTGAGCCTCCCTTTTGCACTCGCTGTGGAGACAGGGTGGGTGCTGCCGGTCTCTGCGTGCGTTGCCGGACCGCTCCTCTGCAAATTGACCGCATCCGCTCGGCAGTTTACTTTGAAGGTGCGCTCCGCCAGGCGATGCATTGGCTCAAATATCGCAGCCGCACCGCTCTGGCCAAGCCCCTGGGGGGATTGATGGCGGCGTATTGGGAGCAACATCCAATGCCGGCCGATGTCCTGGTGCCCGTGCCATTGCACGCTGACCGGTTGCGTGCGCGGGGATACAACCAGGCGGCGCTGCTAGCCCGTGAGATGGCGCACCGCGTGGGGCTGACGGTGGAAGAACAGACGCTGGTACGACAGCGTTCGACATCATCGCAGGTCAAACTTGGTGCCAAGCAGCGAAAACAGAATGTACACGGAGCTTTCAGTTGTTCCGGCGACGGCCTCGCTGACAAGCGAGTGCTGTTGATTGACGACGTATGCACCACAGGCGCTACACTGGAAGCCTGTGCTATAGCCGTGCGCGCGGGAGGAGCGCGCGCTGTGCAGGCCTTGACGTTAGCCCGTGCGCTCTAGCAGACAGGTTGTTTTGCCGAGCGAGATCTGCTGGAACAAATCTTATTTTAAGGAGGAAACTAGTGGAAATTTCTATCTTTGCCCGAAACATGCAAGTCACTCCACGGCTGAGGGAGTATGTGGACCAGAAAACCGAAAAACTGGATCGTTACTTGCCCTCAATCGAGGATGCGCGGTTTGACTTGAAGGTAGAGAACTCGCGCAGCGCCGCCCAGCGCCAGGTAGCACAGTTGACGGTGCGGCTGCGGGGAACAATTCTGCGGGCCGAAGAATGCACTGGCGATATGTTCGCTGCGATTGACGAGGTGATGGACAAGATGTATCGTCAGATCACTCGTTACAAGGGCAAGCGTCAGGCCCGCTGGCGCGCGGCCGCCGACGACGAATTGCCTGTCGAAGAGATTCAGGAGGAGACAGAAGGTGAAATCGTCCGCACCAAGCGCTTCGAAGTGCGGCCCATGTCACCAGAAGAAGCGGTTGAACAAATGGAACTGCTGGGCCACCACTTTTTCATCTTCCTGAACGCGGACGAGAACGCCATCAACGCGGTGTACCAGCGCAATGATGGCAACTATGGCCTGTTGCAGCCCGATCTATCCTGAGCGGCGGGGTGCGGCCACTCGTCAAAATTTGGCTCTAGTGAGACTTGAATTTGCTTGATGCTTGCACGAGGGGGTTCGGCTCATACCGAACCCCCTTTGAGTTAAGGGGTACTTGATTGGCAGAAAAGATTATCCTATTCTTGCTGGTTGGTGGCAGGGGACGAAGCGAGATAGAACAGGCGGTAGACGGCGCGCACCGGGCCGCCGCGCGCGACTTGCTAGAATTGTTGCTGCGCACGGAGCTGGTCGACCAGGCCGTGGTCGCCACCGACGACCCCGCGTGGGGCGATACACTGGCCGATCTACCGGTCAAAGTGGAACTCGACCGGCCCGACGAGCCGTTTCACTTTGGGCGGCGGCTGGCCAGGCTGATTGAGCGGTACGGGGCGCAACGTGTGCTCTACAGCGGAGGCGCTTCGGCCCCGCTGTTAAGCTTCGAGCGTTGGGCCGAGATGCTGATTCGCCTGGGAGAGGCGGAGCGGCTAGTGGTCACCAACAACATTCACTCCTGTGATTGGCTGGGGTTCACTTCCGCCGCAGAGATGCTGCCCCTGATCGCTCAGGAAGCCAGCGACAACGCGCTGGCCTGGATAATGGCTCACGAGAAAGGACTGCCGGTCGAAAGCCTGCCCGCCTCGGCCGCCACGCGCTTTGACCTGGACACGCCGCTGGATTTGTTGATCGCGCAGCGCCACCCGGACATAGGGCCACACCTGCGTCGCTTCCTCGACGGGCTGGGCTGGGAATCTCCGCAGTTGGAGGGGGTGTTGGCGGAGATGGAACGTGAGGGGGGAAATCTGGCCGTCGTAGGACGGGTGTCGGCGGTGGCCTGGGCCGAACTGGAGCGGGCGACTCACTGCTGGGTGCGGGTCTTTGCCGAAGAGCGTGGCATGCGGGCCAGTGGGCGGCAGGAGCGCGGGGAAGCGCGCTCACTGCTGGCCGATTATCTGGAACTGGTAGGCGTCGAGAGCTTTTTCGCCGAGTTGGCAGAATTGACCAATGGAGTGTTATTCGATAATCGCGTCATCCTGGCGGCGCGGGGACTGTGGCCCTCAGCGCTCGACCGCTTCAACTCTGACCTGTACCGCTGGGATAAAATCAAAGAACCATTCTTGC
>Ga0164318_10007444_pt1 | contig 10607 bp, 9 predicted proteins | sample GuaBasSedimGuay9_FD_113734 | JGI IMG/M metagenome (GOLD analysis project Ga0164318, IMG submission 113734) | Subseafloor sediment microbial communities from Guaymas Basin, Gulf of California, Mexico - Guay9, Core 4571-4, 0-3 cm | ecosystem: Environmental > Aquatic > Marine > Hydrothermal vents >...
TGAGAGTATACCGCTGAAGGGCCTTACTATAGAGCCAGTGATCGCTGGGAGGGCAGTATATACTAACCCGAATAATTCTGGGCTCCCAACTATTCCCCTAAGCTTTATTGCGAAGGATCCGTAAAGCATTGTTACGCCCATAAAGAGTAAGGTTATAGTTATGAAGATCCAGGAGACCTTTTGAATACCATTACCTACATCTCTAAAGGATGCGGATTTTCCCACAGCGTGTGAAGGGTAGAAGGCATAAGCGGTTAGGAATCCAAGTAGAATTACTATGGAGGCAACTGTAAAAGGTATGGATTTGGAACCAAGACCCAGTAGGACACCTCCAAGCAGTCCCCCGATACCCCAGCCAATAGAGCCGAACATTGCGTAGAAGGAGTATTGAAGGCCTGACGAACTAGTTGCATCTAAGAGGGCCCCGGTAACCGAAGGGGAACCTATAGTCCATAAAGTAATGAAGGCACCCGCAAGGAGGGGTAGAAGATTTACGGGAAGATACCCCATAAGCAAGAGTGGAAGAGATGATAAAGCCCCGATCAGTACAAGCTTCCTCCTACCTATGACGTCTCCTAATCCGCCTGCAGCAACAGAAAATATTGAAGGGATATTCTCTAGAGCTACTAAGAGCATTACAAACTGATACTGATCTTCCAATCTATTATATGCTATATCCCTAGATACAACTATATATATCCCGAAGGCCGTACTTGAGGCCAGCATATAGAGATAGAATGAATGCTTCCACCTATCCACATTTATCCCAGCTTTTCATTAATTAGCTAAAAAATAGTATATGGGGATAAGTAATCAACATTGCTGTTGTTGACTGCCTGGCAAGAGGAAGGAAACTAGTGAGAAAATCTACACAGGATGTAATAGGAGTAGGTCCGCGCCTAGTTCTTGGAATAATTGAGGGACTAGGTCATGAAGGAGAAGTTATTCAGTGTGAAGATGCAGTAAAAGTTCCCGGCACTCTGAAGGGTTTTGAGGTCCTATTCGTTTCAGGCATGAGTCCAGATATAGAATCTGCAATTAGAGTGATTGATCATTGGCGAGGGGGCCCTTCCGTTGCAGGCGGACCGATGTATGTGGACTACGAAGTTCTTCTAAGTAGGGGCTTTGATTATGTAGTTATGGGCGAGGCCGAAACATCTCTTCCTTTATTTCTCAAGGTGCTTGAAAGACAGATCAATGAGAGTGAGGCTCTAGGGCTTGCTTGGATAGACAGATCTGGTCTACGTCTCAATAGAAAATTCGGGTGGGCCAGTCCCGATGAGTTATGGAGATTTACCCCCTCAATAAAGGCAGTTAAGAGCTATCCTCACTGGAGGGCTGCTAGAGTTTATGTCGAAGTAGTGAGGGGATGTAGTAATTTTTTCAGACCTACTCTTGCACTGAAGGATGGTAGAAAATGTATTTTCTGCGATATTTGTAGATCTGGAAGTCTTGAAGAACGTGTTAAGTGCCCTATAGATATCCCTCCTGGATGCGGATACTGCTCAGTTCCCAATCTATTCGGTCCAGCTAGGTCTAGACCAAGGGAGCAAATAGTATCTGAAGTTAAGGAACTCGTGAGGCTGGGTGTTAGGAGAATTGTGCTATCAGCTCCTGACTTCCTCGACTATGGGAGAGACTACTTAGTTTATCCTAAACCATTGACAGACCCTCGAGAGCCACCCCCAAATCTTCTGGAGATAGAGAAACTTCTTTCTGAGCTTGGGAGCATTCCGGAAGTTCAGTCAGGAGATGTGGCAGTTATGATTGAGAACATTAAGCCGAACCTAGTTAATCATCAGGTTGCTGAGACATTAGGTAGGTATCTCGCAGGAACCCCTGTACATATTGGGTTAGAGACCGGGGACCCTGCACATCACGTTGCTTTAGGACGCCCCTCTACAGTTCCTGAGGTGATTCAAGCTGTTAAGCTCCTTAGGATGCATGGTCTTATCCCTTACATATATGTAATTCATGGCCTTCCAGGCGAGACCAATGAAACAATTGAAAGAACTATGAAAGCCATTAGGGATGCTTGGAAGGCCGGAGCTGAGAAGATTACTCTTTACCGTTTCACTCCTCTTAAAGGGACAGCCTTCGAAGGTTTCACTCCGCCACCACCGGCAGTAAGGTCTAGGGCTAGGCCTCTCTATTTTCTGGTGAAGGAATTAAATACAAACTCTAAACGTCGGCTTGAAGGAAGCGTAATTAGGTGTGTAGTGGCTGGGAAGGACAGAATGGACAGAACTATATGTTATAGTTTTCCTCACGGCCCAGTCATTAAGATACTTAACAGCGAAGTAGCCAAGGAAGGAGAGATATTGAAGGTTCGGATCGAGAGAACTATTTCGGAGCGTGTGGTTAATGGGAAGGTAGTATCCAGCTAATGCAGAACGAAAATAATTTAAGCACATACCTACCTATTGAGACTCAATACTGAGGAATGATGAAATGGTTAAGACTAGGGCAGGAGATGCAGCGATCTATGGCGTCATAATAGGGTCGTCTTTAGCTATTTCTATAATTAATCTGGCTGGTTCATTACGAGTTTTAGATATCTCCGGTTCCCCCGTGTATCTTTCTCTGTCCGTAACTCTTTACAACCTAGCATTCACATTAATGAGTTGGAGCTGGACCCGTATATTTGTGGGAAGACTTAATAGGAGGGGAATTCTCCTCCTTTCATTAGTTGGAATTAGCATTTCCTTGTTGCTCCTCATTTTAGGCGTAGGTATCTATGTAGTTATTATTGGAAATACATTGGCAGGGTTGTTTTCAGCCCTTATTTACCCCGTGATGATTACTCTGCTCACTGACTATTTAGGAAGGGATTCTATAGCCATTACTAAGTATAATATGGCTTCCGGTGTAGGTCTGGCCCTTGGTTATCTTTTAGGCGGGACATTGAGGATGGTTCTTGGCCCAGAGTGGGTTCTTATATCCACATTAGTTGTGACTGTTGCATTAATTCCCCTTACTTTAGCTATTCCTCAGCGGTACGTTATAATAGAACCTAGAAGGATTTCATATGTATCCCTAATCCCGCAATTCACAGGGCGCTTAAGACCTGCCCCCTCAGTAATATTCACGCCAAGAATTATGTATAATTTCGGGAAAATGATTATTGGCGCTAAAAAGATTTTGATGTCTAAATTAACCCGTAGAATGCCATTAACCCTTCTTGGTTCAACCATTCTTTTCACGGGTATTGCTCTATACTTTACACCTATGCCTGCCTACCTAAGGAACCTAGGTTTTACAGACACTTTCTTGTACTTCACCTACTTAGCCTCTACTGTTGTATCCATCTTAGCGTATAGACCTGCACATGAAAAAATCACGTCTCCTGAAGACGCATGGAAAACTCTATTACTTTTCACTTCATCACGCATCCTTATTTTCGGGGCCACCCCTCTATTCACTTTAATGGTTAATGAAGTGAGTGTGAAAGTTGCCGGTATTGCTCTATATGTATTCATTGGTTTGACATGGTCCTTCATAAGCAGTGCATTGCCTCGAGTGATATTATCGATGTCCGAGTTTGAGAGAAGAGAGGAAAGGTTAGGCCACTTGAATGCATCCATAGGTGTAGGAACAATAATAGGTTCCTTGATTTCCGCATATACTTTAAACTTGGTGGGATATGAAGGTACTTTCATTATTGCTTCAGTGTTAGCTTTAATTTCTGTGATTACGTTCATGAAGGCCTACAGAACCCTTATTACTTAAGACCAAGGAAATATAATTGAGTGAGGCTCTCGTTAAGTCTAGGTGATCCCTAGTGAAGATGGGTAGAGCAGCTCTGATAGCTTTTTTAGCGCTAGGTCTCGTTTCGTTGTTTGCAGATATGACTTACGAAGGAGCTCGTTCAATTATAGGTCCTTACTTGGATCTTCTTGAAGCTTCTTCAGTTGTTGCTGGATTGGTAGCGATTGGTGACTTAATAGGTTATTTAGCTAGGGGGTTAGGCGGATTCCTTGCGGGGAGATCTAGGTCAAGCAGTTTCTATTGGGGGCTGATCTTCCTCGGTTACGGAATAAATCTGTTCGCTGTTCCTGCACTGGCTCTAGCTGGTAACTGGGAGATAGCATTCATCCTAGTTCTCATAGAGAGAATCGGGAAAGGCTTGAGGGCACCAGCGCGGGATACTGTACTAGCCGAAATAACGGAAGGTATAGGAAAAGGGAAGGGATTTGGGCTTCATGAGGTGATGGATCAGACAGGGGCGATAGTAGGTCCAGCTATCGTGGGCTATGCTCTTTATCAAGGGACAGGTTATTCGGGGTCATTCAAGGTATTACTGATACCCGCTCTCCTCGCTATGGCCATGCTTATAATAGCCTTCCTTAACCATCGAGAGGTTCATTCCATCACATCCAAAGAGGAGGGGAAGCATGAGAAGCTTCCAACACAGTTCTGGATATACTCTGCATCGATGGCGCTTTTAGCACTGGGCTTCATTCACTGGGTCTTGGCAGGATATCACATAAAGAATTTAGGCCTCCTGCCAGATTCGGAGATACCGTTTATCTATATGGTTGCCATGATTACTGATGCCATTATCGCCCTACCGGCCGGGTTTTTATACGATAAGTGGGGACCTAAAACTCTATTAGTAACCCCTCTCCTAGCTATGTTAGCTATATATTACCTAATGATGGGGACAGAAAGAATGTACATATACATAGGTGCCGTTATTTGGGGTATCTTAATGGGGCTCTATGAAACTAATATGAGGGTTACAGTTGCGGATACCGTTAGTCCTCAGAACAGGGCGTATGCCTACGGCATATACGGGGTGGTGTTCGGGACTTCTTGGGTAGTCGGCAATGGGATTATGGGAGCCCTATATCCTATATCGGTGACCTACATCTTAATTTTCGTAATAGGTGTTGAGTTAGTCTCACTCGGGATGCTGGGGGTCTTTCTTAAGCGTTTTCGAAAAATGTGATGAGCTTGCTGTAGAGATTAATTCCTTTCCAATCACTTGCTCCAGTTGGCAGCTTTACTGCTGATCCTATTGCTATCAGAACCCCACCCACAATTAACGAGATTCCTGAACTTAAGGGCAGGAAAACATATGGAGCCAAATACGTAGGCGACACTAAGAAGTCATATACCAGAGAAATGTTTGATGCTCCATGAGATATTAGGGAAAGAGGAATCATGAAAAGGGCTAAAATATTCAGAACCTCGGCAATAGTTTTCTCTTCTCTGCTTCCGTTTGGATAGTGTATGAAATCAGCTAAAATAATTATCAAGACACCCAATGAAAGAATTCCGACATTAAAGCCTGCAACACCAAGGTTTATTCCTGTATGGGGAACCTGAGATGACGTTCCTCCTACAAGGAGTATACTGAAAGTTAGTATATAGAACAGTCTTATCTCCGTGTCACCTAGGTCTTGAAGAAGTTGCGAGGATTTGTTGAGTCCAACTATCCCCATGATCAGTCCTGCAGCTAGGAGAGCTACACCACCAAGAAGATTCCCTGAGAGTATAAGCAAAACTCCTTCAGCTATTAAGGTAATATAGGCGAGTATTGCTACACCCTTATAACTAAGCTTCGCTTCACCCTCCTTCACCTTCCTTAAAATTTCATAGATGGAGGCGGAAAGAACCAGGTTAAGAAAGCCTACCGTGACAAGGGTAATGGCTATGAATGAATAGGGAAGGATAGCAAAATGCTCGATTATCCTTAAGCCTTCTCCAACGTAAGTGAATCCATCTAGTATAGCTCCTATTATGAAGAATAGCAGGCCTATGTTTACGATTGGATCTTTAAGGCATTCATTAAAGATCTTCATAGACTTCCCATCAACTTTCATCGAAGCAATATATATTTCTCTGTTCCATAATTTTTTCTCTTGTCTAAAAATATTTTAAATTGTGTGAAAGATTTCTTGTATTTATTACAATAATTAACTATATGTAATTGAATAATATTTAATAAGGGTCTCCCTACGTATCCATGAGGCCAATATTAGGGCTGATATCTATGGTGACTGGAACACTTTATTATGGAGATATAGGAGAACTCAGGAAGCTCTTCGATTTGTTGCGTTTGAAGGGTTACCGTGTAGTTGGACCTAAACTGAGAAATAATGTTATCAGACTGGAAGAATTAATGAGTTTCGATGAGATGCCCTACGGGTACACGGATTCGCAATCTCCCGGGAGATACAGATTAGTCAAGAGTGATGGTGAAAGCTTTAGAGTGGGCCCTGACTCCTTGAAAAAATACCTATATCCGCCTGAGCTGGTTATATTTTCAGTAACTAAAGATTGGAAGATTAGGGAGCCTGAATTTTACTATCCTAAAACCGCCTTCTTCGGTATTAAACCATGCGATATGGCTTCAGTTCTTATAATGGATAGGGTTCAGGGAGCTGGTGGGGATCCTTACTATTTAAGGGCTAGAGAAAACTCTATATTTATTGTTGAGAATTGCCTGACACCGGGAGAGACCTGCTTCTGCGGAACTATGGGTACAGGACCGGAGGTTAAGGAAGGGTTCGATATTTCATATACTCTTATTCATGAGGATAATTTGGTGTTGTTCAGATGCGGAAGTGATACGGGTTTAGAGCTCTTAACTAGCCTTGACTTGGAACCTGCCCCTAGTGAAATTGAGATAAAATACCGAAGAATGATGCGGGAAGCGAAAGAGCGTGCTCAGGCGCCCTTCACTATAGATGACGTCCCAGATCTTTTAGAACATAGCTTAAATGATGAGATATGGAAGAAGGTTAGCGAGAAATGCTTAGGTTGCGCTAACTGTAATATGGTGTGTCCGACTTGCTTCTGCTTTGATGTAATTGATGAGCCCGAGCTGGACGGTTCCAGTAAGAGGGTTAGGATATGGGACGGTTGCCATAGCTATATTTACGCTGAAATAGCAGGAGCGAACCTCAGAAAAGATCTGTGGGCCAGGTATAGGCATTGGGTACTCCATAAGTTTAACTATTGGCAGACTCAGTTCGGGACGCTTGGCTGTGTAGGGTGTGGGAGATGCATTACATGGTGCCCTGCAGGAATAGATCTTCGGCAGGTTGTTTATGATGTTGTTAAGGAGGTGCAGAAAAGATGAGCTTCGGCTACCATAAATTAATCCCCGCTAAAGGCATTGTTGAGGAGGTTATTGATGAGGTTCCTGATGTGAGGACTCTCATAATTAGGGTTGAGGGAGAGTATAAGGTTCCTGAGCCTGGCCAGTTCAATGAGGTCTATGTTCATGGAGTCGGGGAAGCCCCAATATCTATAAGTGATGTCTATGATGATGGTAGAATAGCCCACACAATACGCGCAGCGGGATCTGTGACACAGAGGATGATTGATGTGTCCCCTGGAGAAGTCTTGGGTATTAGGGGACCATACGGTAAGGGATGGCCTATTGATAGGCTTCAAGGGAAGAACATTCTCATAGTTGCTGGAGGTATAGGTTTAGCTCCTCTGAGACCTGTGATAAGGGAGATAGAGAAGAATAGAGCAAAGTACGGGAAACTTACATTATTATACGGCGCTAGAAATCCTCGATTCTTGCTCTATAAATACGAGTTCTCGAGATATGAATCAATTCCTCATACAGAATTCTTAGTTACTGTGGATAAGCCGGATGCTGCTTGGGATGGGTGCGTTGGTGTAGTGACAATACTTCTTCATAGAACAGAAATCTCTCCTGAAAATACTGTAGCGCTCGTGTGTGGACCTGAAATAATGATGAGGTTCACCGTCAAGGAGCTTAACAAGCTAGGGTTCCGGGACAATCAGATATTTCTCTCGCTTGAGAGAAGAATGCGGTGTGGTGTGGGTCTATGCGGCCACTGTCAGATGGGTCCTTACTTCGTCTGTAAACATGGTCCTGTGTTTCCCTACTGGCTAATTAAGAAGTATTTCTGGGTTGATGAAATATGAAGGGGAAGAAGGTTAAGATAGCTGTATATAAGTTCTCTTCCTGTGATGGCTGTCAGCTCCAATTCCTTAATATGGAGGAAGAGCTACTTGATTTAGCAGAGAGGGTTGAGTTCTCCTACTTCCTTGAAGCTAACAGAGAGGTTAAGCCTGGGCCATACGATATAGCCTTCGTAGAAGGTTCAATATCCACACCTCACGAAGAGGAATTAATTAAGCAAGCCCGTAAAGATAGCAAAATCCTAGTGGCTATTGGAGCATGTGCGACGGCAGGAGGCATTCAAGCATTAAGGAACTGGGGTAAGCTCTCAGAGTTCAAGGAAGCTGTCTATCCTAACCCAGAATGGATTGAGGCGTTAGATAAAGCACATCCCATCTCCGATTACGTTAAGGTTGACTACGAGCTCAGAGGATGTCCCGTAAGTAAAGAGAGGTTGCTGAGCTTCGTTAAACAAGTACTTCTAGGAAAGAAACCGTATCTCAGGAGAGATTCACTATGTATGGAGTGTAAGCGGAAAGGAAATGTCTGTGTAGTGGTTGCTTACGGACTCCCCTGCTTAGGTTCAGTTACTCAAGAAGGATGTGGAGCCTTATGCCCTGCATTCGGTAGGGGATGTTATGGATGTTTCGGACCTTCTCAAGATCCTCAACCGTTAAGGCTTGCGGCAGTTTTCGAGAACTTAGGTCTCAGTGAGGAAGAGATCTCGCTTAAGTTCAAGACGTTTACGGGATGGTCAGAGTCCTTTAGGAAGGTGGTGAATAGATATGGCAGGATTAGGTAAGGAAATGGAGATAAGAGTTGATCAGCTTGCTAGAGTTGAGGGAGAGGGTGGAGTCTACCTTAAAATTAAGGATGGTAGAGCCGAATACGTTGAAGTAAGCATTTTTGAGCCGCCCAGGTTCTTTGAGGTCATTCTTAAAGGGAGGCCCTATCTGGACGCTCCCGATATAACAGCAAGGATATGTGGCATATGTCCGTTGGCCTACATAATGAGTTCAGCTAGAGCTATGGAGAAAATACTTGGAATTGAAGTGCCTAATGAAATATATAGACTCAGGAGGATAGCGTATTTGGGTGAATGGATAGAAAGTCATGTTCTGCATATCGCCCTTCTCCATGCGCCAGACTTCTTGGGGTTCCAGTCGGCCCTTCACATGGCTGAGAAGCATCCAGATATCGTCAAGGACTCACTGTCACTTAAGGCATGGGGGAACCAGGTTATCGAGTTAGTGGGGGGCAGACCTGTTCATCCTGTAGCATTCAGAGTTGGAGGAGTCTATTCTGCAGTATCCCGTCACAGGCTCCTACAGCTACTTAAGAAAGTGGAAGTAATGAAGAGGAAGGCTAGAAAGCTGCTTGATTTCGTATTAAGCCTACCCATACCTGATGTGAAATACACCATGAATTATGCGTCCCTAAGGAACGGCGTTAGATACCCAATTCTGGAAGGTAAAGTAGTTACTAGTAACGGTCTAGTTTTCGATGAGGAAGAATTCGAGAAATATGTAATGACAGAACAGATGAAGTACTCTACCTCACTTCGATATAAGCTTAAAGAAGGCGGTGCATATATTGTGGGTCCTTTTGCTAGATATAACCTTAATTTCGACCTATTAATGCCAGAAGTTAAGGACATACTCAAGGAAGCCGGTTACGAGCCTCCACTAAAGAACACCTACCAGTCTATAATCGCTAGGGCTGCTGAGGTTTACCACTCAGTAATAGAATTAGAGGATCTGATAGCCACCTATAAAGAGCCTGACCCTCCATACATCGATGCTGAACCAAGGGAAGGGGAAGCAGCTGCCATAACTGAAGCTCCCCGAGGAATGCTTTACCACAGATACAGACTCAATAATGAGGGGAAAATAGTGTATGCCAATATAGTTGCTCCAACATGCCAAAACTACGCAGCCATGGAGGAGGACATCAAGAAAATAGTTCCATTACTTCTGGGGAGAAGTGAAGAAGATGCTAAATGGCTTGTCGAGCAAACTATAAGGAACTACGATCCATGCATCTCCTGCTCAGTTCATACATTAAGGATCAAAATAATTAAAGAATAATTCCCAGTGTTTTTAATAGGGGACTATGGAAAATACAAGACATCCTCCCCCAAATAAATGGGTAAGGATAGCCAGCGGGGCAATAATTGTATCTATAGTTCTTAGTATAGCTTTAGGTTTGGTGTTGTGGGAATGGAGAAAGACCAGCTTACAGACATGTGAAGAGAGTGAGAATTACAGGTGATGCAATCTTGATACTCAGCCAATCACTCTATAGGTTAATGGACGCAATCGATAATGTGAAAGAGAAAAACCTAAGTGATTCCTATGTTAAGGCATATGTTTATAGCTGGGTAAGTAGTTCCGAGTTCATATCTAGTCAAGTTGATGGAATAGCATATTACATGGACTATGAATGTTGCAGCCAGCATGGATTATGTGATGTTAGAGGCAATATTTCAAGGATAAGGGACCTTCTTTCTAGCTGGAGTAATATTCTGGGATGGAATCGGACATTCATAGGAACGCTTACGAATCACACTAATGAAATTAAGGATGTCGCTCGATGTCTTGAACTCATATCCCGGTCGCTGTTAAACCCGGAAAAAATAGAGATGAATAGAGCTAAAATAAATCAAGGGTTAATGCTTATAGATAAGGCTCTAGATAATCTAGAGAGAATCACGCCA
>Ga0164318_10007445_pt1 | contig 10605 bp, 6 predicted proteins | sample GuaBasSedimGuay9_FD_113734 | JGI IMG/M metagenome (GOLD analysis project Ga0164318, IMG submission 113734) | Subseafloor sediment microbial communities from Guaymas Basin, Gulf of California, Mexico - Guay9, Core 4571-4, 0-3 cm | ecosystem: Environmental > Aquatic > Marine > Hydrothermal vents >...
AACAATAGATGATATTAAAAATATTGGCATAGGCACAAGTTATGGCGGTACTATTATCAGATTAAAGGATATCGCGAAAGTAAAGGATTCATATTTAGAAGCAACAAGTTACGCGCGCACAAATTTAGCGCCTACAGTTTCTATCTATATCCAAAAAGAAAGTATGGCAAATACTCTTAAGCTTACTGACGCGATATTAGCTGAAATGGAAACTTTTAAAAAAGATGAAGAATTGTCCGCAAAAGGGATTCGTTTGATTGCGGTATATAATCAAGGTGATTTTATTAGAAAAGCAATAAAAGATGTAAAGAGTTCTTTATTATTTGGCGCTTTTTTAGCAATTTTTGTACTCTGGATGTTTTTAAGGGATTTTTCCGCTACTCTTATTATCGGTATTGTACTTCCAAGCGCGGTTATTTGTACATTTGTGTTAATGTTTTTACAAAAATTAACTTTAAATATAATGACTTTAAGCGGATTAGCTTTAGGCAGTGGTATGCTTGTGGATAATGCGATAGTTGTTTTGGATAATATAGCGAAAAAACGCGCGGCTGGACTCAGTCACAAAGAAGCTTCAATTGTAGGGGCAGAAGAGATGTGGCAGGCAATTTTTGCTTCTACTTTAACTACAGTAATTGTGTTTTTGCCGTTTATTTTTATAAATAAAGAAATACAAATGATGTATTATGGATTGGCAATGACTATTGTCTATGCTTTGCTGGCGAGTTTGTTAGCTGCGGTTAGCCTTGTGCCTCTTTTGTCTGTAAAGTTAGGCCATAAGAGCCTTGAAGGTTTGTTAGAATTAGGAAATAAAAAAAAAGATCAGCAGAAAAAACATAGTTTTGAAGTGTTTATGAAGCGTGTTCAGGATGGTTACCGTAAAAAGTTGGTTTTAGCAGTAAGGCTGCGTTTATATTTGGTGGTTGCTGTGTTGTGTATATTTGGTTTCGCGTTTTATATTTTTACTCAGAAATTGGGGATGGAGTTTTTAGGTAAAACAGAAGAGAATGAGTTTACAATTTTTGTGGAATTGCCTACAGGCGCGAAACTTGATGTTTCTGACAAAGTTGTAAAGCAAGTAGAAGAAATTTTATCTGATTTGCCTGAACTGAAAACAGTATCAAGCAGGATAAAGCCATGGTCAAGCAGGGTCTTTGTAAAACTTGTGCCTCTTGCTGAAAGGCAGAGGTCTAATAAAGAAATTATTGCTGATTTAAGAGAAAAAGTAAAGGATATTCCAAACGCGTTTATTTATTTTGAAGAGCCTCAAAGTATGGCATCTAAAGAAATACATATTGAACTTTATGGTTATGATTATTCCACATTACGGCAAATAGCAATTAATGTTTCTCAAATTGTTGGAGGTATAGACGCGTTTGTAGATGTAAAAATAAGGATGAGAGAAAAAAGGCCTGAATTGTTAGCAGAAATTGATAAGATTAAAGCAATAAAATGGGGGTTAACAGTTTCTAATATTGCTGAAACTATACATGCGAAAATGCGTGGCCTTGTATCTACGCGTTATCATTCAGAGGCAAAGGAGGTTGAAACAATTGCCAGGCTTAGGCGGGAAGATAGAAAAAATTTTGGTGATGTGCATAAACTTAGCCTGGTTACTGATGATGGGCGTATTGTATATTTTGAACAAGTGGCTAATTTTAAACCAGGTGAGGGGCCTACTGAAATTTGGCGTAAAAATAAGCAAAGGATGATCGAAGTAAGTGCTACAATGTCTAAATATGACCTTGCCAGATCAGTAGAAGTAGTGAAGGAGGGCTTAAAAGATATGAAATTCCCTAAGGACTATTATTATCGTTTTGGCGGTGATTACGAAAAAATGATTAAAGGGAAGAAGGAGCTGATTTTTGTCGCTGCAATAACAATTGTGCTTATTTATTTAGTTTTAGCGTCATTGTTCGCGTCATATATTCAACCTATGGTAATTCTTTCTTCTGTGCCTCTTGCTTTAATTGGTGTTACTGCTGCGTTGTTTGTGTTTGGTAAACCAAAAAGTGTTTCTGTGTTTATTGGTATTGTAATGCTTTCCGGCATAGTTGTTAATAATGCAATTATTTTAGTAGATAGGATTAATCATTTTATGCGGCAAAGAAAAATTAATCGCTATAAAGCTGTGCTTTTATCTGGAATGGACAGGTTAAGGCCAATAATGATGACTTCTTTTACTACTCTTTTTGGCCTTCTGCCAATGGCTTTAGATAGGAGTGAAGGGGCAGGTTTATGGTCGCCATTAGCAATTACTGTTTTAGGAGGTTTATTGGTCTCAACATTTCTTACTCTTTTTATTGTGCCGTGTATTTTTCTTATTTTTACTGATCTGGGTTCTTTGTTTAAACCAATGAAAAAGAAAACTTATGAGTATGATTGGAAAGGATTTGAGAGGTCCAGTGATGCTGTTTGAAACAGGACAAGGAGAGTTTGCTGCTTTGTTTATCATTCGCGCAATCTTGTAGCGGGTATGTCCCGCTGCTTTTACAGGGAATCTAATTTAGATAATTTAATCCAATATAATGATACCTGTAGGGGCTGGGCTTGTCCCAACCCGAAACAATATAATTTTATCAACAATCGGTATAATGTTAAAATTATTGAACCTATAATCATGCCGAATCATACTTGCTTGCGGTACGTAGGTTCATGGTTTTATTAAAGCATGGGCGGCCCTTACAGGACAAATGAAATATTTACATCTGTAATTTAATATAAAATAAAATTATGATTAGGATAAAGAATTTTTTGTTATTGAGTATTACTATAATCATACTATGTATTAGTATCGCGGCTTTAAGTTCTCCGTTACGCCCGGTATTGGTTGGAAATAAATTAGTTTTTGTTGAATTCGCGAGAACTCGCGCGGAGCAGTCTTTTGGTTTAAAAAACAGGCAGGAATTAGGTAAGGACAGGGGTATGCTTTTTATTTTTCCTGTAGAGCGGTTTTTGAAATTCTGGATGAAAGATACTTTAATTCCTTTAAGCATTGTTTTTATTGACCGGAACAGGACTATTATTGATATTCAACATATGCTTCCCCGGCAAACTGCGATTATTTATACTTCAAAAAAAAAGGCGAAATATGCTTTGGAAATGAATGTTCACTGGTTTGAAAATAATGATGTAAATATTGGTGACAAGGTAAGGTTTTGGAGATAAACAAACCGGTGTAAGCGGGGTTTCAGTTATAGATTTCCTGCAAAAAACGGCAGGGAATGACAAGAAATGGTAAGATGGCAAATGGCATGATGGATAATAGGATGTGCTGCCTTACACCGTCATTCCCGCATTCTTTTAGCGGGAATTCATAATTGAATCCACGCTTTATTCACTTAAAATTGTAAATTGTGAATTTCAAATTAACATGGGTAATAGGAAAGTTGGATAAAAGTGGCTATTACCTATAAATATTGACAATTGGCAATTCACAGTTATCAATTGACAATTAAAAAAAGAATTAACTTTGAGGTAAAAATTGTGAATTGTGAATATTTTATTTTAAGAATGTGAAAAATGGACTAAAGAGTGTAATTAGTGTAAGCAGGAGAACAGATATTCCTGCTTTTTATACGCGGTGGTTTATAAATAGGATTCGCGCTGGATATTGTTATGTGCCGCATCCATTATTTCCTGCGCAAAAACATAAATTTGTAAGTTTAAAGCCTGATGATGTGCTTTGTTTTGTTTTTTGGACAAGGTCTCCTGCCCCTTTAATGAAATATTTAACTGAATTAGACGAAAGAGGATATAAATATTATTTTCAATATACAATTTTAGGCTATCCTCAGGGAATTGACCCATATTCTCCCAAATTGCAGCAGGCATTATCTGTTTTTAAAGATTTAAGCCAGCTAATTGGCAAAGAAAAAGTAATCCTGCGTTATGACCCGATTTTGTTTTCTAAGCTGACACCAGAGCAGTGGCATTGTGAACAAATAGAGTGTATAGTTAAAGCTTTAAAAGGAAATTTAAATAAAATGGTGATTAGTTTTATTGATCCTTACCGTAAAACAAAATTGCGTATGGGGGCAGATGATTTGCTTGATATTAACGCGTTTATTCCTGAGACATACGTTCAAATAGCCGCGCGAATTCAAAAGATTGTTCAAGGCCTGGACATAGAAGTTTTTACTTGCGCTGAAAGTATAGATTTATCAATGTATGGCATTAGGCATAATAGGTGCATTGACGATGAGTTGATTGGAAAAATTTGTCAAGAGCAAGTTGTATTTAAAAAAGATACAGGGCAGAGAAAACTTTGCGGATGCATGAAATCAAAGGATATTGGGGTAAACAACACTTGTATTTTTGGCTGTAAATATTGTTATGCCACTAACAGCTTAACAAAAGCCAGAGAAAATTTTCAAAAACATAATCCTGCGTCTGCTGCGTTGCTGTAGGCATAAAAAAATATATCTCCAAATATACTCAAATGCAATTGGTTTGCAAAATTCAGACGTTTCAAGATGCAGTGCAGGGGAATGTCATAAAATTACAAACCAATTACGTTTGAGTATATATTGATTTGGTATATCATTCTATTGGTTATCAATTATTTGATTTATTTTTGATAATTCTATATTGTCACTGGCAGGGATAAGCGCTGCCCCAGCTTTATTCAGAAGCTGTGAAATAATCACCGTTTTTCGCCCGTTTCTCTTTATGTCTCGTCGGAGAAAAAACGCGAAAAAAGAATAATGGGGTATTATTTCACAGCTTCTCACCGATTACAAGTTATTGCTGTTTTGCCTTGACAAATCAAAAAAAATAATTGTTATCACTTCTTAGATATGTTATGCTTAAATTAGATTATATGGACATTTTTGTAACAGTCTCTGAAAATATAAATTGATGCCTGTTATACTCAAACGTATTACATTTGAGTATATATCTGCTAAAGGAGTAGTGATGGCTGAAAACACAATGGATCAGGATGAGGTTAACGCGCTGCTTAATGCTGTTGATAGCGGAAAAGTAGCTTTTGAAAAAGAGAATCCTGGCGCGCATAAAAAATTCCCTGTTTATAACTTCCGCAATCCTAATTATATTTCCAAAGAGATAATGCATATCATCAGCGCAGTACATGAAAATTTTGCGCGTACTTTTAGCTTTTCCTTATCAGGTATGTTAAGGTCTTTAGTTCAGATAGATATGCTTTCTATTGATCAGCTTACTTTTGATGAGTTCACGCTTTCTTTGCCGGAATATACTTGTTTGAATGTAGTTAGTATGCAGCCATTTGAAGGAACTTTTATTGTTGAAGTGAATTTGAATGTACTGATTTTATTTATTGAAAGATTGTTGGGAGGAGAAGGCAGCGGTAATTTTAAAGAACGGCTGTTAACAGAACTTGAAAAGATCCTTTCAATAAAGATTATTAAAAAATTACTCGCTGAGTATAAAACTGCCTGGAATCAGGTAGTTGCTTTTGAACCTAAAATAGAAAAGACGGAGACTGACCCTAGATTTATTAAATCAATGGATATGCATGAAAGGGTGTTATTGGTTTGTTTTGAGGTGAAAGTGGCTAAAGAAAAAGGCATTATTAATATTTGTTTCCCCTATAGTTATTTAGAACCTATATTGCGCAAATTGGTTACTCAGTCTTCTAAACATCTAATTAAGAAATCAGGTAAACTCAGACAATCTTTTAGTAAAATGCAGGAACAATTATTAGATTTGCCGTTTTTACTGCATTCAGTTTTAACCACAACAGTGTTACCTTTAAATGATATCCTTGATTTGAAAAAAGGTGATATTATCAGGCTGAATATGCGTACTGATGATGATATTAGCATAATGCTGGATAATAATGCGATTTATCGGGCAAAATTAGGGCTGCGCAGTAAAAGGAAAATATCGATTATTACCAAAAGGGTAAGAGTTTGATTTTTTGACTTTTGAGGTAAAAAAAATGGCAGGACAGGGCTTAAAAAAAGATGAGTTAGATACATTCGCGGAAGTTTGTAATATTATTTTTGGCGCTCCGGCAAATGAGTTGACCGGCAGGTTAAAAGGCCAGGTAAAGTTTGCGCCGCCAAAGGTAAGAGAAATTTCTTCTGCTCAGGGCAAGGAAATATTAAAAGAAAAAATAATTTTGTTAAAATATCAATATTCCGGTGCGTATCAGGGGGCCTGGATTTTTTTTATAGATTTAGATACAGGCAGGAAAATAGCTTCCAGAATGTTAGATAAACAGCTGGATTTCGATATAGACACATTGCCTCAGAATGCTTTAAATGCGGTGAAGAGCATGATGAATGAGATAATGTCGTTGGTACAGGGTGCTGGTATGCAGACTCTGGGAAAAGAATTAAGCTTTAGACAGGGCATTATTGAGGTTGTGGGACAGGGAACAGGAAATTTTGATTTTGCAAAAATATTTCCTAACGGTATGCTGGAAATAAATTTTAGGTTTAAAGTTGCTGATACCGTTGATAGCACTTTGCTGAGTTTTGTAGACACTTCTTTTGCGAAGTCAGCGATAGTTGATTTTGAACAGGCAGTGATGCAGCAAATGGATAACTTCGATGCGGATAAACTTGTCGCGGTGAAAGAGGATGGGATAAATTTTTATCAGCGATTTGCAAAGTTTGGCAGAATAGACGGACTTCTGGTTCAGATTGCAATTGAATTAGCAAGTACAAAATTAAAATTTAAAGATTTATGGGGAATGGACAGCGGCTCTTTGTTAAAATTTAAAAGGCATTCTACAGGGCAGGTTAAAGTGAAGTTTGGCAAAGGAATTGTGGCTTTAGGTGATGTTGTCCGCATAGGAGAACATTTTGGCGTAAAAATTAGGGAGGTGAAGCAATGAGTGATTTAAAAATTTTGGTGGTGGACGATTCTTCAACAATGCGCAGGATAATAAAAAATACATTAGCAAGATTGGGGTATTCAAATGTTGTAGAGGCTGAACATGGTATTGATGGTTTGGGAAAGTTAAAAGAAGGAGATTTTTCTCTGATCTTAACTGATTGGAATATGCCTGAAATGGATGGTTTAACTTTTGTTAAATCAGTGCGCGGTAGTGATACATTCAAACACATCCCGATTATTATGGTTACTACAGAAGCGGCAAAAACAGAAGTAGTCGAAGCATTAAAACAGGGTGTTAATGATTATGTTGTCAAACCATTTACTCCTGATGCACTAAAAGCTAAATTATCAAAGTTTATTTCTTAACGGTAACCCTGCCCTGCGCAGACAGGCCAGCTTACAGACAGGGATTGGCCGCATAATGATTTAGAAAGGATGGGTGAGATGAATTTTGAGAATATTAATCCATTTATTAATGCTACAGTTAATGCTTTAGGAACCATGGCTTCTGTTTTGCCTGACCATGGTGAGCCTTTTTTTATAGAGGATGAAATGGTCCTTGCACCAGCTGATATTTCCGCGGTAATTGGCTTAGCAGGTGATGTTGAGGGCTGGGTGGCTGTATGTTTTTCTAAAAATGCGTTGCTTAAAATTGCTTCTAATATGCTTGCAGAAGAAAAAGGGTTTATTGATAGGGATGTGCAGGATGTAGTTGGTGAAATTGTGAATATGGTTGCTGGAGGCTCAAAATGTGAGTGAGCACAGAAAAATATCAGTTTTAAAATTGCAATTCCTACAGTTATTGTGGGCAATGGTCATTTGTTAACAAAAAATGCTAATTGTCCATACGTTGGTATTACTTTTTCTACACCTGATGGAAATTTTAGGCTTGAGGTGTGTTTAAAAACAATATAAATTTTAACAGAAGTTTATCCTTGCGAAGGCAGGGGGACAAATGATAAAAAAATGATGATGATATTCCTGCGCAAGGGGGGAGGCGGGGATTTAATTTAAGGTTCTATCGCCAAACGTAATTTTAGTATGTCCCCTCACACTGCATATTGATTCGTTCTTCGTTCGCCAAATTCGCAATCTCAGCCTGTTGCGTTTGCGGTTTGGCTTAAGTCAGGATGTTTCAATCTGACGCACAGGGAAACACCTGAATTTTGCAAACCGATTACGTTTGAGTATATATAATTGGAGAAAATTAAGATGAAAAAAATGAATTCAAAGCAATTAGCTAAAATTATTGCTGATTTGTCTTCAGCTGCGGTTATGCTGGATATGAATACAGCAGTTGATTATAAACAATTTCAAGATAAAGTTGAAGCTGCTTATGATCAGATTAAAGACAATAATTTTTTAGTATTGAATAAGAGTTTTGAATTATTTTTTGATTATTTATCTGCGATAGACGCGCATGATATAGATATGGTTAATGACCTGGTTTCATACGGTATAGATGTGCTTCAGGAAAGCGCGTCCGCGTCACTTGATAAAGATGATTGTATGGATGAGGTTATTGCGGGGATAGAAAATGGTTTTAAAACTATTGTGCGAACATCTGTTGAAATTAAAAATACGTTATCAAACGCGCAGACTGTAGAAATTCCTGATTTTGTTACTAATACGCTTTCTATGCTTGATGATTTAGAAAATGATGTTTTGTCTATGGAAAAAGAATCTCTGGATCATGAAAAAATAAATCTTGTGTTTAGAGTTTTTCATACAATTAAAGGTGAAGCAGGAATGTTGGGAATATTAAATTTTTCTCAGCTTGCCCATAGTATGGAAAATTTGTTGGAAATGGTGCGTACAAATCAAATTGAAATTAGTTCAGAGTTTGTGAGTTTAATTTTAAGTGTTGTAGATCAATTGAGGTATATTCTGGATTTTTTGTCTAAGGACTTGGGCAAAGGGCTGGAGCTTGATGTCTCTGATTTTAAGCAAAAAATAGATGAGTTTGTTGCCAATGGTTTAAAGACACTATGCACTGGCAATGATTGTAAAAAAGAAGAATTACCTATTAAACATAGTGAACAAAAAGCGGAAGATCTATATATCTGTAAAGTTCCTATTATAGATGTTAGTGATGGCGTAGATATGCTTTGTGATTTTCTAACAGAATCAGAAGATCACCTTAGTTGCGCAGAACACGCGCTTTTATTTTTAGAAACTTGCCCTGAGGATACAGAAGCAGTGGATAAAATTTTTCGTGCGTTTCATACGATTAAGGGGTTATCAAGTTTTTTTAATCTTGATGATGTGCGTGTTTTAACTCATGAAACAGAAACAATGATGGACCTTGTGCGTAAACACAGTTTAAAATTAGATTCAGTGGTTGTTGATACTGTGCTTTATGCTATTGACGCGGCGAGGAAATTATTGTTTTTAGTAAAAGAGCAGGTAGATAATCAGGGGCAATTATTTAGTCTTTATTATGATGTTTCTCCAGTAATTATGAAGGTGCGGCAGATAATTTCTACGGTACATATCGCTGCAGATACAGAAGTTTTGGCAAAACCAAAAATCGGAGAGATCCTTATTCAAAAAGAGGTGATTACAGAAACAGAATTAGATGACGCTTTAAATATTCAGGAAAATATAAATAGAGATAAAAAAATCGGAGAGATTTTAGTTAATCAAAACGTGGCAACAGTGCCGCAAATTAAACGGGCATTAGATGCCCAACAAAGCAGCATTGTAATCAGTCAAACAATAAAAGTCGCAGTAAATAAATTGGATTATTTGATTGATAGTGTAGGGGAATTGGTAATTACCGGAACGCAGGTATCTCAAAATAGTATAATTAAAGATAGTGATGATCCAAAATTTTTAAAAGATGTCGCTCAATTAGACAAGATTATTCGTGATATCCAGGACATATCTATGAGTATGCGGCTTGTGCCAATAAAACCTGTATTTCAAAAAATGCTGCGTTTAGTCAGGGATTTGTCTAAAAAATCTAATAAGGCTATAGATGTGGGACTAAACGGAGAAGATACGGAGATAGATAAAAATATTATTGATTTAATCGGTGACCCATTAATGCATATGGTGCGTAATGCGGTTGACCATGGCATTGAGAGCGCGCAAATAAGAAAAGAAGCGGGTAAACAGGAAAAAGCTAGGGTCGAACTTAGCGCTTATCATCATGGCAGTAATATCGTTATTGAAATAAGTGATGACGGAGCGGGCTTGAATAAAGACAAAATTTTAGCAAAGGCTAAGGATAAAGGTATAATTAACGATCTTGATAATATAAGTGAAACAAAAATTTTCAATCTTATTTTTGAACCGGGATTTTCTACCGCAGACAAGGTGACTGATATCTCAGGCCGCGGTGTGGGAATGGATGTAGTTAAAAAGAATATTGAGCAATTACGGGGTAAAGTGGAAATTTCGTCTGAAATAAATAAAGGTTCAACTTTTGCGATAAAATTGCCTTTAACATTGGCTATTATTGATGGGATTATTTTAAGCTTAGGCGAGGAACATTATATCGCGCCTGTTTTTTCTATTTTGGAATTTATCAGGCCAAGGCTTGAAGATATTACTACTGTAGCCAATAAAGGGGAAATGATTTCTGTCCACGGAAATTTATATCGCCTGATTCGGTTAGACAGGTATTTTAATCTACAGGCAAAATATGACAATATTGAAGACGCGACTGTATGTCTGGTGGAGTCCGATGAAGGTTTAGCGTGTATTGTGGTTGATGGAGTCTTAGGACAGCAGCAGGTGGTAATTAAAGCATTAGGAGAACGTTTAAAAGAT
>Ga0164318_10007446_pt1 | contig 10600 bp, 9 predicted proteins | sample GuaBasSedimGuay9_FD_113734 | JGI IMG/M metagenome (GOLD analysis project Ga0164318, IMG submission 113734) | Subseafloor sediment microbial communities from Guaymas Basin, Gulf of California, Mexico - Guay9, Core 4571-4, 0-3 cm | ecosystem: Environmental > Aquatic > Marine > Hydrothermal vents >...
AATAATAAGGAATTTTCGTTATGTGCTTCCGTGTCGTAGAATTACTGTGATTACATAGATTATTGTAACAACTAGACCAGTGATACCACTTGGGGCTACATCGACAAAGAAGGATATTGCTAATCCTACAAATCCGGAGAATAGAGATATCGCAAAAGCATAGGTTACGACTTGAGAGGGACTATCTGCAATTTCATTTGCTGCAGCTGGAGGAATTGTCAACAGAGCATAAACTAGAATTGCACCAACGCCCTTTAGGACCACTACTACTGCAATCGAGATAATCACCAGCATAATCATATTGTACAAATTAACACGTACACCATATGCGCTTGCTGTCTCCATATCAAAGGATATGAATAAGAACTCTCTGAAGAGCAAAATAGATACAAACGTTATCACAATGCTCATTACTAGTAGATACAGGATATCTGTGTTTGAGAGTAATAAAATATCGCCCAGTAAAAGCCCCCACGCAACAGTTGCATACTCACGAATCATAGACACGAAAATTACTGCAAGGCTCATGGACATTGCAAAGGCTCCACCAATTGCTATATCTATTTTTTCTCTAGGTCCCTTTTGTGTGACATAGCCAACAAATACACCAGTAAGAACTGCAAATATTAGCGCACCAGTAAGTGGATCCATAAATGGAACTATTGAATATAGAGCTAACAATATTCCGAAGGCAGCTCCGCCAAGAGCTGCATGTGCCACACCAGCAATTAAGAAGGTACTCTGTCGGAAGACTGAAAAACTTCCAGCAAATGCTGAAACTACAGATATAAGAATTATGGCTATTATTGCACGAATTACAAAGGGTGATGATAGAATCTCAAACATGTCTATCACGCTCCACAACATAGCACACTTGTTCTTGTTGAATGATTGTAACATCAGTTCCATAAAGCTCACGAAGTAGCTCTCGCTTTATTATTTCAGAAGGACTTCCAAATCCAATCACTTTTCTTTTCAGTAACAACATCTTATCTGAACAGCTGAACAGCTGATTTATGTCATGAGTTACAACAATAACAGTAACATCATGTTTATCTCTAAGCTCAAAAAGCAATGGAATTATCTTTTTCTCCGTAGCAATATCTATAGCATTAAATGGCTCATCAAGAATCAGAATTTTTGGTTCTACTGCAAGAGCTCTAGCAATCAGAACTCGCTGCTGTTGGCCTCCAGACAATTGTGTAAACTTTTTCTTCCAAAACTCGCTACCAAGACCTACTTTATCTAACGCTTCTTTTGCTGCTCTTATGTCTTTTTTTGATGGAATATAAAATGGGCCGTTCCTAGCAAGTCTTGCCATTAATACAACATCTTTTACACGTATGGGAATATGTTGTGCTATGTCACGTTTTTGTGGTACATATCCGATTAATTTGCGAATCTGAGAGAGGTTTTCTTTTACAGGTATACCAAAAACCTTTATAGTCCCTCTCACAGGCGTAATTTGGCCAATTATTGTCCGAAGCAATGTTGTTTTACCAGCTCCATTTGGACCAATAATTGACAATATAGATGGATGTTCTAACCTGAAATTAATATCTTCAAGTATGGACTGACCATCAAATCGAACTTCTAAATTCTCTACTTCTACAGCATGTTCATTCATCATCCTTTCCCCTCCTCTTATAACAATTTTCACTATGTGGAATCTCATAACCATGTGGACAATAGCTCGGATGCCCCAAAAATGCACATAATCTATCTATAAACTCTGCTCTTGCAGCGAACTCTAGACTGCGAGCATTACTGCAAGCCTCATCAAGAGGCATATTAAGCACATGTACAAAGAAAGTTTCTAGAATTCTATGATTACGAATTAACTGCCTTACAATTTGAGTGCCCTTTTCTGATATCATGAATCCTTTAGATGGAACATGTATAGCATAGCCCATAGCAACTAGCTTTCGCAATTCTTGGTATGCAGTAACTTTTGAAACTGATAGTTGTTCACTAACTTCGGAGGGACCAAGAACTGGAACTGATGATTCATACGCAGAATAAAGTATCCAGAGATACCTTGCGTCTCTTTCAGTAAATTTAAATTCCTTTTGGGACATTATGCTTCCTCCTCCAATCGTTTCTTATATATAAACAGAAGATATCCTTCAAATATAGCAATTAAGCCCAATACAGCAATTGTAGAGAATAGTATAACATCACTTACACCATTTGTAGGTTGATTTATGCTCTCCTCTTTAATAAGTTGCCCTTCTATTGTCCCAAGGTTAAATGAAATGAAATCAACGTAACTGTCGAACCCATGAGTTGCGAATATTCTTGGATAAAGAACAGGTATTCCAGTCTCTTGAGAAATCTGCTCTGCTATTTGACCTGGTTTTGTATCCCGCATTATATAAGGGCATAATATGTATTCTATCTCCCCCTGAGAAATATCTTCCTCAATAGCTGCAATTTCAGTTGCATTTGCAAAACGATTTGGACCTGTAACTAACATTGCTTTGATACTCAACTGTAACATTTTGGCGAAATAAGCAGCACCAGGAACTGCAACAACGACACCAGTATTATTAAGATTATAATCATTGATCGTTCTCTGAATTGCATCATTTAGGGCTTTTAACCTATTTTCAAACATCTGGAAATTTTGAGTGTATACTTGTGCATTAAGCGGATCCAAGACAACAAGAACTTGATATACAGTCTTTGCTATAGCTAATGCATTTGCAGGATATGTCCAGTAACCATGAAAATTCTGGCCCACTCCTGGAAGAGTTTCAATAATCACTCCGTTCTCAGAGTAATTAGCATAATCAATGTAAAGTGCATTTTCTTTGAGGTGCTCTACCATGCTAGCCTCGATTGAAAGAAACTCTGTATTAGCTAGAACTAAAAGGTCTGCTTGGCTTATTTTGTCAACATCAGAAGGGGTAAGTTGGTAAGAATGAGGGTCTATAGCCTCTGGAAGAATAGAATCAACTGTACAAGTGTTACCCACAATATCTTTAACAATTATAGCTATCGACGGCATCGATGCAACGATATATAAAGAGGTCTGACTTTTTTCAAATGAATAATTAATAGTTACATTTTCACTTCTACTCACATTTGTATTCAATGGAAGCACTAATGCAATGAAAATTATCGCCAAAATAATGACACTGAATAACCTCGTCATTTTCCCGCTCATAGAGGCACCTACTACTTTTTGTTAGTATGATACTAACAAAGTTAGTTTTATACTAACTTATAAACTTTATCTTCGTAAAAATAAGTTATAGTTAACAATTGTAATTTACTAGTCTAAAAATGATGATTTAATTTAACTTTAAGTTAATAAAAAAAGTAATAAGATACATGCTAAACTTTGTAGAATTGATTCAAATCAAGAATTTTTTCGCCCATTATCTTTTCAACAGCAAAAATCGCAGAGCTTGCACATCCGTCAACGCCTGAGCTGAGCTCTTGTGCAGAATCACCAGCAACATATAAATTCTTTATTGGTGTTTCAGGACCAAATCTTCGCTCGTAATACCACTCTATAGTTCTTTCCAATCCATCAACTATTGGAAAGTAGTACGATGACCGCCATTCAAAATCTTTCTCAAAATCAAAATCTGGGAAGATTGGAGTTAAATCCTTTATCATCCGTTCAATAAGATTGTTTTTATTCTTTAAATCATCTTTTGATGGCATTACTGCAAAACTCATATAATACCGGTCTTCAGGTGATTGTTTTAATGATTTATCGACTTCGTATACCAAGTAATACGAGTTTACATGTTTTACTTCAGTTTTTGGTATTAAAATCCAAGTTCCAACTGGTTTATCAAGTAAAGGCCGTTTTGCACCACCCATTATGAGAAAGAGACTGGTAGAGCCTTTCTTAGCCTCTTCAAGTTTTTCTTTAAACTCACTAGGCATTTCTTTATCTGATATTAAATTCAAGAGGAAATACACAGGGGCTGTAAACAATATTTTCTTTGCTTCTATCGTTTCTCCAGACTCCAATACAACACCTTTAGTCACACCATTTTTAACAACAATTTCTTTGACTGTTCTTTCGAGAAGTATTTTACTTCCATTCTCCTCTGTGACCCTTGCAAAAGCCTCGGCAATCTTTCCAACACCACCCTCCGCTGCAAATAGAGGTGTTTTGTACTTCTTTACTCCCTTTTGAAAAGCCTTCATACAGAGGATCAGATCTCCAGCAGAGTTTCTATTTACATCTGTTAGCGTTTGATATCCAGCTGCAAAACCATCGGTGAATAATTCACGACCATATTCATCAAAATCGAAATAATCATATAGTTCTTGTAGTGGTCGATATGCCCATTTTTGCATGACTTCATCAAATGTGGCTTTCTTTACATATCCTAGAAACTTGTTGAGCTTCAGTTTTGACTTAAATGGTATAAATGGATATGCTCTCAGTTGCTCAAAAAATCCAACTGGAGGCTTATGAAATTTACCAAAACGATAGAAATACGGCATTTTCACAAGTTTAATCTTAACGTATCGTTCTGCTTTTGTTCGCTTTATTATGTATTCAAGATAATTATTTGTCGCAAAAACATGATGGCCAAAGTCTACTTGATAATTATCCACATCTGCCCATTTCCATTCTCTAGGAGTTCTTGTTGCTGCCCTACCACCTACAAATGAGTTTTTATCAATAACTAGCACATTATATTTCTCAGATAAGATGGTAGCTGCACTAAGGCCAGTAAAGCCTGCACCAATTATAACCACGTCATACATGGCATAGTCCTCCAAGTATAATAATTTTAGAATTGATTCTAAAATTATATAACATTTTTCTTTTTTTTATTACCTGTGCAGATATAACTTTCGCATCAAATTATGCGGTAATGTTATCATAACATATTTATGAAAAATGACGAAAAAACCACAATCAAATATTACTAACTTTTACTTAGCAGATTTATCTGCATATTATTTATCGTGCAAGTAATGTTGAGATCATAAAAGTTAGAATAGACAAAATAACGGAGAAAATACTAAATCCTAAAAGCATTACCCACTGGAGAAGATTAATTCTCTTGTCAAGACTATCAATCCTCTTGCCAAGACCGTCAATTCTTTTATCAAGCCCGTCAATTCTCTTGTCAACATCTCCAATTCTGACATCCACGTATCTCTTAAGATCGCGTATGTCCTCCTTCAGCATTTGAATATCTTCCTTTGTTGCCACATTTTTAATTGCGGCTTCTAGGATCAAATATTGAAGAAAAGTGAGGGAGAGAGTTCTGGACAAGAATCTTCAGTAGAAAATAGCTTATGTAAGCTATTTTTATCATTTTCAACATACATGTAAAAATTACAGCACAGGTATCGTGTCTAACTGAGGGTATCCATTATCAAGATGTGGTCTTAATAAAAATGCAGTTGGTACTTGAGGCGAATTAAACAGCAATATCTGTGTGAATTTAAAATTATGTACTTCAACCCAGTGTGTAACCATCCTAGAAACATAGGTATAGACATCTGAATCAGTATTACAACCTATTATGAATAGACCCTCTGCTTGCTGTGTTTGTAAAATTGTCTGATTTATGTATTCTATGATCTCTTTTTCACTAAGATAAGATTCTAATGTTGCTACTGCTATTATTTTCAAGTAATTCTTTGAGTTAACATGCAGCGCATTCCAATCCAGAAAGTCTTTAAGTGATAACTTGGGACGCAGCTCAAGAAATTCAGCAACGTTCTGTTCTGGAGGGACCCATGGTGCAATAATTTGTGATAAAGTATCCTTTGAAAAGAATACAGGCGGTATAACATACACATCTAGGTCCTGAAGCAAGAAATTTATACCAATAATCATATATGGAATAATTCTTGTTTGTAAAGGAATTTTCGAATCCATACCTATAAGAAGCGTAGAACCTTTTTGAATGCCTTTTAGGATTGTGTCATCGAATATATCTACAGTTGTGAAAAATACATTTTCGCTATGTGGTCTTATCTTAAAGGGTTTTATATTCTTAACAAGATCTGTCTTTAGACAGGTTAAACCAGATTTTATAGCATCAAACGAGTAAAAATTGCGATTTAGGAGCGTAAATGTGTAAAATGTAGTTTTTATCTCAGAAAAACGATTTTTTGAAACTACGAGGGATCTTACTAATCTGTCTTTTAGATAGTCTTTTTCTAAGTAAATAACAACATCCGCCAGATAATCAATTTTCTCTTCTTTGCTGGTTTCTCTTATAAGTATAAATGAAATGTCATTAAGGTTGCCTAGCTCAGCTAAATCCTTGATAAATCCTGTGATAGACAAATCGGAAATCTCTTCTTCGATAGCATCGAGACTATCTATCACAATAAATGACTGTTTCTGATTTTTTGTAATATCATATATTTTACTGAAGAGAGGATGTCTCCCCTCAAACTCCAAATAAGTAATCCTTTCCTTTACATTAGAAAAAGGCATATGTTTCGGTAATTTTAGTTGTATTAGGCTTTCGTGTGGTATTCGCTCTAATATTGATGGGGCTAGTGAAAGAAGTTTGTTAATATCTTCTCTTGCGGCAAAATAGAAACATGCCCCATGCTTACAAAGGATATCGAGAAGGGTTAGTGCTAATGTAGTCTTCCCAGAACCAGGGGTTCCTTTTATTAGGAGGATTTGACTTCCCTTAGTGAGTATGTCTACTAGCTCCCCTAGAATTCCATTTTTGCTCATACGCGCACCCTATCATAAGTAAATTAAATCGCAGAAGTTTACGAAGCTAACTATTATTTATTCTTCTATTTAAAAAGCAATGTTCATTTATAAAAAACCTTTTGTAAAGGATGTATTTTTTGCAATGCGATGTTTTTATCTGAAATAGATAAAAACACATACAGATTATGTTCTTAGCAAGTCATTCTTATCTTAGGCCTTAACATTTGATAGATTAATTAATATAGTAATTAAGGCCTAATATTATAAATTAAGTTCTTGTTTCAACTATATTGTATCTAAATGTATATGTATATCGGAGTGATTTCTATGGATGTTGTCTATACAATATGTCCATTTTGTGGGGTTGGCTGTGGTCTCAATGTACGTGTCCATGATAGACGAGTAGTTTCAGTTTTACCTGCAAAAAACCATCCAGTTAATCAAGGAGCACTTTGCATTAAGGGTTGGAAAAGTTTTCAATTTGTACATAGCCCTCAACGTCTTACAGATCCACTCATGAAAAAGAATGGAGAATTTGTTAAAGTTTCATGGAATGAGGCCCTTGATTTTGTTGCCAAGAGACTTAAGGAAGTTAAGGAAAAATACGGTCCAGATTCAATAATGTTCTTATCGTCAGCAAAATGCTCAAATGAGGAGAATTACCTTCTTCAAAAACTAGCACGAGCTGTCATTGGTACAAACAATGTTGACCATTGTGCACGTCTATGCCACTCATCAACGGTCTCTGGGCTTATCAGTGCATTTGGCAGTGGTGCGATGACAAACTCGATAAATGAGATTTATGAAACAGATGCCATTTTTGTCATAGGTTCAAATACAACTGAGCAACATCCTATAATAGGTTCAAAAATAATCAATGCTGTATCTAATGGTACAAAATTAGTAATTGCAGATCCAAGAAGAATCCAATTATCGAATTTTGCAGATGTTCACATGAGGCACCTCCCTGGAACCGACGTTGCTTTGCTTAACGGAATGGCTCATGTTATCATAAAAGAAGAACTATACGATAAAGACTTCATAGAGAATCGCACTGAGGGGTTTGAGGAATTCAAAAAATTAGTTGAAAAATATACACCAGAATATGTGTCTGAAATAACGGGAGTTCCTCCCGATTTAATAATAAAAGGTGCTAAGATTTATGCAGAAGCAGAGAAAGCTATGATATTCTATGCTATGGGGATTACTCAGCATGTTGCAGGGACAGAAAATGTAATGGCAGTTGCCAATCTGGCTCTACTCACAGGAAATGTTGGTAAACCAGGCACTGGTGTTAACCCATTACGTGGTCAGAATAATGTGCAAGGAGCATGTGATATGGGTGGGCTACCAGACTATTTACCAGGATATGCACGAGTGGACGACGACGAAAAAAGAAAAAGATACGAAGAAGTTTGGGGGGTAAAGCTTCCGAGTAAAGTGGGCCTTACACTAACAGAAGCAATTGACCTAGTTAAAGCAGGTGAAATTAAAGGCATGTACATAATGGCTGAGAATCCAGTATTAAGTGATCCGGATCAATGTACAGTTATTGAAGCTCTTGAAAGATTAGAATTTTTGGCAGTACAAGATATATTCTTAACGGAAACTGCTGAACACGCTCATGTTGTTCTTCCAGCAACTACTTGGTTGGAAAGAAGTGGCACGTATACAAACACAGAACGTCGTGTGCAGATATTCAACAAAGTTCTTGAACCATATGCAAACACAATGCCAGATTGGAAGATTATCTGTGAGATATCAAATAGATTGGGTTATCCCATGAATTATAACTCACCAAAAGAGATTCTCGATGAGATAAATAAGGTAGCACCAATATACGGAGGCATAACATGGGAGAGATTATCAAAAAGCTATGGCTTACAATGGCCATGCTGGGATGAAAATCATCCTGGGACACCATATCTTCATGCTAAGAAGTTTACTAGAGGCAAAGGAAAATTTAATGCTCTGGAGTGGAAAGCACCACCTGAGTGGCGTGATGACAAGTATCCATTCATTATGACAACTGGACGTGTTTACTATCAGTGGCACACGGGAACAATGACAAGGAAGATTCCAGTTTTGGAGCGTGAAGCACCAGTACCTATTGTGGAGATGAACCCTGAAGATATGAAAGAACTGAAAATAAGAAAAAATGAACTTGTACGCATAACATCTCGAAGAGGTTCTATAGACGCGTATGTAAGAATCAATGAATATCTACCAAAGAGAGTTGTCTTTGTACCATTCCATTATAAAGAGTCTCCAGTGAACAAGTTGACTGGCGACTTCCTCGATCCAATCTCTAAGATTCCAGAGTTAAAAGTGACTGCTGTAAAGATTGAACCCGTGAGGTGATTAGATGTACAAGATTAAGAAAGATAATATCCCAAAATTTATTGATATATTACTGAAAGAGTATGAAGTCATCGCACCAACGAAGGTTCATGGAGACGCTGTCTATGCTGTCCTAAGCTCTGGTGATGAATTTATTGATGAACATACATTGGCATCTCCTAAAGAATTCGTTTATCCACAAATTGAGAAATTATTTGAGTATAAATTCGAAAAACTAAAATTTACAGTTCACTATGAGTTAGATACTACGAAAAGAGTAATTATGGGCATTAAACCATGCGATTTGCGTGGAATAGAGAGACTCGATGTCATTTTCGAGAATGACCCATATTATTTGAGTAGAAGAAAGAATACAGTAATGATAGCATTTGCTTGTGCTAAACCATGTGAACACGGTTTTTGCAAAGACCTAGGTGGTCCTAGCTTGGATAAGGGGTATGATTTGCAATTTACAGATATAGGGGAGTATTACTTCATCCAAGTAGGAAGTAAGAGAGGTTCTGCTATCATAGATATGACAAAGGATCTTATTGAAAAAGCTACAGATGACGACGAAAAAACACGAGAATCAGTAATTGAGAAAACAATCAAACAGTTGCCAGATATTAAAGTGAAAGGTATAGAAAAAGTCCTCGAATGGGACATGCCAGTTGTTGAAGAATATGCATCAAAGTGTATTTCTTGTGGTGGTTGCAATTTTGTATGCCCATCGTGCTTCTGTTATAATGTCGCAGATATACCAGTAGATGGTGCTGGATGGAGACAGAGAGATTGGGATTCTTGCCTATTACCTGGATTCACCAGAATGGCTAGTGGCGAGAATCCACGAGAGGAAGCAAAGAGTAGAATGAGACAGCGACTGTTTCATAAGTTCAAGTACTTCTATGAAGTCTACTTGGAATATCAATGTACAGGTTGTGGCCGCTGCTACCAAGTGTGTCCAGTAAAAATAGACCTTAGAGACTTTATTAAGAGAGTTTGGGAGGGTGGTAAATGACTATTGTTGAGAACATATACATACCCACTCCAGTTAGAATTACAAAAATCATCGAAGAAACACCAGATGTTAAGACATTTGTTCTGGATTACAATGCACATCACCTACCAGGACAATTTCTGCAAGTTTCAGTATTGGGTGTTGGCGAAGCACCTATTTCAATTGCGTCATCACCAACTAGACAGTTGGAAATTTGTGTTAAAAAGATGGGTAGTGTCACAACAGCACTTCATAATTTGAATGAAAATGATTATATTGGCATCAGAGGGCCTTATGGCAAACCATTCCCACTTGACGAAATGAAAGGACATGATATCTTAATAGTGGGCGGTGGTATAGGGCTGCCCCCATTAAGGTCTGTTGTCGATTTCATCACTGATTATAGAAACGAATTTGGTAATGTGGAGATACTCTATGGTGCTCGAACACCAAAAGATATTGTATACAAATATTTATTCGATGATTGGAAGAAGAAATACACAGTTTATCGATCTGTTGACTATGCTGACGAAAGTTGGAATGAGACTGTCGGAGTGGTTACTGTTCTTTTTGATAAAATATCGTTAGACCCG
>Ga0164318_10007447_pt1 | contig 10600 bp, 6 predicted proteins | sample GuaBasSedimGuay9_FD_113734 | JGI IMG/M metagenome (GOLD analysis project Ga0164318, IMG submission 113734) | Subseafloor sediment microbial communities from Guaymas Basin, Gulf of California, Mexico - Guay9, Core 4571-4, 0-3 cm | ecosystem: Environmental > Aquatic > Marine > Hydrothermal vents >...
ATAATTAAGGTCGCTACAAAGGCCAGTGATCTTAGAAAATTGCCGGGGCTGTGATTTTGCATGATGGTGAATTCCATATATTAAGATTGATGGATCGAAACCAGCAACGACTCAAGAACGCTTAAGAAATGTACCATAAAATCTAATATGCTGAATTTACAACACATATCCCAATATCAATTTTTTTCTCACAAAATTGAATCCCGATGTGTGCACCCCCCCCCGCACGCCACCCCGTTCAGGTGTGTCGCGTTAGATACAGGGTTCATTAGGGCGCACCTCCCACGCCATCTGCCGGCGGGAAATCATAATAAAACAGCCGGCCTGCTATCACGATTGAATTAGGCGCTTTATCCAACGGCAATCAACATTTAGATGGTGCCAATCCGGGTTCAGCATCCGGGTCATAGATCACGTCTCCGTCCTTTATGATCGGATTGAGTTCTTCGAGAAAGTCGTGCGTCATTCCCGGCACCTTCTGAAGATCTTCGGGTTTTTTGAAAGGCCCGTTTTTCTCCCGGTATTTCACGATCGCTTTTGCCAGTTCTTCAGGAAGGTTTAATTCTTCGCACAGGTCCATGATCTCTTTGACCGAGGCCTTGTTGAAGCTGACGACCCCGTCGGCCAGCGCCGATCCAACCAGTAAACCAGTCAAAAACACAACACAGCATGCGGCCAAGATGAATTTCGGCAGGTGTTTCATTGGGGTTCTCCTTTCTCAATTATGGAGGGGGCGACGAACATGCCGCCCCAAGTTCACTATTTTACCGGTTCGATACGAAAGGTGGTATTATCGGGAGGTACCACCGCACGTTCGACAGGTTTCTCGAGCTGCGGCACGTAGTCATACGGCACCCGATAGGCTCGATAGACCAGATTGTATTTACCGTTTTCGTTGTAATAGGGACTAATGTACTCCCACACGATTTCATGCTCCGGGGTGACCTCCTGTAGTTGGCCCACGGCGCCGTTGGTTATCAGGGTGTTGCCGTTGGGCAGGCGCTGGGCCGAACCCACATAGTCGCTGTAGAACTGGTACTTGTTGCGCATACCCATCTGCTTGGCCGAGTGCTCCCAGACCACCTTGAGGGTGCGGGGGTCGAACTCGATCACCCGTGAGTAGTCGCGGCGGGCATCGGACCAGCCGTAATGGGCGCCGGGGTTGCGGGGGCCGTAACCGGCGTAACCGCCGTTGTCGTAGATCATCATGTTGCCCTCGCCGGGCAGGCCCTTGGGGATCATGTGGGTGTGGTGCTGGCCGATGATCTGCTTGAGCTTGCGGTAGGCCCTTTTGTAGGTCTTGCCGCCGAACTCCCACGTAACGTCCGGGTAGTACAGGGGGCCGATCTGCCAGACCACCTTGCCTGTCTTCTTGTCGATGATGCAACTAGTGTTGGTCTGGCGGCCGGAGATGATGACGTTGTCGGGGTTGAAGACCGCGTACTTTACCGGGTCTTCATCATACCACTTGTTGGGTCCCACGTAAGAAGCGCTGTTTACGTGGATCCAGTCCCCACCTGTAACGCCCGGGGTGCGGGTCATAGAGTAGGTGGGATATTTGCGCAAGGTCTTCTTGAAGTCCGCGGGGAAGTTCATTTCGTCGAAGTGGTCGCTGGCCAGCCACTCCCACACCACCTTGCCGTTGCCATCCACTTCCGCAATATAGTCATCATAAAGGAGCTTGTCTGTGATCTTGGGGTTCTTCACCATTTTGTGGGAAAGAATCAGGATTTTCCCGTCCTTTTTGGCAGCGGGCACGCCCGGGACATAGTAGCCCACCGGGTTGCCCTCGATCTGGAAGTCGTGGTGCATACCGGCCTTGGGGACCTTGCGCACCACCTTGCCGTCCCAGTCCACTATGACCAAATCCGTGGAGTGCTCGTCACCCCAGATGCGGCCCTTTTTCTCCGGGGAGGGACGTATGGTTCCGGCCAGGTAGCCGCCTTGGAGCATCTTGGCCGGATGCTCGGCCTGACAGACCTCTTTCCACTGTTTGACTACTTGGCCGTTCATATCGATCAGGACAGTGCCCTCGGACTCCACCTCGGTGCCGAACACGGTATAGCCGTTGTAGCATTTTTCGGGAAGGTAGATGGTGGTGCCGTGCGGAAATACGGTGGGGAAGGCCAAAACCTTAAATGGGTTCACCGCCAGGGCGATCGCACCCACCCCACAGGTGGTTAAAAACTGACGTCTATTCATGGTCTCTCCTTAGTCGTTTAGGCCCTATGAGCCTTCCAGGTACAAGTTCCGAGCCGTTTTGGGCCACTTGTAAATATATTGTCGTTTCGAACTATTTCTTCTTCGCCATCTTCCTTGCAGCATCAAAGGCCATTTTGTTTGCCGATTTAATATAGTTATTTGGTGAAACCGACATAAGAGCATCGAACCAAATTTCATAAGGTATTTTGTCGAATGGAGAAGTAGTTGACAAAAGCCCAAGAACAATTACATTTGCAGTTTTGCCTTCGGTATCACCAAGTTGATATGCTTTTTTATTTGCATCTATTTCAATAACATCATAATTTTTTAAAAAGTTCATAATACTATTAGTATCAGGATAATCTTCAGGTTCTGCAGTTGGCGGTAATACTTTAAAATTGTTAACAATAATTTTTCCTCCGGGTTTAAGTAATTCTAAAAATCCCGGGCGTAAAACTTCGCTCGTTTCCATTACAACCAATACATCTGCTGATTGGGGAGCCAGATTTGGTGAAAAAATTTTTCCGCAGCTAAATGTAGAAATAACTGAGCCTCCAAGTTGTGCCATACCATGCGTATCTCCCTTAACAATATGCGTATCCCCATATGGTGTGCGAAGAGCTACTTCCGATAATACTTTCCCGAAAAATAAATTACCTTGTCCGCCAATTCCTCTAATTGCTAATCTTAATGATTCAGGTAAATCAGCTTTATCGATTTCAGGAATAGTTATATTATCAGTATTAATAAGTTCAGGTAATTTAGGTTTCTCCTCAAGTTTAGCAGTATCTATTGAAAGAATGGCACCGAACGAACATCTCTGCATGCAAACTTGAGTATTGCCACCACAATTTGTACATAAATTAGTAAAATGCGGCAATTTTTCATCGTCAAGCTGAATTCCGGGACAAATATTGCATCTGCCACATCTTTTACATGCTTCATCATCGATGTAAATAGTTCGGGATTTCTTTTGATTTTCTATCTCATGAATACATGGTCCTTCAAGAATTAAAGCAGTAAATTCTCCTTGTTGAGCAAGTTCAAGAGCTTCAGTTAATACTTTCTCTACTTCCTTTAGATTATAAGAATCAGCTACAACGACTCTTCCGCCTTCCGCTTCAACAGCTCTTTTAAGATTAAATTTATGTGGTTGACCTGCAAGATTTGTAGGTGTGCTGGGAGCCGGTTGTCCGCCCGTCATGGCGGTAATGCTATTATCAAGAATAACTTTCACTCCGGGAGTATTTCTAAAAATTGCATTTCTTGTAGCATCTAATCCTGAATGACATTCACAAGAATCTCCAATAATACTTATTGTTTTATGTCCCATATCAGGTCTTGACAAAACAAATCCTTGCCTCATAGGATCTGATCCACCCATGCAAAGAACTGTATCAAGTGCACCCATAAAGTAAAGTAGGGTAGAACATCCAATATCACCAAAGGCTTGATATATTTTCTTTTGTTTTTTAAGCTTTGCAACAGTTAAGCCAAAAGCTCTATAAGGACATCCCGGACATATAGCAGGCGGACGATCAACAGGAATAACATCTTTTTTAATTTCAATTATTTCATATTTTATATCTAAGTGCTCTCTTAGTTGTTTAATAACAGATTCCGGTTGCCAATTTGTAATTGTTGAATATTCTTCTTTGCCGATAACTTCTATTCCTGAAAGCAATATTTTTTCTTGTAAAAATTTATCACCATCTTCAAAAACGAATAATTTTCCTTCTATCTTAGATGCAAATTCTTTAATACTATTAATTGGAACAGGGTAAGTCATGGATAAGGAATAAATTGATGGATTTAAACCAATATTATTTAATGCCTCTTTAACAATAATATAAGTTTCTCCACTGGTAATTATACCCCAGTTATCATTACCGTGTTCTATATGAATTAGTTCCGAATTTTCCAGCCATTTTTTAATTCCCGGTACTCTTTTCTGTGTAGCATTATTGTAATTATTTCTTGCTATACCGGGTAAAGTCATCCATTCATGCAGATTTTCGGGCAGTTCTCTGGGTGTAATTGTTCTACTTTGTTTAGTCTCAACCAAACCTTCAGAATGTGTTAATATTCCTGATGCTAATACAATAGCTGGTGTTCTGAATTTTTTGCTTATATCGGCGGCATGCCAGGCAATCTCATACATTTCCTGATGGTTTCTCGGTTCAAAAACCGGTAATCGCGATGAAGCAAATAAATACTTCATATCAATAACATGCTGTGTACTGGATGGTACATAATCAGTGGCAACAAATAAAACTAAAGCTCCTCCATCTGCATTAAAAAAAGCAGAAGTTGTAATCGGGTCGCCTGCTTGAAATGCTCCGGGTGTTTTCATTGTAACAACAGTATCGAAACCTGCCGCAGAATGACCAATCCCAACACCAACTGCAACAGCTTCACTTACTGACCATCCAACTTTGATTTTATCTTGAACATATTTTAAATATCTATCAATAACTTCCGTGCTTGGTGTTCCAGGATAACCATCTGCTGCATGATAACCTGCATGAATAACACCAAGTGCAAAGGCTGCATTCCCTTGTAAAATGAATTTGGATCCCGGTTCCGCTTCAACTATTTTATTAAATTTTGCCATTTGTTATCTCCAATCTAAAGAATTCGGGCCCGGAAGATCCGGTTTCGATTCACCCCTGAAAGGGGTGCCATACCGTCAAAAGCTTAATCAGAAACTCATAAAATACGATATTTCCTGTATAGGACTTTCATAAGATATTCACGTCGCGCAGATAGCTGTGCAGCATATTTATCTAAATTGGGTAATCCACAAAAAATCTTCTTGGCTTCCACCCATGGTGACAGGTTTTTATGAATCCTTCTGATATTGTTGACGTTAATATCATTGAAAGATGAAAGTTCGAGTCGATTGAGATCATTCGTATAAATCATGCCGGCCGCTGCGATTTTCCTGAAACCCTCTGAGGTGAGTAAAAGCCCGGAGAGGAAATGACTCACGCGAGTATAATCTGCCTCTTTTGAATACTCCCCTAATGCCCTGTTTATTTCTGGTCTCTTTATGCGCATACTTATTTCGCGGATATCAAATCGAAATGTTTGGTTTGAACCTATCATTACAGGTTCGAACCCATTCCACCACAAAAGGCAATTTTCAAACACCGAAGAAAAGGTTCTCATGACATTAACGGTTTCCATGTCTGACATATGCTTGAGTGGAAGAACCTGAGTGAAAAAGCCGTCCTTATTTAACCGCTCTCGAGCAAGTTCGTAGAATTCCTTTGTATAGAGCGCAGCACATCTGTAACTCAATACTGGAGGATTGGGATCCATGATTATTAGATCGTATTTGTTTTCTGTATATTTAACGAAATTATACGCATCATCCACGATAAAATTTGCCCTTTGATCTTCTTTTAACCCCTCATTTTGAGGAAAATACCTGATGGCGAGGTCCATATTCTTTTTCGAGATATCCACAAAGTCGAAGTGCTTTATCTCGGGGAATAGCCTACCAGCATAATAGGAGAGCCCGCCGCCGAAGCAAAGGCCCAGGACATTTCGAGGAATCTGCGAGATAAGAAGTTGAGGTATAAATCCTTGAATGACGAAGCTTGCAGAGTTTGTTCTACTGAATATTACTCGGTTTTCAGCCAACCTGACAACATCGGCCAGTCTCGATTTCGCCGCCCAGCTTGTCCCTGTAATGCCTTCTGCGACTTCAAGAATCTCGTCGTAGTTGCCTAACTTATGCACAATCCTTTCCGGTACCGGGCCCTCAGCGCTGGATTCAACTAAAATCGGAAATAACACGCAAATACAGAGAGGGACAAAAAACAACCTTTTTATAATAAATGACCTTTCAGAGGCAATTAAAACCCCCGCCATGATCATATTCAGACCGAAAAGGATATATAGTGTAGCTTGCAGCCCCAGGTTCATGAAGAACAAAAATCCCGCAGCCAAGGATCCCAAAATGGACCCTATAGTGTTTACAGCAAAGGCCTGACCAATCCTATCCCCTACTATCCGCAGTTCAGTGGTAATTATCTTTATCACAACTGGAAATGTTGCACCCATGAGAACCGAGGGAATAATGAGAAAAGAGAAAAGAAGAGCCAGGACATTTACACCGCTTCTCTCTCCTGCTTCAAATATGATGTTTTGCCGGGAGACAGGCAGATAAACCGCCAGAACAGTAGATAGACCGATGCCCATCTGAAGAAAGCCAAAAAATGCGAGCACGGCCTTTACTCTTGTCACTATCCATCCACACAAAAGGCTCCCGATAGCAATTCCAAGGATAAAAACGCCAATAATCCCAGCATATAGGTAACTCGTGTCACGAAAAAAGAAAAGAAGATACCTCGCCCATATAACTTCATATGCCATGGAAACAAAACCAGATATACCGAAACAGGAAATCGTCAGGAGAATCATTCTGGAGCGCTCGATTTCCATTTTGATAGGGAGGTTCTGTCCCCCTATTTCTTTCTGAGTTTTGTCAATGAGCTTTGTTTGTTTACTGATCGCTAATGCTGCCAAAGCGAGCATTAGATTAACCACCCCGGCAAGAATATTAGTCTTGTTCAAACCGAGGGTGTGAAGGAATACATAGCCTGTCAGGAAGCTGCCCAACGCCGCACCCAAGGCGTTCAAACCATAGAGCAAGCCAGCCCGGCTCCCGGCAAAGATAGGCTCTCTCACAAAATGCCTGGCAAGAATAGGTAATGTCCCACCCATCATTACTGTAGGTAAGAGAAGAATCCCACAGGAAATAGAAGCCCTCACAAGAACAAGTAGTAAAAAGTTTGCGGATATAGAGGGGTATAAAGAGGCATACATATTCTCTGCGGAAATCAAAATCCAGGGGAATGCGAGGGCATATAGGCTAATGATAATTTCCAGGATGGCATACAGGCGAGCGGGGTTCTCATACGAAACCGAGATTTTTCCGAATATCCGGCTTCCAATGGCCAGCCCACCGAAAAATACCGCTACTACCATACTCATAGCAACTACAGTCGAGCCGAAGACCAGGCTGAATTGGCGAATCCAGACCATCTGGTAAATTAGCCCGCAGAAACCCGAAAGCAGATAGGCGACAGACAGTGAAAAGGTCCGAGGGGCTTTAATCTCAATTATTGAGTTTGGCCTGGTCATATCCTTCATCTTCTTGCAGAAGATACTTACAGGAACGACTCACAGTTTGTGTTCCTTGACTGGATACCTGGCAAGATACCGGGGCGACAAACCAAAGCCGACCTGTTTGGAGAAGTGTAAAATGAACACCACAGCGTATTAGTATTGTTTCATCGGCAATGGACCTTCTTGCTCTGGTTCAATGGTAAACATTGTGTTTTCCGGAGGGATTACAGGCCTCTCTTCAGGCTCTTCCAATTGTGGAACATAGCTATAAGGATAACGATAAGCCCTGTAAACCATGTTCGTCATCTTTGGTGGTTGCACCTTTTGTCCCCAACCCAAACCGGGCCAATCATACATCGGTGAAATGTACTCCCACACGATCTCATGCTCGGGAGTTACCTCAAAAATGCGCCCATCATCGCCTTCGCAGATCAGGGTATTTCCGTTGGGTAAACGCTGGGCCGAACCGACAGTCGCACTGAAAAATGAGTGGGCTAATGAATGAGACTCACTATATCCAATTTCTATACCTGAATACTCCCAAACAATCTCCAAGGTTACGGGATTGAACTCCATGACCAGGGAATAAGGCATGCCATTATTGAAGACCAATATATTGCCCTCACCGGGAAGCCCTTTGGGGATCATATGGCTGTGATGTTGCATGCCACCAGCAAAACCACCCGATGCGGCATCCGGAAATTTGTGCCGATTAATCCCCAGTTTATCCAACTGAGGATACTTTGAATAATCCGGGCCTACCTGCCATACAATTTTTCCGGTTTTTCTCGAAATAATAAAAATAGTATCACTCAAGTTGTTGCAAATGATATTATCAGGATGAAATCGTTTATCCCCGGCGTCATACCACTTATTCGGACCAAGCCAGGATGCGGTATTTCCGGCATTCCACTTAGGACCAGCACGCTTTGCAGCTTTGACACCAGATCCTACAGCACGAGGTTTCCCACCGCGAGAACCTCTAGAGGCTTCGCCTTTATCGATTAGTCCGTCCTTGTTTTGATCAAAACGATCAAAAACTTGATCAGGGCCCAAAAACTCGTCCTTTGTTACCTTGCCATCTTTGTTCTGATCAAACTTTTCAATAAAAACCTTGCCTTTCCCATTATCTGCAGAGCGATCAGCACCAGGCTTTCCGCCGGAACCGGAAGCAGCGGCGCGCCTATCTTTAAGTTTAGCTTTTCTCTTAGCGCCAAAAGAACCAAAATTACTTACGACTTGGTCGAGATAGTCAGAACCATTCCATTCCCATAGGACCTTTCCATCCCAGCTAACCTCGTATAGGCGTTGACTCCTATCCCTTCCAACGCCTCTACTCTGGACCAAAGTCTTTCCCTTATCCACATAAGGCGCCATCCCGGGGACGTAATACCCAACCGGATTAGGCTCTCTCTGAAAGTCATGGTGCTGCTTTGCCGACCATACTGTTTTTAATTTTCCATCTTTAGTCTTATATGTAAGTTTTTGTGATTTATTAAATTGCCATTCAATATTTCCATTAAAATCTAATTGTACCATTATATCATTATCATGACCCGGGCTGTTTTTATCTTTAAGCGCTCCCATCAATCGGCCACCCGGAAGAAGTTTGGCGGGAAAGCCGACCACCCCCTTCCAGGCATGGACAATATTCCCGTTCATATCAATCAATACAACGCCTCTCTTCGCGCGTAATTCAGCATGCGTACCAGGCATCACGTTAGAAAGGACGGTGTAACCGTTCCAGCACTTATCAGGCTTGTAGATCGTCACCCCGGTCGGGAAGACCGACGGGAATGCAAAAAGAATTCCCGGCATGAAGATCACTGAAGTGACAAACAATCTTAAGAAAACTTTTCCCATTTTAACCCTCCACATATTAATGATTTTTTGCCCATTTAATATCATTAGCAACCTCCTTAGTTATTCCTAAACTGATCGGCTCTGGGTTCAAAGTTCAATGTTCAAAGGTCATAGCCAATTTTAATAATGTGTATTGATACTTTATCCTTAAGTTTTGCATAGAACATGCCAAGCAATTTGTTTGTTTTATCAGTAGGTTAATCTAATGCGAATGGCTGCTTCACGCCATAGGGCAAAACTGCTTCACGCCATGGTGTGAATACAGACAGTCCTCTAATCGCAGCTTATTTCCTGTCTCGGGCCGAAAAAATAACTACAGCAATTTGTTGCACTGCCCCAATTGTCAGCGGGCTCGTTAAAATGACTCAGAATTGGCGATTTAGAAATGCTGTCCATGTATGAGTCAAGGCGGACAGGAATTTTAATTGTGACTCATCATATGATGTCTGATCCGGTTTAAGTATCTATGTTTAGGTACAAAATATCCAGACAAATAAAGCCGTGGCGCCGATGGTAAAACAATTGAGACTGCAGCTGTTTATAGATGAAACACGAAAAAACGAATGGAAAGTGTTCGGCAGGAAAACAACCTCTGGAATCGAAGGTTACATTAGAAGGCTGTCCGCTTTCACACCATGGCGGGAAGCATTTTCACACCATGGTGTGCTTCGATCAACCTCGTTAGGCTAACCCACTGATAAGACAAATAAACATTATGGCACGTTGTGTGCTAACCATAAGAATATACGAATATGTTATCCGACGAACCAATGCCCTAAGGTTGTAATTCCAGCGAAAGAGACGGTATCGAAATGTACAGTGTGGGCCCATAGCGAATTTTTTGATATCGTTGGTTCATAAAATTTTACTCACTTTCAGGAAGGAATTAAATGAAAAGTAATGCTTTTTTTCAAATTGGTATTGCGATCATCGTTTCAACATTGATGATCACCTTTGTAGCATGTAGTTCTATACAACCCGGCCCTGATAAAAAGGGGAATGTTTTTATTGAAAAGTTTGATCGGGACAAAGATGGAAAAGTAACAAAGGACGAGTTCCCCGGTCCTCCTCATGTCTTCAATCGTTTTGATAAAAATAAGGACGGGGTAATCGATGCGAGTGAAGCTCCTGAAGGTCGCTCTGGTGGTTAAAACAAAATACTCATGACTGTGTCATGTGAAGGAGAGCCCGAAAAAATGATACCGGTTGAGACCCTGGCCGCCTTCTTCACGGCGTCCGTGTTGCTCGCCCTGGCGCCAGGGCCTGACAATATATTCGTCCTAACGCAATCCGCCCTGTACGGCAAACTGCCGGGCTTGCTTGTCACCCTCGGCCTGTGCACGGGTCTCATCGTGCATACAAGCGCTGTCGCCTTCGGTGTGGCCGTCATCTTTCG
>Ga0164318_10007448_pt1 | contig 10599 bp, 7 predicted proteins | sample GuaBasSedimGuay9_FD_113734 | JGI IMG/M metagenome (GOLD analysis project Ga0164318, IMG submission 113734) | Subseafloor sediment microbial communities from Guaymas Basin, Gulf of California, Mexico - Guay9, Core 4571-4, 0-3 cm | ecosystem: Environmental > Aquatic > Marine > Hydrothermal vents >...
AATCATGGAGGTCAGCGGAAAATTGTAATAACCCTTTATTATTAACCAGGAAGAAATATCCCATCGACAAATTCATTTTATTCTTCTTCCCAAATATATAGGTCTTGGAGAGATGATAAACTTAAGGTAACCATTGGCGCATCCGGCAACTAAAACACAAAGGTCTCAATGCATTAAAAAAATCCCCATAGCATAACAATGCTATGGGGATTTTTATTATAGTACTTTATTTGTTAACTAATCTTCTGTTGCACTTTCCAGCGTTTTCATAATTGAGAAAATAAACACTGCCGAAATAAGAAGCATACCAACCAAAAGCAAAAAGAACTGCCACATTTCCCATTGTTCCCAGAAGGGACCAATTAATCCAGCCAGCATATTTCCAATGGCTGTTGAGCCTAACCAACCACCTTGCATCAAACCTGCATACTGTGGAGGAGCAACTTTCGATACGAAAGAAATTCCGATAGGACTGTAGAACAATTCTGAAATTGTTAAACTAAAATAGGTGGCAATCAACCAGTATGGTGTTACGCGCATTGAATCGGCTAATGCCCCTGGAATAAAGTCCCTGGGTGAAACCAAGCCAGCTGAAACCAAAACCATCAACAAGAAACTTGCCGCTGCAAGGAACAGTCCGATACCAATCTTACGTGGTGCACTGGGTTCTTTGCCCCGCTTGTTCAAAGCTGCAAATATTCCAATAATAATTGGTGTGAGGAAAACAATGAAAATAGGATTAAAGTGTTGAAAAATCATTGGTGTAATAGGCATGGTCGAATTAAAGCTTGATATTGTATAATAAGCCAATCCGCCTCCTACAATAACCAGGACTACACCAACACCTTTCCACAATCCACTGGTTTTTTTACCTATCAATAATATAACACCAATAATTGCAGCAATAATTGGCAATAGTGCATTCAGATCGAACAATATGTAGGTGAAAGAATTTACCTCGGTAAAGGTATAATCGCGTGCAAAAATTGTGAGTGTAAATCCGTTCTGATGGAAAGCCATCCAGAAGAAAATATTAACAATAAAAAGCAAAGCCAAAGCGCGTAAACGTTTATTGCTTTGTTTCGGAGTCAATTCAATAATATTGTGGTTTTCCTGTTGTTTAGCATGCTTGTGCATCACATCAACATGCTTATAAGTTTTACGGAAAACAAGGAAAATAATTAAGGAAACAAAAATACTAATAGCGGCAATCCCAAAACCGTAGCTGTAGGACTGGCTTAAAATATCGATATAATAATTACTAAAATCAGTAAGGTTTGTGAACTGATAACCACCTCCCTGAACAATTGCCTCGTTCGCCAGTTTGGTCAATTCATCCGCTTTTTCATAGGTTTGACCATCAGCCGAAGCTTTCAAAAATTCGTGGGCCATACTTGGGATGTTGGCATTATATGTAAGTCCGCCTTTTCCAAGTATATAATTACTCATTGCCTGGGCAGCAGATGGTGCGAAGAAAGCACCAATATTGATACCCATATAAAAGATATTGAAGGCTGAATCGCGGAATTTGGTGTATTTGGCATCGTCATAAAGTTTACCAACAAGTGCTTGCAGGTTTCCTTTAAAGAAGCCCGTACCTATTGAAACTACACCCAGAGAAAGGTAAACAAAATGCAATCCTGATCCGGGTTGCGACAGCATGAAATAGCCGCCAATCATTAAAATAATTCCTAGTGTAATGGTTTTTCCAAAGCCTAAAAACTTGTCAGCGATGATTCCTCCCAGGAGTGGAATAAAATAAATTCCAAACAAGAATGTTCCATAAACTGCACCGGCCGCTTTGGCATCGAGGCCAAATTTTGCCTGCATAAACAGGATAAAAATTGCCATCATGGTGTAATAGCCAAAGCGTTCACCCATGTTCGCAAACAAGAAAACAAAAAGTCCTTTCGGATGTCCTTTTAACATAATTATTGATTTTGGTAAAACGTTAAATTTCAGAAAACAGCAAAAATAGATAAATTTGGCAGCAGTCCAAGTTTTTACTTTCGGCTTTATACTATCTTTATCAACAAAATAATAAGCACATGAAATATGATGATGAGTTTGAAATGCCTGAAGGAGATTTTATTCCGGGTATTTACAATTATTGTGATGCCTGGTGCGATCGATGTATCTATACAGACAAATGCATGAACTATGCTTCCAGAGATGTTTTCCGTCGGGAAATTGATGCATCCGACCACATAAAAGCTTCCATGGAAGAAAATAAGGATTTCTGGGATGAAATAAATAAAATTGTAGAAGAAACAGCCGTATTGATTGATGAGGAAATACCACTTATAAAGGAAGAGACTTTTTCTGTTTTTGACGACCTTGAATTTGATGAAGACGTTAAAGAAGCGATGGAAGAGCATGAGAAAATTAGAGAAAAAGCAAAAAAGCAAGATGTATCGAAGATGGCTTTAAAATATGAAAAAGCTATCTAATGCCATTGAAGTGGCCAATTGGTACCATATCCAAATTTGGGTAAAGTTGCAACGTGCTCTTGGTGGATATTTTGAGGAACAAGAAGATCCTTATTTATTTGAGGATTTCCCAATAAAAGATGCTGACGGTTCGGCATTCGTGGTTTTAATTGGTATCGACAGATCACTTGGCGCATGGAATTATCTCTTTCGGGAACTTGATCCCGAAAGGGAGAGCGTCAAACCAATGATCCGAATGTTAATGTGGCTTCGGCAGGAAGTTGAAAAATATTCCCCAAGGCACGGGGTTTTGAGTGGCCACCAAAAAAGGATTAGTCTTTTAATTATGATAGTTTTTTAATTTTGCAATGAAGCCTAATCTGTACTGTTTTGACGAAAGTATTCTTGTTATTTGGTAGTAATATTGAGCCTCGCGTTGCCTATTTAAAGAAGGCATCAACTGAGGTTTCTGATTCAATTGGAAAAATAGTTCAACTTTCTTCAGTATACGAATCAGAAGCATGGGGTTTTCAAACGAATGATGCTTTTTTAAATCAGGTTGTGCTGGTGGAATCAAATCTATCTGCTAGAAAAGTATTGGATAAGATTTTGATAATAGAGGAAAGGATGGGAAGAAAACGAATCAACAATACGTATTCTTCGCGGGAAATTGACATCGATATTCTGTATTTCGGTGACCAAAGTATTATCGAAGAGGGATTGATTGTTCCACATCCAAAAATTCAGGATAGAAGGTTTGTCCTGGTTCCATTGGTAGAAATTGCTGCAAGTTTGAATCATCCGGTTTTAAACCAAACAAATACGGATTTACTGGAACATTGCAATGATAGTTTGAAAGTTTGGAAGTATAAAGTATAAAAGCAGAATCATAAAATGAAGTACAATTTTATTGCTATTGAAGGTAATATTGGCGCAGGAAAAACATCACTGGCAACCAAAATTGCACACGATTACAATGCCAAATTAATACTTGAACAATTTGAGGATAATTCCTTTTTACCAAAATTTTACAAGGAGCCGGACAAATATGCTTTTCCGCTGGAGATGTCTTTTTTGGCTTCCCGTTTTCAACAGTTAAAAGACCAGCTCAGCGCACAGGACCTTTTCAAGTCATTTACCATTTCAGACTATTACATTGTCAAATCGCTCATCTTTGCAAAAAAAACATTGGCGCTCGATGAGTTTAATTTATATACACGTTTTTTTGATATTATTCACCAGCAATTGCCAAAACCAGATCTCCTGGTTTATTTGTATGTAACAACCAGCAATCTGCAAAGAAACATTCGTGATCGTGGCAGGCCCTATGAACAGGATATTCAAGACGAATATCTCGAAAAGATTCAGGAAGGATATTTTGAATTCATCCGGCAGCAGAAAGATCTTCGGGTATTAATTATCGACACAAATGAGTTAGATTTTGTAAATCGTGACGCTGATTACAATAAAATTCTGAAAGTAATTAATCGGGAATATCCACTAGGTGTTCATAGAATCACCTTTTAGTTTCCATCCACAAAAAAAACCCCGATGAAAAATTCACCGGGGCTTTCCATGAAAAAGCTTTCTTTTTATTCTCCTGTCAAGGCTTGGAAATCTGCCTCGTTATAGAATTTCAGAAATTCACGATCCATTCTTGCTTTTGCCTTATACTTCGCATCAGCCTTAATTGCTTTTGTCAAAAAGTCAAGGGTCTTTGCTTTGTCATCTTGACGTGCACCAGTAACAGCAAGCAGGTAGTAAGTGTCTCCGTCTTGTGGGTCAACACAATTGAATGTGTTTTCGGCAGCAGCAAAATCCTTATTAAGTAACTGTGCCAAACCAAGGTTAAAGTCACATTTATAGCTGCTCAAACGGCTGACTGCTGATGCGTAATCACCTTTATAAATATAAACGATTCCAAGGTTGTAATTTATATCGCCACCCAATTCTTCTGATTTGAGGTAGCAGTGTTCAGCTTTAGCATAATCACCGGTTACCGCATGAACATCCCCCATGTTGTTTGCCATTTCGTATGAGTTCGGATTGATCTCGTGCGCTGCTTCCAGTAAAGCTTTGGCTTCATCAACATTTCCAAGTTCTAATTCAACAGCAGCAGCATTTACCATAGCTCTCCAGCATTTTGGGTAACGTTCCAGGGTGTTGCCATAAATCTGCTTCTTGGTATTCAAATCATCTGTTAACGTTGCAGCATACAACAATTCATTTACAGAAAGTGCACTTGGATCTGAAGTAGAGAGTCCGGCAATTTCTGAATCTGTACGTTTTGGTTCGTAGCAAACAACATCTATAACAGCACGTCTTAATGGAGGAAGAATATCACGCTCAAGCTCAGGGTAAATCAAAATCATATTCCTGATTTCGGCTTCTTTTTGTGATACATCAGCTGAATTAATCACGTTAATAATGGCATTTTTGTCTTTAATATCAGAGGTTTCAACTGCTTGCATAAAACCATTCCAGTCAGGACCATTGGCTGTTAGAACAAGTTCAATTTTATCAGCAGCTTCTATCTCAATCGATTCATTGTCTTTGGCAGCTTTTTTGATTTTCTTGTTCATATATTTTTCAGCTGTTTCAGCTCTTTTCTGTGAGAGACCTTCGTTAAAAGTTTCTTCTCCTTCAGGTGAAGCCCAACCATCGATTGAAACATATTTAACCAACCAGCCTTTTTCCATATCGCTGATACCATTGTTTAATGCTGCTTTATTGTCAGCATCTTTATTTAATGGAAGGTTTTTATTCAAATTAGATTGATTTACCTGGAAGAAAATAGCAGACTCTACAGTACTGAGGGTCTCTTTTTCATAACCGTCGGGTGCAAAAGCAACCAATTCGGTTTGTCTTGCAAATTTTGATGTATGGATAACACCATCAGCAAGTTTCCGCTCATCAGCTGTATATGATTTTCCCTGATCAGCTGCACCATCACATGAAGAATAAACTTCACCATTGTACTGGTAAGCAACAGGTGTAACTGTTAACTCTGAATTGTCCATTGCTGGATCGTAAGGTACTTTTTTGGTGTAAGTGAATGATCCGCCATTGTCCCAGCTAACCATTGTTCCTTCGCCTTCTACATCTTCTCCTTTAAAATTGATGGTTTCGAAAGCAGTTTCTCCACCCTCATACTTGAGAACAGGAGTAAAGCACATAACAGCATTCTTGGCAAAATATTTTGGAGGGAAAGTACCTGTAATGGTAACCTCAATTGAATCGCCTCTTTCTTCCAAAGGATCCGGAGTCGAACTTAACTGAACATCGTCAAAGTTCTCAGCCATTTTCTTGATTTTGTTGCTTCTGATTTTATAGCGCAAACCAATGTTGAACTGAGACCATGTGTCATTCATAAAGGCCATTTCACCATGTTTTACATTATCAGCCCAGTCAGTTTCCATCCAGGTAAAAGTATAATCACCATAGATGTCCCATTTTTCAGCAACAGCAAAAGTTAATTCACCACCAAAAGGAACTGTCATAGCAACTTTGCGATCGTTAATTCCACCGCCAACGGCTGCAGTACCAGCTTTTCCGTACTTGCCACCTCCTTGTAGAAATTTGTCTGTATTCAGGTCGTAGGTTCTGGAGTTATATTGGGTTTGACCAAGTCCTCCATGTAGGGTAATAGAAAAGAGCCGGTCTTTATAACCACCAATCAGGTTCATCAAATTTAGTCCCAGTTGGATGTCGGCCCCATACATGTCCATATCCATTCTCATATCCTGAGTAACACCAGCACCTGCACCAATGTTGTTTTTTGGTGTAATGCCTTCTTGTTCACCTTTTACAAATCCACGGTTTACTTTACCGTAAATATTTAACCAAGATAAAAATTGCCAACCCATTGCCAGGCTACCATTTATGGAAGTGTTTGATAAATCTGGTGCAGAACCATGTCGTGCAAGATCTCCGTGAAACCAACTTGGGCCAAGATCACCGGCAAAAAACATATAGCCGCTAAAATTTGATTTTTTCTTTTCTTTTTTAGTGCCATCAGCGTTTTCATCTTGTCCGTAGAAAGACAAGGGTGCAATAAACATGCTTAGTATAAGCAAACTTGTTAAAATAGAATAAACTTTTTTCATGGTTTAAAATTTAATGTGTAATTAATTTTAGAACAAATATAAGTATAAATTTGTTTTTAAAAGCAATTTCAATTGTATTTGCTTTGACTTTTTTCAACTAACGGCAAAACTAAGCTTTATTCTCTCTTTTCAAAATATGTAATATAACTTTTTACGCAGTAAATTACTGAAGGTTTCAACTGAGTTTAACTATTTTAATTTCAGGTAGATATCCCATAGTGTGATACCGATACTAACAGCTACATTAAACGAATGCTTGGTGCCACTCTGCGGAATCTCGACACAATAATCTGCAATTTCCACAATTTCATCGCTCACACCACGGACTTCATTGCCAAAAACCAATGCAAGTTTTTCGGTTTTTTTAAGTTGAAAATTGTTAAGTAAGATACTGTTGTCTGTTTGTTCAAGGGCAATAATCCGGTAATTTTTTTGCTTTAATTCCAACAATGCTTCTTCTGTAGTTTTTAAATATTTCCAATCTACCGAATCGGTAGCTCCCAGGGCAGTTTTATGGATTTCGCGATGAGGAGGTGTTGCTGTTATGCCGCAAAGAAAAATTTTGCTGATGCGAAATGCATCTGCCGTCCTGAAAATGGAACCGATATTACTGAGGCTTCGAATATTATCAAGTACTAAAACCACAGGTAATTTTTTGGCTTTTTTATAATCTTCAATACTAAGCCTGTTTAGCTCTTCATTTTTTAACTTACGCATTTTTCAGTGTTTTGATCGCAAAGGTAAAAACTCGGATTCAAAATCCTTGTCATTTGTTAAATTTGCAGCAAATAATTTGTTTTGACGAAAGAAAAAAAATACGCCGAAACACCTTTGATGAAACAGTACAACAGCATCAAGGCGAAATATCCTGATGCTTTATTGCTTTTTCGGGTTGGTGATTTTTATGAAACATTTGGTGAAGATGCAATTAAAGCTTCTGGTATTTTAGGGATTGTACTTACCAAACGCAGAAATGGTGCCGCAGCCTATGTTGAATTAGCGGGGTTTCCGCATCATTCACTGGATACCTATTTGCCAAAGTTGGTTCGGGCAGGTCACCGGGTGGCTATTTGTGACCAGTTGGAAGACCCCAAACTAGCCAAAAAAATTGTAAAACGTGGAGTAACAGAATTGGTAACTCCTGGAGTCTCCCTAAACGATAATGTACTGGAACAGAAAGAAAACAACTTTTTGGCAGCAGTTCACCTATCGTCAGGAATTTCCGGATTGGCTTTGTTGGATATTTCAACAGGAGAGTTTTACCTTGCAGAAGGGGGCAGGGACTATATTGATAAATTGCTCCAAAGTTTCCGCCCAAGCGAAGTAGTTGTGCAACGGCAAAACAGGGGGAAATTCATAACATATTTTGGCGATCAATTTTACCTGACTAGTTTTGATGATTGGGTGTTTACCCGTGATTTTGCTTTCGACATCCTTACCAGGCAATTTAAAACAACTTCGTTAAAAGGTTTTGGCGTTGAAGACAAAGAAAAGGGTGTTATTGCAGCAGGAGCGGCTATTCATTATTTATACGAAACCCATCACGATAAATTAAGCCACATTTCGCAGCTGGGGCGTATTGACGAGGGAAAATATGTTTGGCTCGACAAGTTTACGATTCGCAATCTGGAGCTTATTTTTCCATTAAATCCCGATGCAAAAACGCTGTTGGATGTAATAGACAGAACGCTGACACCTATGGGTTCGCGACTGATGAAACGCTGGATTACACTGCCACTTAAAGATAAGGCAGAAATTGAAAGCCGGCTGCAAGTAGTGGAATTTTTGACAGATAAAGCAGAGATAGAGGCAAGTATTAGCGAAGTGCTCAAGAAGGTAGGAGACCTTGAACGACTGATTTCTAAAGCAGTGGCTTATCGGGTGAATCCGCGCGAAATGGTGCAATTGAGAAGGGCCTTGTATGCAGTTGCAGAATTGAAGAAAATTTGTCAGGCAACGGATAATGAAGCCATCAGGCAGATTGCAGAACAATTGAATCCTTGCGAGACACTTACCCAAAGGTTGGAAAAAGAACTATTTGAAGACCCACCAACATCCATTGCCAAAGGTAGGGTTATTGCTGATGGTGTTTCTGAAGAATTGGATGAATATCGCAAACTGGCTTATTCAGGCAAAGATTACCTGAAACAGATTCAAAAACGTGAAATCGAAAATACGGGTATTTCTTCTTTGAAGATCGGCTACAACAATGTTTTCGGCTATTTTCTTGAAGTAACGCATACACACAAAGACAAGGTTCCTGAGGAATGGCACCGCAAGCAAACTCTCACCGGTTCGGAACGATATATTACCGAAGAACTAAAAGAATATGAGCAAAAAATATTGGGTGCCGAAGAAAAAATATTGGTGCTCGAACAGCGCTTATTTGAAGAACTTGTGCACTTCGCCGCAGGTTTTGTCCAGCCCGTTCAGGTAAATTCCAGTCAGATTGCGGGTCTTGATTGCCTGCTTTCGTTTGCAAGAATATCGAAAGAAAACAATTATTGCAAACCGCAGATTACTAACGATTATTCTATTGAAATAAAAAGCGGCCGTCATCCTGTGATTGAGCAGAATCTTGAGGCCGGGGAAGAATACGTTCCCAATGATATTTTTCTGGACAATAACAAACAGCAAATGATTATTCTGACAGGGCCAAATATGTCGGGAAAATCGGCTTTGCTGCGTCAAACGGCACTCATTGTTTTGTTGGCACAAATGGGTTGCTTTGTACCTGTGGCTTCTGCAAAAATTGGTGTCGTCGATAAAATTTTCACTAGGGTCGGGGCTTCTGATAATATTTCATCGGGCGAATCTACTTTTATGGTGGAGATGAATGAGACGGCAAGTATCCTCAATAATATTTCCAACCGAAGCCTTATTTTGTTGGACGAAATAGGAAGGGGAACAAGTACCTATGATGGCATTTCAATTGCATGGTCTATTGCCGAATTCCTGCATAACCATCCGGCTTACCGTGCCAAAGTACTGTTTGCCACGCATTATCACGAACTTAATGAAATGGCCGCATCTATGAAACGGATAAAGAATTTCCATATTTCAATCAGGGAAATTGGCAATAAAGTGGTTTTTCTGCGCAAGCTAAAAAAAGGTGGAAGCGAACACAGTTTTGGGATACATGTTGCTGAAATGGCCGGAATGCCTGCGCAAGTTTTACAAAGGGCAAAGCAAATGCTCGCTATTTTGGAGAAAAGCCATTCGGGAAGTGAGCTGACAAAAGCAGTAAAGGAGAAAAGTAAAAGCGATGATTTCCAACTGAGTTTCATTCAATTGGACGATCCATTGTTGCATCAAATCAAGAACGAAATCCTTGACACGAATATTGATACACTGACCCCTGTAGAGGCCTTGATGAAATTGAACGAAATTAAAAAAACCTTGGGAGGTTAAGTGGCTGGTTATTAAGTTTGTGATTCTTTAAGTATTCAAATCTGATTTTTTTTCGCTTTGTTCCTTGCGAAAAGGAAAAAAGTTTTACATTTGCACCTCCAAAAATTTGGAATGCGGGAATAGCTCAGTTGGTAGAGCACGACCTTGCCAAGGTCGGGGTCGCGAGTTCGAGTCTCGTTTCCCGCTCAAAAAATCCCGAACCGTTTAATCGGGACGGGATTTGTTCTTTAAGATAATGCTCGTCCCGATAGCTATCGGGAGGTGGAATAAAAATTTTGCTCGAGTGGTGGAATTGGTAGACACGTCCGTACGGATGGGCATTGCGTCATTGGAGAGAAAAACACACGTTCATAAGATAATGCTCGAGTGGTGGAATTGGTAGACACGTTGGACTTAAAATCCAATGGGCATTGCGCCCGTGCGGGTTCAAGTCCCGCTCCGGGTACTTTTACAAAGCCTCGAATAATATTCGGGGCTTTTTTTGTTTGTGGAAAGATGTTTGGAAATGTTGATTTGATGAGGTGGTCGCGATAATTATTGGGATGGTAGGCACGTCCGTACGGATGACCATTGCGGTCGTGTGGGTTCAAGTCCCACTCCGGGTACTTTTACAAAGCCTCGAATAATATTCGGGGCTTTTTTTGTTTGTGGAA
>Ga0164318_10007449_pt1 | contig 10599 bp, 8 predicted proteins | sample GuaBasSedimGuay9_FD_113734 | JGI IMG/M metagenome (GOLD analysis project Ga0164318, IMG submission 113734) | Subseafloor sediment microbial communities from Guaymas Basin, Gulf of California, Mexico - Guay9, Core 4571-4, 0-3 cm | ecosystem: Environmental > Aquatic > Marine > Hydrothermal vents >...
CCTTCGAGCCCAGTTCACTTACTGGCGGACGACCCCGGTCTGTGAGGGGAACGTGAGCCACCGGGTTCTCCTGCAATGGACGGTCTCCGGGGGGCGCTCGCCCTATCAGGTGGGGCCCTTCTACGTTACATATCCCAACGGGAATACAACACAGATCAGCCGCTACTTCAGCGGCAACCAGGGCACCATAGACATCAATTATCCCAACGGGGGCGATATCAGCATCCGGGCCCAGGTCCGGGATGCCCAAGGGCGCACCGCTACCATGGAGATCACTGTAAAGACCACCGCTTGCCTGCCCACGGTAACCCTGCGCACGGTGAACCTGGAGGTCCACGCTTGGCGTTACACCTACGCCTACCGAGGGACCACCACTGCCCTTCCCTCAACCCAGAGGCCCGAGGAGCTCAAGGTCCCGATCCTCATCGTGGGGGAGGAGCGCCCCCGCACCACACCCTTCGTGGTACAGAGGGTCATAGGCTCCAAGGTCTCCCTGCAAGCGCCCCTGCGGATCGAGGGAGGGGCTTACGGGAGGACCTTCCAGGGCTGGATGGTCTGGTACGGTGACGCAGAGAACCCAGTCAAATACACCGGCACGAAGGACACCCGCCGAGGCATCAACACTCTCACAATCCAGCTAAGCCAGGACGTCAGGGTGGTGGCCCTCTACCAGGACATCATCGGCTGATGTACCGGACGAGGAAAAAAGGGGGCGGGTTATCCCGCCCCCTTTCCTTCTATCCCCATAGGGGCTAAAATTTTGCACCTTGCGGAGGTGGCGGAATTGGCAGACGCGCTGGCCTTAGGAGCCAGTGCCCGTAAGGGCGTGCGGGTTCAACTCCCGCCCTCCGCAGAACTTTATTAAGGGTTCCTCACCAGGGACTTCGATTGGGAGAGGATCCACTGTACTGCAGCGTCTACATCTTCGTCCTCATCTTCCACCGGTATATCCGGTTCCAGGCCCACCCCTTGGACGGCGTGCTTCGCGGGGGTGAGGTACTCGCCGGTGGTCAGTTTCAGAGCGGATCCGTCGGGGAACACCCTGACGATCCGCTGGATGACCCCCTTCCCGAATGTTTTCCTTCCCACCAACACGCCGACCCCATGATCCCGAATGGCCCCGGCCACGATCTCCGCCGCCGAGGCGGTCCCCCGGTTCACCAGAACGGCCACCGGGACGTTGGGGAAGGCGTTTCCGTGTGAGTAATAGACCTCCTGGCCGTAGGAGGGACCACGGGAATAAAGGACGGGACCGCTGTCGATGAAGAAGCTGGCCACGTCCACCGCCGCCGAGAGATACCCACCGGGATTGTTCCGCAGGTCCAGGACCACGCCCCGCAACTCCTCCAAAGGCAGGTGGTAGAGGGCCCGGCCCACGGCCGCTGGGGCATCGGGGGTGAAGAGGATGATGCGGATATAGGCCACTTTCTTATCGGCCCAGTACTCGCTCATCACCGGCTGGAGGTGGATCTTGGCTCGGGTGAGGGTGACCTTCTCCACGGTGCCGTCCGGGTGCTGAACGGTGAGGGTCACCTGGGTACCCTCAGGGCCCCGGATCCGGGAGGAGACCTCCTCCAGGCTCATGCCTTCGGTGGGGACCCCATCCACCTCCTTGATCCAATCACCGGGTTTGATTCCGGCTTTGTAGGCCGGTGTACCGGGGAAGGGGGTGACCACGGTGACCCTGCCGTCCTTGATGGTGATCTCCATCCCCACCCCGTAGTACTCCCCAGAGACCTCCTGGTTCCACTTCTCGTACTCCTCCGGCGTGAAAAAGGTCGAATAGGGATCTCCCAATGCCCGGACCATTCCCTTCAAGGCCCCGTAGACAAGCTCTTGATCGCTGAGATCCGCGGCACGGTAATAGTACTGGTGGATGAGACGATAGACCTCTTGGAGAGGGGCCCAGAGCCCGGCTTCGTTCCCGGCCGCTAGCCCCAGGCCGGAGCAAAGGATCACGATCAGGAAAAGCCTGCGAACCCACATCATCCCCTCACCCCAGCCGTATCCTCAATAGAAGATCTCGGCCAGCTCGATGAGCTCGTCCGGCACCAGCCGGGGGGAATTGGCGGCCACCTCCTCCAGGGGGACAGGGACGACCTTCTCACCCTGCATCCCCACCATCACCCCTGAAGCACCCTCCAGGGCAAGCTCCACCGCCCGAACCCCAAGCCTCGTGGCCAGGAGCCTGTCGAAGGCCGTGGCGACCCCACCCCGCTGCAGGTATGCAAGCACCGTAACCCTGGGGGTCAAGCCTTCCAGCTCCTTCTTGTAATCCTGAAGCCTGTTAGCCAGCCAATAGCCGATACTCCCCCCGTATTGGGGATGACCGAAGGCATCCTTCTCCTTTGCCATTTCCGGCGGGTGACCGAGCTCCAGGCGCAGGATGTTATCCTCCCTTTCCTCAGCCCGGATCACTGGATAGCCCAGCTCCGCCGGTATCGCTCCCTCGGCCACCACGATGATGGAGAAGCGTTTGTCCATATCGAGCCTTTTCCTTATCCGGGCGACGACATCCTCCACCGAGAAGGGGCGCTCCGGTATCAGGATCACATCAGCCCCGCCGGCCATACCACCCTGAACGGCGATCCAACCGGCGTCCCGGCCCATCACCTCCACGATCATGGCCCGGTGGTGGGCGTGGGAGGTGGTGTGAAGCCGATCCAGGGCCTCCATCACGATGGAAAGGGCCGTGGGGAAGCCGATGGAGTAGTCAGTGCCCCAGAGATCGTTATCGATGGTCTGGGGAATCCCAATGGCCTTTATACCCTGGGGGACGAGGTGGGCCGCCACCCCCAAGGTATCGTCTCCCCCGATGGCGATCAGGCAATCGAGGCCATGGCGTTCGTAGGTCGCTAGGACCTTGTCTACTTTATCGGTCCTTTCCCAAACCGTCTTCCCGTCGCGCTTTTCCTTCTTGAAGGGATTCGTGCGGGAGGTTCCCAGGATGGTCCCGCCGGTGGGGAGGATGCCCGAGACTTCCTTCAGGCCCAAGGGAGTGGTGAGATCATTCACAAGCCCCCGCCAGCCATCCCGGAAGCCGATGACCTCGACTCCCTCTGCTGCCGCCTTGCGCACGATGGCCCGCAGGGCGGCGTTGATGCCCGGGGAATCGCCGCCGCCAGTGAGGACTCCGATCCGCATACCTCCCTCCTCAGGCGCTCCCGAAGCCGGGGTAGAGCTTGTACCAATCCGGCCCCTTATCCGTGAGCTCCAGGTTGGAGAAGCTCCCGAAAGCCTCGGTTTCGAAGAAGGGCTTCGCTTGGGCCGAGGCGGCGTACAAACGCTGGAAGTTCTCCACACCGCTCGTCATGAGCCATTCCTCCACGGCTTCGACGTCGGGGTAGAAGTCCACACAGTATTTCCACAGCGCCCGGCCGCAGAGGAACCCTGAGGCCCCGCCCCGGGAGGCGATCTCCACTTCCTCCAGGAACTCCTCGATCCCCACACCCGCTGAGAGGATGACCCAGGGGACCTTGGCCAGGCGGGTGACCTCCCGGACGAAGTCCTCCACCTCCGAGAGATCATAGACCGGATCACGCTTTATCCCGTCGAAGGCCCCATCGGCGTACTCCTTGCAGAACTTGAGGTCCGCAGGGAACTCCACCTTGAGGATGTCCACGTGGTACTCCGGTTTCGCGAATTCCTTTACGTAGGAAAAGACGATCTCAGGCTTCCTGCGGGCGAAGTTTTTCGCGGCCTCGGGGTTCTTCTCGTAATCCTCAGCCTTGGCCTCGTCCTCTTTGAAGGGATAGCTGACCAGCTCCAGGACATAAGGGAGGTCGTACGCGCGGCACTCCTCTCCCACTTGCCGGGCGATCCGTCGCTGGTGTTCCACCACTTCTGGGGAAGCGTCGTCCCGGTAGTAGAGGAGAAGCTTCACCCCGTCCGCCCCGGCCCGCTTTATCTTTTCTACCCCCCAGCCTTCCAGGAGCCGGGATTTCCGCTCCTTCTCCCCGGTCCCAGCTGGGAGATACCCGGTCTCCTCAGCGGCCAAAAGCAACCCCACCTCCGGGGGGATGTATTTGGCAGCATTGGGGAAGCCGTAAGTTGGATCGATCAGAGTGGCGCTGGAGTAGGGGGAGAGGACCTTCACGATGAGCTTTTTCACCTGTGCTAGGTCCTCATAGGTGGCCTCCCTGCCTGTGGCTTTCTTGATCATCCGCTTCAGGGATCCCCGCTGATCGATGGCCATCATGCGGAAACGCCCTTCCTCGTCCGCCAACCTCCGCAATCCCCGCAACTTCCCTGGGGAGATTTTCACCTTTTCCACGGTCCACCTCCTTGCGGGTTTCAACGGCCCAATGGTAAGGGCGGGCGGATGGCCTCACAAGCAACCGTTTCCAAAAGGGCAAGCCTTGCGCCCTCCGAGGGCGAAAGCTAAAATCGGGCCCGAATTCCCCGGGACAAGGAGGGTGATCGAAAATACCGAACACACGTTCAGCTGCCCGTCAGCTCCGCAAGAGCCTGCGGCGGAGGCGCCGAAACGACCTGCGTAAGAGCGCCATCCGCTATTGGAGGAAGCAGATCCTGAAGCTCCTGGAGGCCGGGAACCGGGAGGAAGCGCAGAAGCTGTTCCCCAATTTCCAGAAGGCTGTGGACAAGGCCGCCTCCCACGGGGCGATCCACCCCAATAAGGCGGACCGCCTCAAGGCCCGGCTCTGGAAGCGGATCGCATCCGTGGGGTGAAGGGATGCGTTGGAACATAGATTTCCTCGGGAAGTCGAAGATCTTCGTCACCCTCTCCGCGGTATTGGTCCTCACCAGCATCGTCCTTGTGGCCACAGTGGGCTTCCGGGCTGGCGTGGAGTTCACCGGTGGCTCTCAGTTCACGGTGAGCTTCTCCCAGGAGGTGCCGGCGGACAAGCTCCGGTCTTTTCTGGGCAAGTTCTCCATCCCGGGGAAGGACCTCGCTGCCACCGCGGTCCTGCAACACACGACCATCGAGGGCAAGCCTTCCTATGTGATTACCCTGCCGCTGAACGTGGACAACAAGCGGGAGAAAGAGATCCTCGATGAGATCGTCCAGGGCTTGAAGAAGGAGTTCCCGGTGGTGGGAGAGATCTCCATCACCTCCGTCGGGAGCCAGGTTTCCCAGGAGCTCATCCGGCGAACCTGGCAAGCGATCCTGGTGGCCATCTTGGGGATGTTGGTCTACATCTCCTGGAGATTCCGCTTGAGTTATGCCGTGGGGGCAGTGGCGGCCTTGATCCACGATGTGCTCATCGCTCTGGGTGTGTGTGTGGTCTTCCATGTGGAGATGAGCCTGCCGGTGATCGCCGCCCTCCTCACCATCGTGGGTTATTCCCTCAACGATACCATCGTCATCTTCGATCGGGTACGGGAAAACCAAAAACTTTTACGGAAGGAGCCCATGTTCAACATCATCAACCGTTCCATCAACCAATCCCTCTCCCGGACCATCAACACCTCCCTTACCACCCTGATCCCTGTGGTGATCCTGCTGGCTTTCGGGGGGCCGGTGCTCCGAGGATTCGCCCTGGTGATGATGGTCGGTGTGATCGTGGGCACTTATTCCACCATCTACGTGGCGAACCCCATCTTCTATTGGTGGACGAGGGCGGCCGAGCGGGTGAGGGCCAGGGCCCGCTGATCGCCACCGTGGGCCCCTCCGTCCCAGGGCTTGTGTCTTGAGCCACTCCAGGCCGATACATCCCAACAGGAAAGGGACCGCCCAGAGACGTTTGATCCTACGGGGATCTTGGAGGGCTCGGTAGAGCCATTCCAGCCCCGCCTCCTGTATCCAACGGGGTGCCCTGGGAAAGCGTCCAGACCAGATGTCGAAAGCACTTCCCACCCCAACTGCGACTCCGAAGAGATCCCTGTGAGAGAGGATCCAGCGTTCCTGTCTCGGGAAACCGAGGCCCACAAGGAGCACGTCCGGTCTCGCCTTCCGGATCGTATCCACCGGTCCCTCCCCGGGGAAGTAGCCGTGGTGGAATCCCCGGACGATGAGCCTGGGAAAGCTTTCCCTCACCCTACGGACCGCGGCAGCGATGACCTCGGGCCTCGCCCCGAGGAAGAAGAACCCTAAAGCTTCCTTTTCCCCCAATCGGCAGAGCTCCCAGGCGAGATCCACCCCGGGGACCCGGGGCAACTCCTTCCCCAGAGCCCGGGCCGCCATAGTCCCACCGAAACCATCGCAGGCGACGAAGTCCGCCCGTCGGTAGAGCTCCCGGATGTCCCGGCGCAGGATGGCCAGGGAGAGGGCCCGGGCGTCCGGGGTGAAGACGACGAGCCCCCGTCGTCCCCGGGAGAGCTCCGCCACGATGGTCCGGGCGAATTCACCGAGAGGGAGGGGAGTAAAGGGGATACCGAAGAGCTCAAGGACCTGAAGGTCCAGACAGTTTTTCATCCCGTGGGCTCGATGACCACGTGCCTTTTCTCCCCCTCCCCCACCGAGTAAGTGCGCACCCCGGGGAAGTCAGCCAGGGCCAGGTGGACGATGCGGCGTTCTCCGGGGGGCATGGGCTCGAGCTCGATCCGCCTTTTCTCCCGCACCGCCCGACGGGCGAGCTCTCGAGCCCGGGTTGCGAGCGCCTCCTCCCTGGCACGGAGGGCCCCATTCACATCCAAAACCAAGCTCACCCTCGCCCCGGCCCTCCCTAGGCGCAGCCGTACCAACCTAGCCAGGGCTTCCCGGAAGGTCTTGTCCTCACCGGGGATCAGGGAGAAGCGTCCCCGGATGTTGATATAGATCCTGCCCTTCTCCTCCCGCACCTCCACCCGGCCCTCTTCCCCCAGAGCCCGCAAAAGTCCCTCCAGAAAATCCACAGCTACCTGCCAGGGCTTAAGCTGAGGCATGGCTTCAACCTGCCTTGGCTGGGCCTTTGTGGGAGAGCTCCCAGTACACGATGGCCTGAAGTGTGCTTTGGATGATGGAATAGATGAAATAATAGAGCCAGAGGCCAGCAGGGAAGCTTCGGAAGAGGAAGCCGAAGAGGATAGGCATCACCCATCCTATACCTTGACCCTTCTGCTCTGGAATCCGCCGCATGCTGAGCCACTGCCCCAAAAGCTGCACCCCCACGGTGAGAGCGATGATGATGTAATAGGGGTCGGGGAGGGAAAGGTCCGGGATCCAGAGGAAGCTAGGCGCGAGGTGGAAAAGCTCGGCCGAATTGAAGATGGCTCTCCACAGGAGGATGAGAAACGGGAACTGGAGCAAAAAGGGCAGACACCCCCCCAAGGGGTTCACCTTCTCGGTGCGATAGAGCTCGATCAACTGTTTCTGTAGTGTCTCCCGGTCGTCTTTGTACATCTCCTGGAGCTTCTGGATCTTGGGCTGAAGCCGCTGGAGTTTCGCCATGGAGTGGATCTGTTTTCGGGTGAGGGGGAAGAGGAGGATCTGGGCCACGATGGTGAAGATGATGATCGCCCAGCCGTAGTTGCCTGTTGCCCGGTAGAGGAACTGGAGGAAGTGGATCACCCCGACCATGAAGCGGCCGAACACGTTGAGCTTGATCAGGGACGAAAGCCCTGCCTTTTCCAGAAGCACATAACGGTTCCGCCCTCCGTAAAACGCGGTCTCGAGGATGAGTTCCCCGGAGAGCTCGGGCACGAGCAGCCCGAACACCGGCTGTCCGGCCCGGTTCACTCCGTGGAAAAGCCGCGTCCCCCTTGGCAAACCCTGGGGGAACTTCCAGAAGTAGACAGTTCCCGCATCCACCAGGCCTATCCCCTCGATCCGACCGCGTGCCTCCTCGGACGGGAACCCGTCCACCGGCTTGCCGTCACACAGGGAGACGATACGCGGGGCTTTGCTTCCCGTGGGGATATGTCCCAGGATGATTCTCAAACCTTTTGCTTCTCCGGAGAGACGTACCTCCACTGGAACGAGGTAGACAGCTTTCCCCGCGATAAAGAAGCGCTTTTCCACGGTGAGGCCTTTCCCCTGCCAGGAGAGACGTACCTCCACCTCCCCCGCCCCTTTCCTCTCCGCCTTTATCCCGTAGAGATCTGGGGACACCCCCTCCCCTTCTCCGGGGAGCTCGATCTCCAGAGGGAGGCTCACCCCGGGGAGGAGTTCCTTTTTGTCCCAACCCGGTACGACCTCCGTGGCCTTGGTGCCGTAAGGAGCGAAATAGAGGTAGACGCTCGCTAAGACCCCGCCATCGGACCAGAAGGTGTAGCGTGCCAGACGGTTTTCCACTACGAGCGCCTCGTGTCCCTGGGGTGAGCTGACATGCTCCAGGCGCACCTGGGCCCAGGCCGAAACCCAGGCCAGGAGGAAGAGCAAGACAAGGTATTTTTTGTGTCCCATACGGGGATAACTTTATCCACCCCCTTCCACGGCCGCAAGCCGAAGGGCTGAGCTTGGGACATCCTCCTGTACAAGGCACCACGATGGTTATGACCAAACTCTCCCGGCGACACTTGGATCGCTAGAAGTCGGTTGAAGGGGCTTGAGAAGGCCTGGCTGCCTGTCGGCCGCTTCTTACCCAATCCGTTGTTTTCTTCCATGTCTCAAGCTCAGGAAGGGGTCTTGACCGGGAAGGGTTGTTGAAACTATAGTCTTTTATAGTGCCTATCCTCTGCGGGAAGGGGTGATGCGCATGCGGATCAAGGTGTTGTTGGCGGCGGTTTTGGTCCTGGCAGGTGGGGTGTGGGCCGCCCAAGCGGAGAAGTACATCGTGGCTTCTGATATCCCCTGGCCTCCCTTCGAATGGGCCTCCCCCAGTGGCGATTACCTGGGCTTCGATCTCGATGTGATGCGCTGCATTGCTGTTTTGGAGGGGTACGAGATCGAGATCCAGCCCATGGCCTTCGATTCCATTATCCCAGCGGTGCGACTCGGGCAGGTAGACATCGGTGCCTCGGGTTTCACCATCACTGCCAAGCGGGAAGAGGTCGTAGATTTCTCCAACCCCTACTGGCTCTCCAACCAGGCGGTGCTGGTACGTAAGGATTCGGGCTTCAAGTCCCTGGACGATGTCCTCTGCTGTGGCCACAAAATCGGGGCCCAACGGGGGACCACCGGTGCCGACTGGGTCCAATCCAACCTTGTGGACAAGGGCGTGGACGTGAAGCTCGTGCTCTATGAGACCTATCCCGAGGCGGTCCTCGACCTGGTGAACGGACGCCTCGATGCCGTGGTCCAGGACGAACCCGCTTCCCAGCAATCGCTGGCCGCCTATCCCAAGGTCCTGACCACCGCTGGTGTTATCGAGACCAACGAGTACTTCGGGTTCTTGGTCGCTCAGGGCGATCCCAAGGGGCTCCTTCCCAAGATCAACGAGGGCATGGTCAAGATGGGGCTCCGCTGTGACCTCATGCGGCCAGCGGAGGGACAGTGGAAGGTGAAGCTCCGGATCATCCCTGGGTCCGCTTGGGATTATCTCGTCAGGGCCTACTTCGGCCCCAAACTGGAGAAGGTGGAGGCCGCCTGGAAAGCCTGTATCAAGATCCTCTACGACAAGTCCCTGAGCCCCGAGGAGCGGGTCTTCCGGTTCGCCAAGTGCCTCGCGGAGAAGGCGTCCGAGTGAGTTGAAGAAGCATTGAGGGAGGGGAGGCTTCTGCCTCCCCTCCCTTGGTTTCCAGGGAAGGGGGAGCCATCAACCACTGGCGGAACATCGTCGAAGGCCTTCCCTCTCTCCTCAAAGGGCTAGGGATCAACGTGGAGATCCTGCTGGGGCTCATTTCCCTGGGCTTTGTGGTCGGGATAATCATCGCCATAGTTCAGGTTTACGGTAAGAAGTGCTTCGTTTGGCCTGCGGTAGCCTACGAGTGGTTCTTCCGGGGTGTTCCGGAACTGGTGCTCATCCTGCTTGTTTTCTTCGGCCTGCGGCAGTTCGGGGTGAAGATAACCGCTTTCTTCGCAGCCACTTTGGCATTGGGGCTTCGATCCTCGGCCTACCAGTCGCAGATCTTCCGGGGGGCGATCCAGGCAGTGGGTCACGGACAGATGCTGGCGGCCCTATCTCTGGGAATGACCAGGATCCAGGCGATCCGCTATGTCATCCTTCCCCAGGCGCTGCGCTTGGCTATCCCCCCCTGGTCCAACGAGTTTTCCTCGGTCCTCAAGGACACCACCTTGGCCTACGCCATCGGGGTGGAGGAGATACTGCGCCGGGCCAACTACCTCAGAATGCGGGATTATCTCATCACCATCCCTGTTTTCATCATTGTGGCTTTGCTCTTTTTGGTTTTAACATATGCCGGGAACTGGACCCTGGGGCGGTTGGAGAGACGGTTCCGCATCCCGGGGTTCGAGGTCAAGGGAGCAAGGGAGGAGAGGCTCTGATGTCCCTGTTGGTGGTAGAGGACGTTCACAAACGCTACGGGAGAGAGGAGGTCCTGCGGGGGATCTCCTTTCAGCTCGAGCGAGGAGAGACGAAGGTCATCATCGGCCCATCCGGGACGGGCAAGTCCACGCTGCTTCGTTGCATCAACCGCCTCACCGAGCCCGATCGGGGGCGGATCTGGCTCGATGGGGAGGAGGTGACCTCTCCTCGGACCAATATCTACAAGATCAGGGCCCAGATCGGTTTCGTCTTCCAGGATTTCAACCTCTTCACCCATCTCACCGCCTTGGACAACGTCCGGCTGGGGCTCATCCGGGTGAAGGGGATGGGAAAG
>Ga0164318_10007450_pt1 | contig 10599 bp, 9 predicted proteins | sample GuaBasSedimGuay9_FD_113734 | JGI IMG/M metagenome (GOLD analysis project Ga0164318, IMG submission 113734) | Subseafloor sediment microbial communities from Guaymas Basin, Gulf of California, Mexico - Guay9, Core 4571-4, 0-3 cm | ecosystem: Environmental > Aquatic > Marine > Hydrothermal vents >...
TCAGCAGGAGTCTCGAATCTTGGTCCTTCAGTAGCAGCATAAGTCCCCCTCTCATGACATTTAATATTGAGATCAGCGCATACATCAAGTATTATTTTTCGAATTTCAGGGCAATATGGTTGTGTTACATCGATATGAACTACTTTAGCCATAGGAGGTTTATCTGGTAGCACTTTAATAGGTATCTCACCATCATAGAATGTGTAGACCCTTGATTTTGTAAAATCTATAAACTGATCTACAACTACGAGATCACCGGGTTTCATTAGCTTATTTAGAGAACCCGAAGCACTTGTAGAAATTATCCTCTCCACACCAAGTGTAAAAAGACCATAAATGTTTGCTCTATAATTTATCTTGTGAGGGGGGACTTCATGTTTTATTTCGTCGCTACCTGGCCTAGCATGCCTTGGTAAAAACGCAACTTTTTTACCATGAATTTCGGCAATTGATATTTTTGGTGTTACACCAAATGGTGTATCAACGAACATAGTTTCGGCTTCTTCAAAAAGATTATAAAAGCCAGAACCACCAATTATTGCGATTTCAGCTTTTTTTCCCATAGTAGCACCTCACAACGAAACTTGATAAAAATGTAAGAATTGAAACTATTAAATTTTCGCAAATCTTTTTAAAAAATAAGAACATCTTACTAAATTCAAGAATAATGATAGCCTATCACTGATATAAATAAATATATTCAAACTTAGTCTATAGTATTCAATGAGGATAAACGGCTAAGACAATGAGATATTATCACCTTGAAACTTATTGTTGTTCTTTCTTTTATGATTATTCCATTTTTGCTTCAATCAATAGTGGATTTTATATAGAAAAAGTAATAATTAAGTTCTGCATGTTCCAATATTGGTGATTACTTTATGCCCTTTAAGTACCTAAGAAATGGCTATGTAAAACCGGGTGTATATTTTGAGCAAGGAGACATAGTACTAGCCGAGGCAGCATTAATGGCTGGAGCACGATTTTTTGCTGGATATCCAATAACACCAGCGTCAGAAATTATGGAACACATGGCGTATCGGCTTCCAATGCTTGATGGAATTTTTATTCAGATGGAAGATGAAATAGGTGCTATAGCTGCGGTTATTGGTGCTTCATGGGCGGGAATGAAGGCTATGACTGCAACAAGTGGCCCAGGATTCTCTTTGATGCAAGAAATGATTGGATATGCACACATGACAGAAACCCCTTGTGTAATAGTTGATATGCAACGTGCAGGACCTAGTACGGGACAGGCTACACTACCAGGACAAGGAGATGTACAACAAGCTAGATGGGGAACCCATGGGGACCATAGTGCAATAGCACTTGCACCATTCTCAGTGAAAGAAGTTTTTGATATGACTATTCGTGCATTTAATCTATCAGAGGAATTTAGATCACCAGTATTTATAATGGGTGATGAGATACTTGGGCATTTAAGAGAAAGAGTAGAGATACCATCTATCGATGATATCAAAATCGTTAAAAGAAAAAAGCCTAAAAAGGAAGACGAAATTTTCTTTGGAGGACCAGAGACAGAGATACCACCTATGCCTATAGTAGGAGAGGGGTATAATGCACTAGTAACGGGATCTACTCATGATGAGAAGGGCTACAGGAAGGTATACGATGTAAATATTCATTATAGATTAGTTTCTCATCTTGTGAATAAGATAGAGAAAAACAAAGATAAGATTATAGATTACGAAATAATACATACGGACAACCCTGAAGTTCTCATAATTTCCTATGGATCCATGGCAAGAACAATTCCAGATACTATTCGCCTTGCAAAAAATGAAGGTATTCAGATAATAGGGCTTCGTCTTAAAACTATTTGGCCATTTCCAGATGATATAGTAAGAAAACTGTCAGATGATGTTGAATACATTTTGGTAGTTGAAATGAACATGGGTCAGATAGTGAGAGATGTAAAGGCGGCAGTTGCCGAGCCTAACAGGGTTTTCTCTATGCATAGACTTAGTGCAGGATTATTTACACCTTATGAAATCTTAACCGAGGTGAAGAAAATTGTCAAAAAGTGATTCTCAATATTATGAGAATCCAGTATTAAATTTTCTAAGGAAAGAGGTCCTACCTACACCATTTTGTCCCGGCTGTGGTAATGGTATTATCGCAAACGCTTTCATTAGAGCAGTAATGGAGTTAGGATACAAGGACTTTAACAACTTTGTATTTGTAAGCGGGATTGGTTGTGGTGCTTGGATAGTATCGCCCCACTTTAAGGCGGATTCTGTGCATGTAGCTCATGGAAGAGCGATACCAGTTGCAATAGGAATTAAGTTGGCAAAGCCTCATCTCAAAGTTGTAGTCATTAGCGGGGATGGTGATTTAGCAAACATTGGTGGAAATCATCTAATTCACGCAGCTAGACGTAACATAGATATGACAGTAATATTGGTTAATAACATGAACTTTGGGATGACTGGAGGGCAAACATCTAGCATGACACCTTATGGATTAACAACTATAACTGCACCTTTCGGCAATCCAGAACACCCATTTGATATTTCTGAATTAGTTTACTCTGCTGGAGCTGTTTTTGTTGCAAGATGGACAACATTTCATGTGCATCAATTGAAAAACTCTATCAAAAAAGCATTAAATACCCAGGGATTTGCATTTATAGAGGTAATTTCACAATGTCCAACTGAACTAGGAAGACGCATAGGAATGGAAAAACCTTCTGAAATGATACAATGGTTTATCAAGAATTCTATACCAATCGAAAGAGCTAAGAATATGCCACCAGAGGAATTAGAAGGAAAATTCATTATAGGAGAATATCCTACCAAGGCAAGACCTTCATTCCTTAAAAGTTTAGAGGTTATCAAGAAAAAGGCAAAGGAACTTTTGTATCAAATTGCAGTGGATTAAAATTAGTAATAATAAATATTAATTAAATATTAAAAGTGTGTATCACTATTATTTTTATTGCCCTTTTATACAATAGGAGATGGAGGGAAAAAGAATTTCCCAGTCACCAACTAATAATATCCCGGATGAATCTTTTGCTGATGAGGAAGAAGAACGATTATTTTATCGATTTTTTAAAGATGTAAGCTGGCGAATAATAAATGAATATATTCCAAAGAGGAAAAAGAAAATTTTAGAGATTAACGATAAGCATGGGATGTGGTTTATAGACTTAGCGAGGCAAAAACATAAAATTACATTGATTGTAAGAGGCAATAGAAATTTCAAATACGCATCTCTACTTGTTTCAAAGAACGAAATGGAAAAGTATGTAGAAGTGCTTAATATTGATTTTAGCGACATCACAAAAATGATCGAAGACAGATTTGATATAATAATAGCTGATGGAGATACCATCTCAACGTATCAGAAATATAGAGAACTAATAAAAGATCTGGTCTCGCTTCTTAAGAAGAATGGAATATTGATAGCCTGCTTCGAAAATAGGTATTATAACATTAAGAAGTTTATTCCTAATTTAAATTTAGAACTATTGAGGACCTTCTTAAAAACAGGTGACATTTACTATATTGGAAAAGAAAATGAGCTAATATTTTTATATCACGCATTCACTCCAGAAGAGATTTTTGATTATTTCAAAGAATTAGGGCTTAAAGTATTGAAAATTGCTGGAAGACTCGTGCTTCCTTGGAGAATTATTAAAAAATATCTTAAAAAGTCAGATAATTATCAGCTACTTGTCGATATAGAATGTGAGTTGAATGAGATCCCTTATCTTTTCTCTAGCTCAAAACAATTAATTTTCATTGCACGAAAAGAGCAAAAATAATCATACTACTATTTTTAACTTTAAATCTTACGAAAAGTAATATTTTAGTATTGCAATCCAATTTCTCCTTACGATAGAAATAATCTTGTCCGTACCTACGATTATATCACCTATCATCTTAATAAACCTTTGATCTTTGAGAAATTTTTCATATTTGCTTTTTCCACGACCTTTTTTCAGAAAGTGCAACATAAGCTTTTTCCCCCAACGTAGGTCGGATCCTATTCTGGAAATCCATTTTTTCTCATATCTCCTAAAAAATTCAGCAGAAAAGTCATTATTCTTTATCGAATTATATATTATGTCAGCAGCTATTTCAGCGGCAGTCATAGAATAAGCAATACCCTCTCCTGTTATCGGTAACACATGACCAGCAGAGTCGCCTACTAAAAGTGCTGCTTTCGTATATGATGGAGTACTAAGTCCAGATAAGGGTACAAGTGCTGCCTGAAAGATAGGATTATTCAATTTTTTAAATTGAGAAGGAATAAATCTATCAAGGTATCCTCGAAGATTATCATTGATTTTGGAAAGGAGAGCACCAACACCAGTATGAAAGTATTCAGTGTGCGGGAATATCCAAGCATAACCAAATGGAGACACTTGATGACCATAATAAAATTCATTTGCATCTTCTCTTACTACTTGAGCTCTACTGATTAAGTACTGAACACTTAATCCTAATTCATCTTTTTTGAAAGGAGACCTTATGTTTAAAGTCTTATTTACTTGTGATAAAACACCATCAGCACCTACTAAAATTTTTGATTTTAAATTGATTATTTGGTTATTTTCCATATTTTTAACTGTAATATCCCACAAATTTCCATTTCTTTCTGCTACTACAAACTTATGGGAAGTTAGAAGAGTACAACCATTCTTTTGACAATTTCTAATAAGCACCCTTGCAAGACGTTCACGTTCAATATTTATCATGACCGTTTCGTCATATTCTACAATTCTTGATTCTCCATTTGGAAAAACCAATTTTATTTTACGTATTTCGATATATGGCTCTCCTTTTAATAATGAAAAATATTTTTTAGCTCTAAAGGTTAGTGCACCGCCACATGGTTTATTTCTGCCAGGTATTTTATCCTTTTCAAGAATTATCGTATGTACTCCATGCTCAGATAACATCCATCCAGTTACCAATCCAGCTGGACCTGCACCAACTATAATTACATCAAAAATTTCAGAAGAACTAACTTGCAATAAAATCACCAAAAAAGAAAATGAAAGATAAATTAGTATTTGCCGCCCATAGTAACCGCTAAGATCCCCATTTGAGCGTGAAGCCTGTTCTCGGCTTGGTCTATTATAGCGGAATATTCGGAATCCATTACTTCATCGTCTGCCTCACGACCGCGGAAGACAGGCATTACATGCATTATTATTTTATTCTTTGCCATTATGTCAAGAAGATCCATTGTCAGTCGCCAGTCTTTATATTTGTTGTGCAGTTCTATTTCTTTTGCTTTGGCTGCTTTCATCGCATCAGGGCCTTCTTTAGCAGCTTTTGGAGCAATTTCCATAACAAACTTATGGCTCGCCCACCCTCTTGGGAATACTATATGAGCCCCTTCAAGGGCCTCTTTATAGTCATGTGATATTTCTAGGGAGCCACCATATTGGTCTGCATTTTGCTTAGCCCATTCAACTATCTTTGGATCAAGATCAAAGCCAGGTGGATATGCTAGAACAACATCTAAGCCATAACGAGTCATAATAAGCATTTCTTCTTGAATACTACACCATGAACGTAAGCTTGGTGCAGCATAAGCCCACATTATCACGTATTTCTTGTTTTCATATCGTGGGAACTTTTCCTGAACAGTCATTATGTCAGTTAGCCCTTGAGCTGGGTGAAACATATCATCAGCCATGTTAATTACAGGAATTTTTGCCCATTTGGCATATTCGCGAACTACTGCATTACCACGTCCATATACATAGTCTACCGCATTTTCTAGTATACGAATACCCAGTCCGTGTCCATATCTTTCATACATGCGGGCAATATCCTTTGGAGCCTCGCCTTCTCCAGCTCTTGTAGTGGATATGTCGATAAATTGAGCATGTCCACCTAGAGCAGTCATAGCAGCCTCAAAAGAAGCTCTAGTCCTAGTGGATGTATTATAGAAGAGCATGAAAAACGTTTTATTTTTAAGAATTTCTGGAAGATTACCTGTATAATATCTTCTCTTTAGATCTTTTGCAACCTCTAAGGTGAAGTCCAATTCTTCACGAGTCCATTCTTGTGTGGTGATTAAATCTTTACCTAAAAGATCAACATATGTCATTGATTACACCTCTATCCATATATAGTTGTTGTGAAAATAAAAATATCTTCTTATAAGCATTTTCTAAAAATAAATAAGAAATTAAAAGTAATAAGCCATTACTTTTGAAAATAGCAAAAGAATTTAAAGACTCGCTAACATCTATGTAGAAATTATACTGCTGAGATCACACCAAAGCTTAATCATATTATTATGATTTTGCTGTTTATCCTCTTATGTCTGTTTTTTAAGCGCCTTTACTAGTTTATGCTCACCTTATTCTGGAATATTTAAATTCAGAGAATCATAACCCAAGTTTATCAGCTATTTCTTGTAGAGCTTTCAAGGAAATTTCGAGAAAGTCAACAAGAGGTATTCCAATTTCCTCGCACATAAGAATTCTTTCACGCTTTGAACCACGTGCAAATGATTTATCTTTAAATTTCTTCTTCAAAGTTTTTAGTTTCACTTCATGTAGTTTCTTCGACGGCATAACTAATGCAGTTGCTATAATAAGCCCTGAAACAGCATCAGCGGCTATTAGAGCCTTTGCTACTAATGACTTCGGTTCAACTCCTGTATTTTCAAAATTATGCGCCATGATAGCCTCTCGCATATTTTCGTCTATTTTATCTCCTAGAATTTCAACCGTTTTTATTCCATGCTTAGAAAAATCATCACTTGTTATTTCATAGTCTAAGTCATGAAGAAGACCTATTAGTCGCCACTTTTCAACATCCTCGCCTAATTTTTCAGCAAGTGCTGCCATAATTGCTTCCACGGCAAGAACATGCTTCTTTAAGTTCGGATTTTTAAGATACTCATCAATCAATTTTAAAGCCTCTTCCCGAGAGATCATAGCATCACCCGTCTATTGTAGCCGATTAATAATATACAATACGAACAATACGGCATAATAATAAAAATATTAGTAACAATATATATCAATAAATATGCTGAAAAAAGAAAATGTAATACTAAAAATCATAAAATTATTAATGGATAGAAATAAAAGTAATAGACATAAAATAAAATTTTTCTATTAAGAGTATTTTTGCATGGGGCGGAATAATGATAGATTGGACAGATTTTTATATAAAAACCTTAAGGCAGACTGCAATGGATATTAATAAAATTGATGATTATCTGAAAAAAACTGCTAGTTATAAGATAATTGCATCTGAATTTTATCTAATGGGGTATGAAGAACAAGCTCAAATCTATTTTGATAAAGCAATTGAGAACGCTAGGAATATTGAGGATGTATACTATCAGAATTGGGCTATCGGAGACATAATAGAAGAGATGGCTAATATTGGGTATATTGTGAGAGTAAAACAATATTTGAAATTATTAGAAATTCCACTAATCAAAGTAAATGCTTATAGAAATATTGCTGATGCTTTAATATTGCAGGGTGCGTTATATGATGCAAAAGAATTTCTTAATCTGGCAATGAAAATGATTGAGGATATAGATTCAGCATATGAAAAATGCAATGCCCTAAAAGGAATAGCAATTGAATATTTAAGAATACCTAGGTCAAAGAAAAAAGTGAATACAATTATCAAGCAAATAGAAAAACTATTGGATGAAATAAAAGTTGTTTCTTATCAAATAATAACATTAACAAATTTAGCAGAAATGTATAGTAAAATAAAGTTAAATCAAAAGGTAAGAAAAGTCATTAACAATTCCAAAAAGCTTATCGAACAAATTAGTGATGGATATGAAAAGATAGCTGCGCTCAGAAGGATAGCTGTAACACTCTCGCAGATAGGTATGGCAGAGGAGGCTATTAGTACACTTAGAGAGGCTATTAAAAGAGTTGATGAAATAAGTGATGAGAAAAGGAAAATGCTGGCATTTCGAACAATAGCAATAGAGTTGGGAAAGCTTGGAAAGTTTAAGCAAGCAATCGAGATAGCTATGAAAATAGAAAACGATCTTAAGCGTGACTATACGATGCGCGAAATAATGAAGTCTATTATTGAAAAAGCAGAGATTGAGTTAGCAACATATCTGCTTGACGGCATTCAAGATAATAGAATTAGAGCGGAATGTCAAAAGGATATAGCATTAACTTTGATAAAATATGGTAAATTAAAGGCAGCAGAAATGATTGCTGATGGCATTTCTGATGAGGATTTGAAAATATTAGCATATGGATGTTTGATGTGCGAACGCATAAAACGTGGATTAGAGGAATTAGATGTATCAGAGATCGTATCACTGAAAGAGAGATTATTAGAAATTGAGCCTCAGGAGAAGAAAAATAAGATTGTAGAACAATTTGCAAGGTATTTAATTGAAATTCAAATGTATATTGAAGCAGTAGATCTTATATCGAGAATAGAAGACCCATTAAGGAGATTGTGGATTTTAAGAGATATTAGAGAGGAAATTTTAAAGTAGGTGGGAGAATGGTAACAGTTAATGTTGTTGAGAATAATAATCTCGCCCAAGCATTATTAACATTATTAAGGGACAAAAATACGCCAACAGAGAAATTTAGAGACTACTTAAAGAAAATTGGGGCTGTTCTAGCCTCAGAAGCTTCACAAGAGTTTGACACTAAGGATACTAAAGTTATAACCCCTATGGATGCTGAAACTAAAGGTGTAATCATAGAAGAAGATATTGTTATTCTTGCAATTTTAAGAGCTGGAATGTTTATGGCTGAGGGAGTAAGATATGTACTGCCAAATTCAAGAATTGGATTCGTAGGAATTGAAAAAGCAGAAGGAGATACTGAAATAAAATATATCTCTATCCCAGAAATCTCAGGAAAAACAGTAATTATTGTTGACCCTATACTTGCAACGGGATGCACTATTTCAAAGATTATTGAAAAACCAATTTTTGATGATGTAAAAAAGATTATTATAATCACAGTAATAGCAACAGAGGAGGGTATTTACAAATTGGCTGATATAAAACCAGATATTGCTGTCTATACAGCTGCTGTAGATCCAGAGCTTGATGAAAAAGCATTTGTTATTCCAGGTCTTGGAGACGCCGCAAAAAGAGCATTTGGCTGGTGATATATACTGATAAATATTTTAGTTTTTAGTTAGCTAATTATCATTTCTAGAAGATTAATTGTAATCTTTATTCTGGAAGTAAATCCTCAAGAAGCCCCATTTTCTTAAGCAAAGTTACGACGATATATGTTTTTTCATCCCTAAATTGCCTACCCCACATACCATCTCGTTTTTGCATTTTTATTATAACTGGAAGAGAATTGTGAACCATTCTAATCGCAATATCATACTTATCAAAAAAGCTAAGTGTGTGCAGCACAAAAAATGTATCTTCATAAGAAGTAGAATAAAATCTTACTCTCCATCTACCTTTATATTGAAGCTTTTCCAGCTGAGTTAATCCTTTTTCAATTATGGCTTCATACTCTTTTCTAAAACTCAAAGCACGCAGAGATAAATTTGTACAGACAGAGCAGCAATAAAAACCATTCTCCATGAATTTTGCAAGCCTTTCCAAGGCTCCAAGAACTTTACTATTGATAACATTAATCTTTTGAAGAACATATAAAACAAAAGCAGAAACATTATATCCATTCACTCTAAAGGTTTTACCACCAAATAATCGTCGTTTCTCTGTGTTTGTATAGAAAAAATTCTCAGAGTATGTATTCTTATTGTTCTGTTGAGATAAAATAAAGTTCACCCCTCGCCTATAGTTAGAACCTATTAGACCTAAATCAAATAATATTTCAACATTCCACGCGGTCAGATAAGTTGATCCTTCCCAGCTGCCATTTGGCTCTTGTGAATTAGATAACTCAGATAAAGTCAGAGTTTTTACTTTTGTGTCTAAAGTTTCATCAATTTTATTAAATTGCTTCCTAGCTAAGAACCCACTCCGAGAAATACAACTTAAAAGAGATGGAAGAGGATTAACTTTAAGCTTCATTTAACAATCACACCTGATTTAATGAAACATAGAGAAATCTTGGTATAAAAGAAATAAAGACTTATGATATTTATACATTAATAGAAAATTTCTAATGATCTACATTCAAGTTATATAAAGTTTCATTGCTCAGCGCTTCTTTCTTTCAATCTTAACAATCGTTCTCTCAGGTATTCTTCTTCCTTAATAGCTGTTCTTGCAAGTTCTCGTATTATATCAGACTTTGTGACAATTCCTAGCACAATACCATTTTCATCTACAACAGGTAATCCATCAACATCATACTTAATCATCAATTTAGCAGCCTCTGCCGTATCTGTATCGAGAGATATTGTTGTAGGAACTTCGATCATAAAATCTTCTGCTAATAATGGTGTAATTTTCACGTATCTAGCCATCTTTCTACCTTTAAGCTTTCTTATCCAAACAACCCTTCGATGCTTTATACCTCCGACAGAATCCGTTATTGGAACAAAAACTAATCGATTTTCGGAAATTAAGCCTATTGGAGCGTTTCTTTCAACCACAACTACAGCATCTAAATAGTTTGTCTCCATAACACGAATGACATGAGCTATTGAGTGATGTCTATGA
>Ga0164318_10007451_pt1 | contig 10598 bp, 8 predicted proteins | sample GuaBasSedimGuay9_FD_113734 | JGI IMG/M metagenome (GOLD analysis project Ga0164318, IMG submission 113734) | Subseafloor sediment microbial communities from Guaymas Basin, Gulf of California, Mexico - Guay9, Core 4571-4, 0-3 cm | ecosystem: Environmental > Aquatic > Marine > Hydrothermal vents >...
ACACAAACAATGAAAGAAAAAGTAGATATAGTATGGCAAGATGAAATGGCTTTTGAGGCCAGTTTGCATGAGAACACTCAGAAAGTAATAATAGATGCAGTTCCTGCTGTTGGCGGACGGGATTTAGGTCCTCGCCCAAAAACTTTATTATTGGTTTCATTGGGAGGCTGTACTGCCATGGATGTCATTTCTATTTTAAAGAAGATGAGAGTTAAGCCTGATTATTTCAATGTTGAAGTTGAAGGTGAATTAACAGATGAACATCCAAAATACTTCCATACAATTACTGTAAACTATATTTTCCGTGGTAAAGATTTACCTATGGATAAAATTAAAAAAGCGGTTAGTCTTTCGGAAGATCGTTATTGTGGAGTAACCGAAATGTTAAGACATTCATCAAAAATAATTTCAAACATTATAATAGAAGATTAATATTTATTTTTTATAAAGATGAATGCGCTTCAAGGTAATGGAGCGCATTTTTTATGGCAGAATCTCAGTTAAATGATTAGTCTTAATAATATCTAATAACTCATTTAAAATCATTGCTGTAGCTCCCCATATTTTTATATTATTAATACAGAAACAAGGAGCTGATATAGAATTTTTATTTAAAAATAAAACTTCCTTTAATTGTACTACATTATCATCTAACAAATCTTTAAGCGAAATTTTATATACTTGTTGTACTTCTGTAGAATCCGGAATAATTTTATTCAAATTTTCTATATAAGCAACGTAAGGCTCTACAATAAAATTACTATTTGGAATATATAAACGAGATAATTTCCCCAAAATATCGGCTGTACTTACTTCTATACCAATCTCTTCCTGAGTCTCTCTGATAGCCGTTTTCATTAAATCTTTATCTCTTGTTTCTTTTTTACCCCCGGGAAATGAAATTTGTCCGCTATGAACTCCATCGTAAACACTTCTTAGAATGAATACTATTTTTGTTTCCCTATTTTCATTAAATAAAACAATAAGAACAGCACTATGTTTTGCATCTTTTGGAGTTTCAGGTCTTCTTATACCATCTATTCGTTCCAACGGAGCCAACTTTAAATGAGATTGAATTCCGGGTAGCTCTTTAGTTAATGCCTTTTTGAATTTATTTTTCAAAATCAGATTCTCCATAATAAATGCAAAGATAATTTTAATCAGATAAATTTTAATCAATAACAAGGTTATAAAAGCGTATTTATAATATTCTGTAAAAAATAAGTTATGAAAATTTAAGAAAAAACACTTTTCTAAAGGCTATAAAATTTACTTATACAAGCTAAAAATATGATTATTCAATGAGGATAATTAAGTCTATTTTTTGTACCTTTGCCGCGTGACTAAAGAAAAACATAACCCCATTTTTGACAGCGATGAACTTGTAGAAGAGAATAAATCTCTAATTTTGTTCAACGATGATTTTAATACTTTCGATTTTGTTATAAGGTCTTTAATTGATGTATGTAATCACGATGACTTACAAGCGGAACAATGTGCTTTTATTGTTCATTACAAAGGTAAATGTGTTGTTAAATCCGATTCTTTTCCCGTTTTAAAACCAATGTTTGACGAACTTTCTCGCCGCGATTTAACAGTTAGTATTGATTAATTCTACAATCGCTCCTTGTTTTTATCTTTTTATTTCGTGCTATAAAAAATAATAAAGTCATTTCCTTTATCTCATTTCTTTTCTTAATTTTACAGAAAATAAAAAGCAATGCCCTGGATAATTATTTTACTCTTAATTGCATTAGGAATTATTTTCTTACTTCTTGAACTTTTGGTAGTTCCCGGTACAACTTTTATTGGAATAATTGGGTTTATATCTCTGGCATTAGGTGTTTATCAGACATTTGTAATCTACGGTATAAATTGGGGTGTTTTTGCTTTAATAGCAACATCTATTGTTAGTGTGCTTATGCTAATTTTAAGCTTACGTTCTAAAACTTGGAAAAAAGCAATGCTTTCTACAAGTATTAAATCAAAGGTAAACCAAGACAGTAAAAAAATTAGTGTCGGTGATGAAGGAATTACTATTTCGCGCCTGACACCAATGGGAAAAGCACGTTTTGGTAATAATTTTATAGAGGTTTCCACTTTTGGCGATTTTTTAGATCCTGAAATGAGTATTCGTATTATTGAAATAAAAAATAATAAAATTTTTGTTGAACCCATAGAGGAGGGATAATCTAATCTCACTTTTCTTATTAAAAAACTTTAAATTATGGAACAAGGAGTAGGAATGTTAATCGGAATAATTGTCGCTGTAGTTGTCAGTATATGGATTCTTTTTGTATACATACCAGTTGGACTTTGGTTCTCTGCCTTAGTATCCGGAGTACGTATATCCCTTATACAGCTTGTACTTATGCGTTGGAGAAATGTACCACCAAAAATAATAGTGAATGCAATGATTACTTCCAAAAAAGCCGGATTAGAATTAACCCGCGATGAATTAGAAGCTCATTATCTTGCAGGTGGTAAAATTAAAAATGTTGTTGAGGCTTTAATTTCTGCCGATAAAGCTAATATGGCACTTAACTTTCAAACAGCTACGGCTATTGACCTTGCTGGTCGTGATGTCTTTCAGGCAGTGCAAATGTCGGTAAATCCTAAAGTAATTAATACTCCACCGGTAACAGCTGTATCTAAAGACGGTATTCAGCTTATTGCAAAAGCACGTGTTACTGTTCGGGCTAATATCCAACAATTGGTTGGTGGTGCAGGCGAAGAAACTGTTTTAGCTCGTATTGGTGAGGGTGTTGTATCATCTATTGGTTCCTCCGATAGTCATAAAGAAGTATTGGAAAATCCTGATTCTATTTCACGAGTAGTTTTAGCAAAAGGATTGGATGCAGGAACTGCATTTGAAATTCTTTCTATTGATATTGCAGATATTGATATTGGAAAAAATATTGGTGCTGTTCTTCAGATGGATCAGGCTAATGCCGATAAGAATATTGCTCAAGCACAAGCCGAAAAGCGTAGAGCTATGGCTGTAGCTTTAGAACAAGAGATGTTGGCTAAAGCTCAAGAAGCGCGTGCAAAAGTTATTTTGGCTGAAGCAGAAGTTCCTTTGGCTATGGCAGAGGCATTTAGATCCGGGAATTTAGGTATAATGGATTACTATAAATTCAAAAATATCCAAGCAGATACATCAATGCGCGATAGCATTGCAAAGCCCGCTAAAAAAGAAACTAAACCAAAAAAAGATAAGTAAACAAGCATCTGAAGACTTTTATTAAATTCATTTCCTTTTCAAAGCTAATACCTTAAAGAAGGGTTAGGGAGTGAATTTAATAAAAGTCTTTTTTTTATATAATTAATCATAAAAACTAATCGTATGAATTTAAAACACAAACTAATTAAAAAATTGAGCTTGAGCTTTTTCTTTTTATTAGCAGTGCTTATTGCAACACCAGCACTTGCAGCTAAGAAGAAAAAAGAAGAAAAACCTAAAACTGCTTTAGAAGAAACATCTTTCTCAGGCTTAAAATGGCGTAGTATTGGCCCGGCTTTTACTTCGGGTCGTATTTCCGATTTTGCTGTTAATCCGAATAATCCAAGTGAATATTATGTTGCTGCTTCTGCAGGGCATATATGGAAAACAGTAAATAATGGAACAACTTGGACTCCTGTTTTCGATAAAAACGGAGCTTACAGTATTGGAGCATTAAAAATGGATCCTAATAATTCTAATGTAGTTTGGGTTGGAACAGGTGAAAACAACCATCAGCGTGCTTTAGGATACGGAAATGGCATTTACAAAACCATAGATGGCGGAAAATCATGGAAAAATATGGGATTAAAAGAAAGTCGCCAAATTGGAATGATTGCCATTGATCCACGTAATTCGGATATTGTTTATGTCGCTGCCGAAGGATCTGCTTGGGGACCGGGAGGAGATAGAGGTCTGTATAAAACAACTGACGGTGGTAAGAATTGGACTAAAATCCTTAATATTTCGGAAAATACAGGAGTTAATAATGTTGTTCTTGATCCTTATAATCCAGATATCATTTATGCAACTTCTGAACAACGTCGTCGCCGTGCTTTTGGTAAAATTGGGGGTGGACCGGAATCAGCACTTTATAAATCTACAGATGCTGGTCTTACATTTAACAAAATTACCAGTGGACTTCCAAAAGGTCATATAGGAGGAATGGGAATTGCTATTTCTCCGGTAGATAATAATGTGATTTATTTAATTATCGAAGCTCAAGACGATCAGGGAGGCTTTTTTCGTTCAACCGATCGTGGAGCATCTTTCTCTAAAATGAGTTCATACAGTTCAAGCGGACAATATTACAATACCATAGTTGCTGATCCTGTTGATATAGATAAAGTTTATTCACTTGAAACACGTACTCGTATTACTGTGGATGGTGGTAAAAGCTGGTCTGTTTTAGGAAATAATGCCCGTCACGTTGATGACCACGCTATGTGGATTGATCCAAAAGACACCAAACATTTTATAATTGGCGGCGATGGTGGTATCTATGAAAGTTTTGATGCCGGAAAAAATTATGTATTTAAAACAAATCTTCCTGTAACTCAGTTTTATCGTGTATTTGCAGACAATTCTTATCCATTTTATTGGGTATACGGAGGAACACAAGACAATAATAGTTACGGAGGTCCTAACCAAAATATTAGTTCAGCGGGAGTAACAGCTGGAGAGTGGGTAGTAACAGTTGGTGGTGATGGGTTCTGGCAAGCTGTAGATCCTGAGAATCCGGATATTGTTTACTCTGAATATCAATATGGAAATGTATATCGCTATGATAAAAAATCGGGCGAAACCACAGGTATAAAACCGGCTCCTTTAAAAGGCGAAGATAATTATCGTTGGAATTGGGATGCTCCAATGATTTTGAGTACGCATAATGCTCAGACTTTGTATATGGCTGCTAATAAAGTTTTTAAATCCACTGACAGAGGAAATAGTTGGGTAAAAATTAGCGAAGACTTAACTCGTAATGAAGATCGTGATCAATTTCCAATGATGGGAAAATATTGGCCATCTAATGCTGTTGTAAAACATGTTTCCACATCACAATGGGGGACGATAGTAACTCTAGTTGAATCTACTGTTAAGGAGGGTTTAATTTATGCCGGTACCGACGATGGATTAATACAAGTAACGGATAATGGAGGTAAAACCTGGACTAAAGTATCATCTTTTCCCGGAGTCCCGAAATATACTGTTGTAAGTGATATTATGCCTTCTCGCTTTGATGAGAACGTAGTGTATGCTTCTTTAGATAATACTAAAAGCGATGATTTTAAGCCTTATCTGTTAAAAAGTACAGACAAAGGAAAAACGTGGGTCTCAATTTCAAATAATCTCCCTAAAAATGGTTCTGTTCACAGTATTGAACAAGATTTTATAAATAAAGATTTATTGTTTATAGGAACAGAATTTAGCTTTTTTATTAGTGTTGATGGTGGAAAATTCTGGAAAAAATTTGATGCAGGACTTCCTGATATTGCCGTACGTGATATTACTATTCAACAAAGAGAAAACGATTTAGTTATCGCCACTTTTGGTCGTGGCTTTTATATTCTTGACGATTATTCTGCTTTGCGCGAAGTAAATGAGGACTTTCTTAAAACAGAAGGATATATCTTTCCAATTGCCGATGCTTTGATGTATCTACAGACAGGTTCTCGTTACGGACAAGGTTCTACGGTTTATCTTGGCAAAAATCCTGAATTTGGTGCCACTTTTACTTATTTCTTAAATGAAGTGCCCAAGACTTTAAAAGCTACAAGGCTTAAAAAAGAAGCCGATCTTTTTAAAGAAGGTAAACCTATTCCCCAGCCATCTAAAGAACAGCTGAAAGCAGAAGCTAATCAGTTGCCCGCATATTTAATATTTTCTATTACTGACTCCAATGCTAATATTGTTAAAAATATTTATAAAAGACCCTCAGCAGGAATCAATCGTGTAGTTTGGAATTTACGTAATCAAGGACCATATCCTCCTCGTAAAGAAGTCAAAAAATTTGATGCTACAAATAACGGAACAGATGGCATTTTGGCAATGCCCGGTAATTATAAAGTAAGTATGTCTTTGGTTTTTAATGGCGAAACAAAACTACTTGCCGGTCCTGTTAATTTCAATGCCAAAGTATTAAACAACACTACTTTAGGAGCTACTGACAGAGCCGCTTTGGTAGCTTTTCAAAAGCAAGTGAGCGAATTAGCCAAAACAATGGACGGAGCAGAACGTTATTTAAACGAGATGAAAGGAAAACTTGTTAAAGTACGTCAGGCAATACATAATACTCCCGCTTGTTCCTTTGAGATGGAACAAAAGACGAAAATTCTAAGCGAAACACTTCAAGATATAACTTTTGCTCTTAATGGAACACCGGCAAAAGCCAGTCCGGAAGAAGTACCACCGGAACAAGTTTGTTTAAATGATCGTTTAGGTGTAATTATGAATGCTATGTGGTCTTCTACATCTGCACCAACACTGACGGCTATTTCAAATTACGAAATTCTAGTAGAAGAGTATCCTGCTGTTTTAACAAAAATTAAAAAAGCTAAGGTTGAATTAGAAACTATTGAGAAAAAGTTAGACGAAATTGGAGTAATGTGGACTCCCGGTCGTTTACCTGATTTTTTGAAATAAAGAAAAAATATCTAATTTTAGAGGCTGTTCAAAAAGAGCAGCCTCTTTTTTTATATGAGTAAAACTAAAATATTTCTGTGTTTACCTATTCTTAATGAATCTGAAAATATTCCTGATTTGTTAACTGTGTTGAAAAAACAATCGTTTCAGAACTTTGAATTGATTGCCTGTGTAAATCAACCCGAAGAGTGGTGGAATGATACCAATAAAGTAAATCAGTGCTTCGATAATCAAAAAAGCATAGAAATACTCAAAAAAGAAAATCAATTAGCTGTTACAATTATCGATAAAAGCAATAAGGGAAATGGATGGCAAGGAAAACAAAAAGGAGTGGGCTGGGCAAGAAAACTTGTTATGGATAAAGCGGCTAGTTTGGGTTCTGAGTCTGATATTATTGTAAGTATAGACGCAGATACGGAATATCCCAAAGATTATCTTTTATCTGTTGTTGATATTTTTGCGAGAAATCCAAAAATTACAGGCTTAGCTAATCCTTATTATCATCGTTTAACAAAAGACAAAAAAGCTAATTACGCAATTCTTCGTTACGAAATATATATGCGTAATTATGCCATTAATATGCTTCTAATTGATAATCCATATCACTTCTCGGCTTTGGGCTCTGCTATGGCAACTACGGTTAAAGTTTATAATAAGATGGGAGGGATAAGCCCAAAAGCCTCGGGAGAGGATTTCTATTTCTTACAAAAACTAAGCAAATACGGTGTTTTAGCAGATTGGAATAAATACAAAGTTTATCCTGCAGCTCGTTTTTCAAATCGAGTGAATTTCGGAACCGGACCTGCAATGATTAAAGGCAATACAGGCGATTGGTCTTCTTATCCAATTTACCCTTATGGATTGTTTGAAAAAGTCAGATCTACTTACAATACATTTATAGACTTGTTTGAAGGGGATAGAAATACACCAATGACAGTCTTCCTTCAAAACCAATTGAAAAAAGAGAACGTTTGGAAGCCTTTGCGACAAAACTATAAAACAAAAGAGCAATTTGTTAAAGCGTGTACAACATTAGTTGATGGCTTACGAATCCTTCAATTTTTAAAGCAAGAAGCCAATTCGAGCAAAGATTTACAAGCTGATAATTTAAAGAATAATTTGTTATATTTCAGCAGCATTGATAATGAATACTCATCACAATTAGCAGATTTATCTTCATCAGCCAATTTAAACGAACTTTCATCTTTGGAAAATCTTCGTGATACTCTCGCAAATTTTGAATATTCACTTCGTAAACTGAAAGCAAAGTATTAATTTCGCGCCTTTAAAGTAACGCTATGATAACAATTTTAGGGCCTACAGCTACCGGAAAAACAAGTCTTGCAGCCAATCTTGCAAGCCTTATAAATGGAGAGATAATCAGTGCAGATTCTCGCCAAGTTTACAGAGGAATGGATATTGGAACGGGTAAAGATTTGGATGATTATAACATTGATGGAAGAAAAATTCCGTATCATTTAGTTGATATAGTTGAGCCCGGTTACGAATATAATGTATTTGAATTTCAGAAAGATTTCTTAAAAGCATATGCAACAATCGATGAAAGAGGAAGTATTCCCATTTTGTGTGGAGGAACGGGTTTATATATCGAAAGTGTCTTAAAAGGATATAAATTAATTGATGTTCCGAAAAATGATTTGCTTCGCGAAGAATTAGAGTTAAAAGATGAAGCTGAACTTATAGAGATACTTGAAACCTATAAAAATTTACATAATACAACTGATACTTCTGAAAGAGAACGCTTAATTCGTGCTATTGAGATTCAGAAATATTATGATGAGCATCCCGATATTGACACTCATTTTCCAAAAATAGACACCAAAATATTTGGTATTAGTTACGATAGAAGAGTGGTGCGAATGCGTATTACAGAACGTTTGGAAGAAAGACTTCAGAATGGAATGATTGAAGAAGTTGAAGGATTACTGAGTTCGGGAGTAAAACCAGATCAGCTAACTTTTTATGGTTTAGAATACAAATGGGTGACCGATTATTTAGAGGGAAAGTTAGCTTATAACGAAATGTTTAGACGTTTAAATACAGCTATACACCAGTTTAGTAAAAGGCAAATGACTTGGTTTAGAAGAATGGAAAAACAAGGCTTTGAAATCAATTGGATAGATGGTAATCTGAATTTACCCGAGAAAATTGCATTTATCCTTCAAAACCTTCCAAATTAAGCAAGTATCAACTTTCATTCTTATTATTTTATTCTAAATTTGTATATTAAATATACTAATACATACCATGGATATACTAATTGGGCAAAGAGACTTAACCGTACAAGATTTTGAGCAAATTGTTCTTCAAGAAAATGCAGTAAAAATATCAGTCGAAGCTTTAAAAAGAGTAGAAGACAGCTTCTTTTTCCTTAAGTCATTCTCAAAAAATAAAATAATATATGGTATTACCACCGGTTTTGGGCCTATGGCTCAATATAGAATTGATGATGCTGAAATAAAACAATTACAATATAATCTAATTCGCAGCCATTCTTCCGGATCGGGAAAGTTTATTAATACCGTTTATGTAAGGGCCTTAATGCTGGCACGATTAAACACACTTTGTTTAGGCTTTTCCGGTATTCATTCAAGCGTTGTTAAACAGCTCGAAACCTTTATCAATTTAAAGATATACCCTCGTATTCCTGAACATGGCGGAGTAGGAGCCAGCGGCGATTTGGTGCAATTGTCTCATCTTGCCTTAGGTTTAATTGGCGAAGGAGATGCCGAATACCAAGGACAAGTCAGGCCTATGACCGATATTTTTAAGGAACTTAAATTAAAACCTATTGAAGTTCATATTCGTGAAGGTTTGGGTTTAATTAACGGAACCTCAGTAATGACGGGCATTGGCATTATAAATGCCATTAATGCACGTAAACTTTATCGTTGGTCGGTGTTTGCATCCTCCATGATTAATCAGTTGGTAGAATCTTACAACGATCATTTTTCTGAGCCTTTAAATCAAGTAAAAAAGCATCCCGGTCAAAATAAAGTAGCCTCTCATATGCGAAGCATGCTTAAAGGGTCTAAGCTATTAAAACGTCGCGAAGAGAAATTATTTAATGGTAATGGTAATCATTCTGCTGTTTTTCTAGAAAAAGTACAAGAATACTACTCCTTACGCTGTGTACCTCAAGTATTAGGTCCAATTCTTGAAACTATCGACAATACTTGCAAAGTACTTATCAACGAAGTAAATTCAGTTAATGATAATCCAATTATCGACTCTAAAAGAAAAAATGTTTTTCATGGAGGAAATTTTCATGGCGATTATGTTTCCTTTGAAATGGATAAACTCAAAATTGGAACAACTAAGCTTTCAATGCTTATCGAGCGACAGCTTAACTTCCTAATGAATAATAAGTTAAACAATATACTTCCACCTTTTGTTAATCTTGGTAAGTTAGGTTTAAACTTGGGAATGCAAGGTGTTCAATTTACTGCAACTTCAACAGTTGCCGAGAATCAAACACTATCAAATCCAATGTACGTCCACAGTATTCCAAATAATAATGATAATCAGGATATTGTAAGTATGGGAACAAATGCTGCTCTAATGTGTGAAAGAGTAATCATGAATTCCTTTGAAGTGCTTTCTATTCATATGATAAGCATTCTGCAATCTGTTGATTATCTTAATTTTACAGATAAACTATCAGAATATACAAAATTACGCTATCTTGAAATGCGTAAGATTGTTCCAAAATTTGTTGAAGACAGTATTAAGTATCCGGAAGTGAAATTGATGAAAGATTACTTATTTAAGAATCCTCTGAAAGAAATATAATATGAGTGAAAAAAAGTATGCACTTATTACCGGTGGCTCTCGTGGAATTGGAAGAGCAATTTGTCTATCTTTGGCAGAGCAGGGTTTTGATATAATTATTAATTTTAAATCGAATAAAACAGAGGCTGAAATAACTAAATCT
>Ga0164318_10007452_pt1 | contig 10598 bp, 17 predicted proteins | sample GuaBasSedimGuay9_FD_113734 | JGI IMG/M metagenome (GOLD analysis project Ga0164318, IMG submission 113734) | Subseafloor sediment microbial communities from Guaymas Basin, Gulf of California, Mexico - Guay9, Core 4571-4, 0-3 cm | ecosystem: Environmental > Aquatic > Marine > Hydrothermal vents...
ACACCTCTGTTTTTTTTATTCTTTTTTTCCTACCAAATCCACATTTCGAAAAGATTTAAAGGTTATCAAACAACAATTCCAACCAACCACCAAATGTTCAAACACCAACGAAAGGACAGAGGATATAGTAGTATTAGACAATAATCTGTACTCCAGAGAATATATACTTATTGTGGGGGGAGGACACACAATGGACTACACAAAATAATATAGAAATACTTTCAAATACATATACCCTATTAATATAGAGAACTGCAACACTAAAGATATTGTTGCCGGGAGTATTACTCTCATGAGATCTTGCTTATACTCTGAAACCACATTTCGAGAAAAATAATAAACAAGCACAAAACACATAATATCTAATATCAAGTCCAAACGCCACCATGTATAAGATAACAGCGTGAGATAATATTGCGGTAATGAGGTGATTTGCATTATTAAAAAACCCCAAAGGCTATCATTTGAAATAATTACTCCGAAAATATCCATGATTTCAACCTCCTAATTCGAAGAACATCATAGCAGAGCTCTCCAACAGTAAAAAGAAAATAGTTAATAATATAATTATAATCTTATGCGCTACCTTCTTGATTATCATCTAATGACCTCTCTTTTGTCCAGCGTATAGTTCTCTTATTTCATGACGCAGTTCAGATTTCTCTGGTCCTGGCTTCAACTTGACAAGTCGCCGTCTCAATTCGTCAAACTCACAAATGCGTCCAAAAATACCCTCACCCACAGATCCACCTTGTATTATTGCAGTTACCATATCAGTCATTAGAACCACTCAGTTGATTGATTTTCAATAATTCCCACATATCCTTGGATTTGTAGATTGATGCCCCAATACAGATTGCAGGCACGACAAAATAAACTAAAACATACATCAAAGGACAGAATGCAACCCCTAAATGATTCAATAATGCGGCAACAAACACATCATTCCCGAAATAGCAAGTATAATTCGTCTCGGATAATAATATATCTCCAGCCAGAGGACTTATACAATAGGGCCCGGATAGTAAACTCAATCCAAAGTAACCTAAAGATAGCCATAAGCTCAACTCGCCCCTTAAGCGTACTTCATGAGTAATGAATATTGTAAGTGTGAATAGAGACCCATATATCAATAGAAGGTTTGTTATGAATCCATATATTATCTTCTCTGGATGTGTGATAAAGTAATTATTCAAAAAGGGTATTATCAGAAAAATGTATAGTATAAGCCAGATCATAAATAGAAATATCATCTCTTTTCTCGATGGAGGTTTCTTTGTTGGTTCTTCTTTTTCCGGCTCAAAATCGTCAAGGAAGGATTCCATGAGTAATAATACTCGTTGATTATTTATTTATATTTATCTTTCGTGTGCCGGGAATCCTAGGTGTTATTTCCTTTCGGCACAATCTTACCAATGTCTTCCAAAGACAAAGAAGTTAGAAAAACCAATAACATTAGAACAACAAATACAACCACAAACCACCAGATATAGGTCTTAATCATCGCAGGAAATACTTTCAACAGACCGAAAAAAGTAGCTACAATCAACACCATCACGACAATATGTGATACTTCTATCGTGAACATTGCCAGAGTGATTGTGCTTGGTATTCCAAACATCGCAAGTAATGAAGTCATAAGTGATGCGATATCCTTTATTAGTACAAAACCATTAGCGAATATCGAGGTTGTTTGATTGAGGATTTCAGACATAGAGTTATTGTGTGTACTAAAATATATAAATTAACTCGGGTATCGTACTATATCTTTATAAAAATATCCTTACATTATATTCTCCAAAGTGCAAAAATGTTGCACAATTTGTATGAGGTCGATTTATCATGTCTGAAAAAATTATGCTCAGTATGTTTTTTATGTTATTTCTTTTATGTTCATGTTGTAATGCAGATGTAACCACAAACACATCGTACATAATGACTGATTGGTACAAAGATACTCTCCAACCAGCGAGCGTTTCAATAACCTTCCAGAATACAGATAATGTCTCTAAGCCAGTTACATTCGCCAGATCAGGTGCAGATGCAAACTATTTCAATCTTGCTCCAACAAGTATTGTTGTTCCGGCAAACGGCAACAATCAACTTCTTCTTTTATATTCAATTCCTTCAACTGCCACCGTTGGCATCCATCAGGGATACATCACTGGCGACTTCTTACCTTCCGGAGTTATCCCAATTATAATGAATGTAATGGAAAATACTACGACCACAACTACAAATACCGGCATTACCCCATGTAAGATTATTGCACGACCTAGTGGACTATATAAATCAATATATAAAGATGCAATACCTTCGCCGGAAGAGATAGAAGTCAGACTAACTAGTGGATGTATTGGGGGGGTGGATTTATCTGTTGAACTTACAGGAGATATAATAGATACTATTCAAGGCCGGCAGCCTGCACGTATCAAGAGAGAAACACTAGGATATATAGAGTATGGCACATCAGGTAATTTCATTATTGAATTTGACATAAGCGAAGTTGAAAGCAGGACATATAATATCCGGGCAAAAGTATCTGGGATGTATGGCGATGAAGTACTATCAACAGAAATTCCTGTTGTTGTAACAGCACTTGCCCCGGGATCGCCATTCTATGCAAACACATCATCATCTGTAGAACCAGATTATGTGGTTCCAGCACAGGTAGAGGAAGATACAAAATTCCAGATAGAGATACGCAATATCAACCCAAATTTATATACTGAAATTGAAATACCTGACAGTGTTGTTCCGGTAGGTAGCGACTCCACATCAGGAAAATTAATATATTCATTAAAATCGGTTGGAAGAGAGGCAATTATAATACAAATTAAGATGAAAGATAAAAACACACATTTACAGATGTTCCCTACAAAACGATTCAAAATAAGTGTAGTTGAATCGGGTGCAATCCAAAGAGGCTCTTATCTGAAATTTATATTCTTTCCGTCACTCAACGACCTTATAGACGGTTCTTCACTTAACATCCAGACTAGGGATAATCTAACTAATAACATAATCGAATCTGTAATCTACGTCAATGGCAAAGTCATTGCAGATAATACAATTACAGTATCTAGTGGCGAAACTTATGTCTTATCGGCAGTTAGCGAGAATTATAATACGGTTGATAAAACATTCAGCATCCAGCAAAAAGCACTTAAGATTACTGTTGTACCATCTAACCCTGAAGTCTACGATCAGATTACTATTGTTGTAAAAGATAATGTAACCGGCACGGATGTAGAATCAACAATAATTTTAGATGGAATGACCTTACAAACAAAAAACACACAGATACGGTCAGCAGGCAATCATACAGTATACGCCGAAGCAGACGGATACATAGCAGATACAACCCAGTTTGTTGCCTCTAGTGGTGCAATGTTGAGCTATGCGCCAACAACAATAGAACTAAATCAGACTGCGACATTCACATTCAATAAAGACAGCGATTATAGTGTGGTGTATAAGGAATTACCAAATTCTACGGGACATCAATTAAGGCAAGGAACGGGCAAACAAGTATCCTTTAGGCCTACAAAAGTAGGATATTATTCGATTTATTTAAAAGACATTAGGGTAAGAGAATACGTCATTGAAGAACCAGATGAAATTGATACCCCCTTTACTTTTGATTGGCGACTAATACCGATAATACTGGTAATACTATTGGTTATTGGCTTTTTATTGAAAAACAAACAGAATTTTAATAAACCACGAAAAGCAGGATACCCGGATTCGATTTTAAGGGACGTGTAATATTATGACATTTAGAGAGAAAATCAAGCAGTTAATGCATACTAAGAAAGACCCATCCAATAAGTATCTTGTTGGTCTTCCCGCAGGCATAGACATCTCAGATGTGGCACGATTTGTAGATAAAACCGTTAGACAGGAGAACGAAGACCTGAAATCAGAAATAGCACAGATGAAAGCCCAAGAAGACGACAGGAAACGCCAAGACGGTAAAGCAGCAATAGAGGAAGAACAGAATATACTGCACCGTGCAAAAGAACACCATGATAAAATGGAGATAAAGAAGAGTAAAAGAATGATCGCCATGCAATTCCTTGTGCGAGAAGGACCCGGCGTATGGAAGCCACCTAAAAACAAACCTACATTCTATCTTAAAGATGATAAATCATTTGGAAAAATTGCAGGGGTATTTCTAGTAGAAAGTGAAGAAGGATACGTCCAATGGCTTCCAATGATATATGGCCCGAAAGGTACCTTTAAAATGTTCAATGCAGGTGCTGCATCGTTTGAAGATTTCTTTCGCAGTTCGGCGGGAATAGTTTCACAGTTAAATGGCGGTAAGCTGGATAGTACATTCAATGTAAGTCTTGATGGGGTACCTTACCATTCACCACGAGATATATTCGAGATAGAAAGAGATTATGGTCATACTGAAAAAGTAAGGGTTATTGATATTAGTGACCAAGAACGGAACGAGTATGAGCGACGACTGAACACAATGCAAGAGAGAATGAATATTATTATTGAAGAATACAAACAACTAAAGTCAAAACAAGACGAATATCAATATAAATCACTCATGGATTCAATTACATCTGATGTTGCACAGAAGAATGCGTCCTCATATACAACAGGTATGCAGACACTTGGTGAACAAACAGCAATCATTAGCAGAACTGCCGCAGATATTTTAGGTATGTCTTCAAGTTCAGCAATAAATCAGAAAGTATCTGAGAATGATGCACTTACCCTACTAACCGCACTAAAGAGCAAGGAAAAGACACTCACAGAGTTACAAAGTAAAGAAGAAAATGAGGTACAACGAGCACAACTAGTCAAAGATTTAGAGACATTACAGAACCTAGGTGAACGAGCAAACAATATCTCCACAAAAGATTTGAAACGAATAATGATTGATCTAAAAGCCACCCCGAAAGTGGCACCGCCAAAAAAAGAGGAATCTCACGATGAAAAGATATAATGTTACCCCTGAAAAGACAGATTGGTTGAGACTGCAAAATATTGTCCCAGAGGATTTACTGAATCTGGTACAGTTATGTCTACACTATCATTCTGATCGTGAGATATTAATGCGTGAACCTGCTAATCTTGAAATGTTGTTCGGTGAGGTAAATACGCAGATACAGAACATCGTCACAGAATATTATCGCATTATTAAACTTACAATGAAAGATGACCAAATTAAAATAGTACAAGAGGATATAAAAAAGATACTGTCCAGATTACTATCACAACACGGAAGATTGGAAGTCAACCCGGAAGGATTAATTCAGGCTAAGAAGAATAATTCTGTGGCCGGCTATTTGAGTGCGTATTTTTCAACTTTCGATTCACTGGTAATAGGTAGGATATATTTACCACTCAGAGCGACAATGGAAATCAATGTTCCTAAAACAATTCAGAAACAGTTCACATATCGAACCGTAGAGATGGCAGGAGTGACACCTTCATTTGACCAGAATAAACTAAAAATCCAAAACCTATCAGAAGCGACTGGAGGAGATTAGATGTCATTTTTAGGTAACTTATTCGGTAAACGCAAACTAACCCCGAAAGGATTATACTTTGTAATTGTAGACTTTTCAGAAGAAGCAAAACGCAGAGGATTACCACGACCAAAGGTAATGTATCACCTACAAAACGGGTATCTCGTACAGGCAGAGGAATTTTCAGATCCGACAATAGAAATACAGCAATTAAGACGACAGGGGATATACGTAGAAGATAAAACACATGGCCAGCACATCTCACCTGATTCATCCTTTGTCTCTCGTGGAGAAGTATTAGGGATGTTGCAAACAAATAAACTCGTGGCAGGTATGGAAATAAGAGGAGAGTTGGATTGATAATGGTTGTTGATATAATCACAGTATGTTCGTTAGGTGCCATTGCAAGTTTGGTGCTGGGAGGAGGATATGTTATCTATCAGCGTTATTTGAATGACGGAGACAACGACACTGACAATTTCGTAAGTAATTTCAGGTATACTAAAAAAGATAAATGTTTAGGGAGCGGTGATTGATATGAGTGAAGAAACAAGACAATCTAATATTGTGTTATTTGCAGGGCTATTTATAGGGGGATTGATTGCGATAATGAGTTACAATATCGGTTTTGATAATGGACACACAGAATGTCTTGATAACTATACAGGCAACACACACACAGTCCAGTATGATACAACTTATTGGAAACATATACCTCTACCACTAGAAGCAAAGAAACTTCTAAACGGATCTCAATGCTATCACTCAGACTGTTTTGAAGTAAGAGCTAATAATTCTATCTGTTATATTGAAATAGGTAAATACTTTGGCACGGGAGTCAATAGCACATGCTACTTTGGCGACGGTAATTTAGTTGTTATTGATTGCTCTTATGGAGTATGTATTCCTAGTGAGAGAACAACTTTCGATTTAGATGTAACAGAGAAGGTAAATATATTTTATTATAATGACGATACTGATGAATGCTGCGTAGTAAGTCACATGGAAGCAGATAGAGCCATAGAATATTACTGTTTTGATAGTACACTATATGATTGTATTACTAGGGTCATCAAGCCAGAAGATAATATAATAACCAATGAGGGGGGAGAATAATGCAGGTAGTAACAATAAGCGTATTAGACACATGTCCGTTGAAGTGTCCGTCATGCTATTCGAATGTGTCTAAAAATAAAATGAGTTATCAGGACTTTAAGACAATAATAGATAAATTACCGTCCAGTGTGAGGGATATCACACTTACTGGTGGAGAGCCATTCCTACTAAAGGACGAGTTAGTTAAAATGACTAAATATTGTGCGGAGACGATAGCAAAACCGATTGTGTTTTCATCAGGTATTGTTCCAGACGAAAAGACTATTAAAGGGATAGCCCCAAATATTATTTCGATACACGTCACTGTTAAGTACCCGGACTCACTGGACGTAATCTGGAAAGGACATGCAAAAGCACATGAAAATGTTATTGCGTTCCTTACAATATGTAAGAAATATAATGTTAAAACATACATCCATTATTGTGTCGATAAGAACAACAGCGAATATTTAAGTGAAATGGTCGAGTTCGGAAAAAAATATTCTGTTGCGGGCATCCATGTCTTGAGATTCCTAGCGTTTGATAAAAAAGACGTAGATATCGTATATAATGATGCCGAATGGAAATTATTCTGTAAACGATGTGATGAGTATAAAGACCAAGTAGAACTCAAGGCACCCTCATGCGAGGAATGTCTTGCAGGCTGTACTCGTATGAATATACTGACAAACGGTAATGTTACTGGCTGCATTTATCTTCCTGGCCCGGCTGTAGGCAACATAATTAAAGATAGCTATAAAAATATCGAAAAGAAATTAGAGGTATGGCGAACACCATACGGGCCAGATAGTGCATGTATCGCACGTATTGAATATGATGAGGCTTTTTCAAATGAATAAAATGTATACTCTGAGATACTGCCCGATTTGCAGAAATGTAAAATCGGCACTTAGTATTGTAAATAATAGGGTGCCTCTTGAGAACAGAGTCGATATAATAGATATATTTTCGAGGGACCCATCCACATGTATCATGGAGACTATGAATGAAGGTAATCTTAATCCAATGCAATGGCGAGCACCATCTATTGTAGTAGATAAGCCTATTGTAAAAAGGATATTTAATTCACATATTAAATCACGGGGAGAGAGGATTACTGTTCAACCATCAACATTGCCGTTTGAGTCGATGTTGAATATAATGACCAATCTACAATCAGGAGGTTTTTAAAATGGCGTTTGGAAGAAGTGACGATGATTTCGTCGCAAACTGTATAGTACAACAAGGAGAAGATGGATTGATTATGTCGTGTCAACCATCAGATAAGATTGGAGGCCAACCTTGGAGCGGTAGCAGACCAGTACTAGGAAAAATAGAAAATGGAAAATTTAACATGATGGATGATGGCGGTACACCGGCACCAGTGCTTGCTAAACTACTCAGACATATTGAAAAGAATGCGTTGGGTTGATCCCATAAGTACTACACTTGAGAATATCGCAGCTTCGCTTGAGAAAGAGTCAAAAATTGAGCAGGGTAAAGTCAAAAATCAATATGATGCACAGTTAAAATTAGTTAACAACCTAATTGCATTAGAGAAGAACTTCTCCGGAAAAGATAAGTTTTCTGAAGAAGAACTCAAAAAGATATAAAGTGTGAATATATATTATTCTATTGAAATCCACGTGAATTTCTGTCATATTGCGTTCTTCTATATATTTCACTAACAAATCCATTTTTGGTCGAGATCTGCTCTTTTCACGCTTATCGTCGGCAGTAGAGATAATCTCTTTCTCTGGCTCTTCAAGCGGGGTGGGCTCTATTTTTACCTGATTCATAGATGGTTTCCGATATTCGTGAAGTAACTGAACCCATCCCGGATTCGATTTAGTAAATCGCTTATCTAAATTAATAAGACGATACATAGTGGTTTTACTAACACACATAATCGTTGCGATTTTTGCACGGTGCATCTCAAAAACACCATCAGTATTCATGAGTTCTACTATGGCATCAAGATTAATATTACGTCGTTGTTTCTTCTCCAATTTAATATCCACTTGGTGCGTGTTTATTTACCGGGTAAGTTTCACCTTTTTTGGGGGTTTCACTCTATCTATTTTCACGCCTTTGAATTTGTAGTACCCCCGGCGATCTGATTTTTCAAATTCATCGCTATTTTTAATGAGTTTATACGCCATCCCAAACGAATATTTCATGATGGTTGAAGCAGAACGAATTTGTATTTCAACGATATTATGATTTTTCATATATTCAATCAGAGTCTCGATTTTTTCCTTTGGAACAGTTAATATTTTGAATTCATTAGATGATAGCTCCTCAAATTTCTTCGTACAGCTTCTTAACAGTCTCTTTGCTTCATACGTATTCTTATGTAATTGCATCACACTTGCAGCATCAGAAATACCAATCGTATCTATGTTCTTTTTCAGCATATGAGAGGATAACAGATCTAACCTGAAGAATCTATCTCCATCACCCCATATCTCCGGGGCATCTTTGGAATCGACATTATCTACTACTCGTGCTCTTCTTTTAAAACTAGCATTATTTCGATATCTTATGCTTTGTGGTGCGTGTGACATATTATCTCATTATATAAATATATTTTTATAGTTATGGGTACAATATATTATCATGGAAAAAAAAGAAAATCTCAAAAAAATATTGAAAGATACGGCATACGAAATACAAAAACTATTGTCAAAAGACGAAGAAATGTCTTGGAGTGAAAACCAAATATACATTAAGATACCATCACAAAAATAGCTACCCCTTATTTGTCAGTTTTTTTATGAAATAGCCAGTAATCAATCCGAATAGTGATATCTCGATTAGCTTTTGTAGAACATAAGAAACGTCGTTGGTAATATTGATAAATGCTATTAATAAAACAATGATTAATGATATAATTATCCCATCCCATCCATCCAACTCGTAAGTCTTATCAAAAAACATAATCCATCAATTCCGTAGTACATCTCCTTTGCATCCACATACCATCCCCACTTTACCACCAAATGACCGTTCAATATGGCAGGTACAATTCTTCATCAACATATACTCTGAAAACGTCTCCAAGTTTCTGGGTGTCATTTTATCGCTGGGCTCGATGACTAGCACGGTGTCTGCGGGGCGGTCCATGTGGTATTTCTTGACACTCTTGAAGCGAGGGTCCAATTTATTAATGTCCATGATTTTTTCACTTGAATATTTGTAAGTTACTTTCTCTCAACTTCATTAGACCGAACAAAACCAGTGCACTCAAAAGAGCCCCGAATATGATCTGCTTGAATTCTATTAACTGGGTTCCCAAATATAGTCCGGCTAATAGTATGAAAAAGTAGGTTATTATTTCGTCAACGGTTGGCATTCTCATAGTATTACCTCCTTATATGTCCCGGTATCCCTGCTTTTGGATATCGATTCCTACGTGATTTTTACTCTGTTTCACTCCGATTATGAATTTATCGCCTGTCTTTTTATTGACAGCATTACATGTGAAGTCGCCCTTACCGTCCGGCAACTCATTAGGAGTGCATGACTCTATCATTAGACGGTTCAATTCTGGTGTGAAATTGTTGAGCTTCCTGATTAGGCCTTTTGTCATTTTTTTTGCATCAGCAGATGTGCTCATAACATCATTTATACCTCTCAATGATTAAATAGATATTGTGGGAGGATAATGCACAATAGAAAAAAAAAGAAAATAAAAAGGGCGTAAACGCCCAATCATGATTCAATTTATGCAACGCTCGTTACTTCTAGTGTTACAGTAGCTACTTTTGCGTTTTCGGATGGATATTGTTTCTTTGATATGTCGCCAAGGTCATCGAATGAAATCTCGAATTCCTCTGTATCCACAAAGTTAGCTTCAGTTACAGTGAATGAGAATTTGTATCTTGCCGTTTCACTTGAACCTACACTATTTGCGATTTTAACACATCTTTTACCTGCTGTACCCATACCGTCTTTCCAGTATCCTGCTAGCGTTCCAGGAATAGCTATGTTTGTACTGCCTTCCATGCG
>Ga0164318_10007453_pt1 | contig 10597 bp, 8 predicted proteins | sample GuaBasSedimGuay9_FD_113734 | JGI IMG/M metagenome (GOLD analysis project Ga0164318, IMG submission 113734) | Subseafloor sediment microbial communities from Guaymas Basin, Gulf of California, Mexico - Guay9, Core 4571-4, 0-3 cm | ecosystem: Environmental > Aquatic > Marine > Hydrothermal vents >...
AAGCTTGCTTCAAAGCTTACTAACAGTAAAATGTACAAGGAGAAGCGAAATATAAAGATCTAAAGTTAAAACATTTTAAAAATCATTATTCCGCCTTCTACATTTCCCAAAATTAAATATTGCCCTTGAATTTGCATGGTGTAGGCCGCTGGGATATTTTTAATTATCTTAACACATTTAAAGGTTTGAATATCCCATAATCTAAGGGAATTATCTTCCGAACTTGAAACCAAATAATTTCCTTTGGGAGAAAAGGCAAATGCATGAACTTCATCAGTATGACCAATCAAATGGGTCATAATTTCGCCAGTATTGACATCAAATAGGCTTATTTTTCCATCATTACCACAACTGGCAATCATTTGCTGATCTGGTGAAAAACGAATCATGTTAATCCCTGAATTATGCGCTTTTAATCTGAAGAGTTCTTGTTCATCCTTATAATTAATCAGTAGTATTCGTTTTCGATCCACAATTAAACCCAATAGAGTTTTACTCTCATTAACTAATATTTCCCCTATGTTTTGGGTGGAAACCCGCTTGACATCCTTAATTTCCCAAGAAGTCATATTTAGAAAAATAATTTCCCAATTGGCCAGATTTACAATCAAGTCATTATTTTTATTAAAAAACCGCATTCCGATGATTTTCGAGTTAAATTCATTTTCAAAGACTTTCTTCCATGTGCGTGTATTGTAAACCAAAAAATCTCCATTAGCGTAACCAATTGCCAAGAATTGACCGTTAGGTGTGAAAGTTATACAAGAAGCCGTGATAATTCTTCCTTTCAATTTAAGTTGGTTGTTTTGGATTGCTTCTAGTTTATCCAATTGCGATTCATCAATTTTCCCAGTTTGCTTCATATAAATAAGTGCATTTTCTTGATTCATTTCCGGTAGTTTTTCTCGATGGATAATTTTTTTAAACAATTTCATATATGGATATCGAAAAACTTGGACTGGTTCTTCAAAAGCGGAACTGGCAACGAATTTCTGGCGAGGTTCGAAGGAAACACTAATTATTTCTGATTCGCTGATACCTTTTTGAAACCTATCCTTTAATAACCGCATAAAAATCCCCACTTTTGATTTTGTTTATTTCTATTTTCTAATATCTTATATAAAGAAACGTCTTATTTTAATTTGTTGCTGAAAAATCTATCTAAATCAAGAAATAACCGACATTTTAATGGTTAAATACATTTGTGTTAATTCTGTGCATTTGGGATTTCATTACAATTTTTCTTTAAGTGTTGATTTTGGATTTAACGCCATTTTTTCCATTTTTCCATTATAAAATTCATTCTCGCCCTTAAATTATAACATTTTTGCTTCAATTTTATTCATTAAAATGTAAAAATTGTTGCATAATAACATTTCCTTAAGTTAGAAGAAATAAAGTTACAAAAAACTACAAAGATCCCCCCCATAGGTTGAAGTAATTATTATAGTTATTATCCATAAAGTAGAGAGAATATAAATGAAGAATGAATAGAAATTGGTAAAAATACTTATATATAAGATAAATACAAAATTACAAATAAGAGTAAGAAATTTAGCATAAATTTCAACTTTAAACATTTACAAAAATTCATTTAAACAGGAAAGGAAAATGAAAATAAATAAAAAAAAGATATGGGTTTCGCTTATGTTCTTCATAATGATCATCAGTTTTACCACCGGTGTTAAGAATATTAGCGCCCATGATCCCAGATATATAGATCTTAAGTATTATGAAGATGATCAAGTCTTAAGCGTCTATATTGTACATGGTATATCAAATTCAAGTCGCCATTACATAAACAAGGTGAAAATTGAATTTTGTCAACTTCCGGATTCATTGATAGAAGAATTCACATCAGATCCTAGTCGTGAAATTGTGGGTGAAGGAGAAATCGAAAGATTCGGAACAATAAAGATTAAAGAAGAGGATGTCTTCGACGTGATAGATCTTAACGAAATGAATAAAACTTTAAAACTAGAAGTAAATTATACAAGCCAAGCTGAAGATCTAATCATTCATTATAATTATACCATAGAATGCCCTGAATGGACATTAGTTGTAGTTACTGCATATTGCAATATGAACGGTAGCTTTACTCAGACTTTAATTTCAGGGCATCCATGGTATGACCCAGAACATCATATTATAGAAGCAGTTGTCCCAACTTTGGTATGTTCTGTAATTGTAATGATCCCCTTGGTGATAAGGCGCACAATTGCTAGAAAAAGACAAAAAGGAGTGAAGCATTAAATGACAGTTAATGATACCAATATAGTGAAGGAGATCACGGAAGAAAAATCCGTTTCTCCAAACGAATCGATAGAAAGCCCTATGGAAACTCAAGTATTAAAGGAAGAGAAGCGATATAATTTTGATAAAATCCACATCAGCTTGATTATCTTGTTAAGTTGTCAAGTTTTATTCCTTCTCACTTTTTCTGAACCATTATCCTTTATTTGGGGAGGAGATCCGTTATTCAACATCTACGATGATGCAATCATGGGAAGATCTGCCCGGCTTGTTTTGATATACCATTCAATTGCAACACCTTTTGTAGCCGAAACCACCTTTTGGTGTTTAGAATACTTTGAGGTAAGAGAAAAATATATTCCCAGCATGAAAGTAACAATAGTAAGTGGCTCGTTCGTGTCTGGAATTTGTGGATTAATTTTTGCTTATACTCGGATTCGAGTTTTTCATGAATTATTCATCTTTGGGTTGTTTTTGGTCTTTTTTGGTGGAGTTCTTTTTATCGTTGCATCATGGCCTGTGCCTAATAAATTTCCAGATCCAGAGAAAGCGACAGAGGGGGCACTATTCTACGGTTTAGATCTTGAAAATTATTCTATGGTCCTTCTAGCATTTTGTGTGCTTGTTTCTGTGGCTTATGGAGCGCTGGCGGGGATGGAAGTTTTTACAAATTCAATTTGGGGATTAGAAAGGCTAAATCAAGATGCATTTCTCGCAGAAGAAGTAGTTAAAATTATACATCACGACTATCCAGAAGAGTTTATTGTATCTCATCTTCATATTCAGCTGTCTCTAACTGCGGCCATGATTACCATGATTGGTTATAAAATTTCTAAAATTAAAGGCAAAGTTTATCAAATCATGCTCTTCTTATGTCCAATTGGAATTCTATGTATTTCTTACGGCGCATGGGTATTAAACCATTATTTAATCTGGGTTGGAGCAGGAATACTAATTCTCTGCACCATTGCTCTCTCTGTAAATGGCTTAATAGAGATTTCAAAAGATTATTTAGGAGAAAAATATGAATCTGCCTCTTTTGGTACCAAATTGAAAGGTATGCTTGGAGATCCAGTATTATTTAATTTATATTGGATCTATCTCTATGCCCAAATAGTCGTCACCATTTGTGGTATTATCGTTGGCCTCCAAACAAGGGAAATTTATCGATTGCACGAATGGTTCGATGTTGAATATGATTTTAACGTTGGTCATTGGCATGTTCTTGCGGTATTACTGGCGGAATTGTTAATTTTAATTATAATTAATCATTTTCACCGAGAAAAAAGCAAATTAAAAACAATCTCCGCATGGTTATTGGGGATTGGGGGAACTTGGGCTTTCACAGCTGCCAATGCATATATGATGCGTTCACCATTTGACGTTGTTGAAGACGGCCTACATCCGACCATGATTTGGACATTTGTTGGTGTTTGGATTATGATCCTAGGATTTGTATTGGGAATCTTCATTGTCTTTAGATCTTATATAAAAAAACGAAAATTAATGAAGGAGAATTCAGATTAAAAGAAGGGAATTATCATGGTAAACATAACAGAATTAGAACCGCTTAGAATTGTTCAAATTACTATTACAATTGCAATTATGTTGATTTTACTTGGAACAATTTTATTTATAGACTATTTCAAAAGAGGAGATAAGAAAAAGCAATTGATTCTTCTAATCACCCCTCTTATGTTATTGCTTTTAGCTTTACTTGTAATTGGAGTATATGAAATTACAGTTGTAGCATTGAACCTAATTGAAATCTGGTTATTCATAATCACAATTTGTATAATGATTGTGACTATTAGCGGGATTTTATTATCAGAACACCTTAAAAAAGATGTTAATAAGGGTATTTTCCTTGGGGTTCTTGCCGTGTTTTATTTCTTTCTATTCTTTATAGCAATAAAAATTTGGGTTGATGGAATTATTCAATATGACAGTCTTCATTTAGGCTCAACGTTGGGTCTCCCTGCATTAATCTTAGTCACCATAGGAACTATTATCGTCATCTATAATGAACCAAAGTTCACATTATATCATGGTTTTAGCGCTGGAGGTGCATGGATAATTACATTTCTAAATGTACTCTTATTGTTTTCGTTAAGCCAAGAAATCATGAAGGGTTATTCAGGGTGGATTCATGCATTACATATAATTTGTGGGGCCATGGGCTTGACATTCGGATTTGCTAGCGCCTTATTCGGGCTATCAGGCCAGCGAAGACTGGCAAAAGTTACAGGATATACCACCCTAGGTTGCTGGTGGTTGGCTTATCTTTTAGGATTTTTTATTGAATTTACGAACGTATAAAAAGAGATGATAAAAATGGATAAAACACAAAAATTGGAACAAATTCAAAGCTTTACTAAAGAAATGCAAGAGATCATCTCTCCTTCTGATTTCAGTACAGACCCTTACGAGATTGAAGTAACTTCCAGTGATCTATCTCTTCTACCGAAATATCACTATAAATTTAAAGAAGAATTTCGGGCGAGCTTTGTTATACGCCCAAGAAACACGGAAGAGCTCTCGAAAGTTATGAGGAAATGCCGAGAATATTCAATTCCTGTCACCATTCGAGCGGCTGCAACTTCTTGTTTTTCGGCGAGTTCTCCAACCAGAGGAGGAGCAATCATCGATACACGAAGGATGAACTCTGTGCATAAAATCGATGTGAACAATATGATAGTGAAATGTGATGCAGGTATTTCATGGTTGAAACTCATGGAAAAACTACTTGATTATGGTTTAGCCCCAACTTGTTATCCTACCAGTTACAAAGCATCATGTCTTGGTGGTTATGTTGCTTCTGCTGGTAAAGCAGGCATCGGGGTTCTGAAGCACGGGAGCATCCGAGACTCGATTTTATCTGTTACGATTGTTAAACCAGATGGCACAATTGAGCAAATTTCTGAAGAATCAAAAGGAGAACTAAAACTGGATGATATCGTGGGATCTCTAGGTATTTATGGTGCCATTGCAGAAGTAGAAATGAAAATTACCCATATGAGTACATCGCTGGAAATAGTCGGATATGGTTTCAAAACTTTCAGTAAAGCATTTGAGTATTATTTGGGTTTGAAAGAGAATACCGTCAATAAACCATTTTTCCTTTCACTTTCAAATAAGAAATTTGAAAAATTGGCTCATAAGACATTACCGTCCCGAAATTTCTTTGTATATGGTGTATTTTTAGACAATCCGGAACAAACTGGAAAAGCAATAGCTTATGCTAAAGAAATCGCCCAAAAATATGATGGACTTAGTGCTGAAGAGTGGTATTTAAAGGAGAAATGGAGAGATATAGCAGATACAGAATTAAATTTGGGTCGACTATGTCGAAATCCTGTATTTCAAGAGTATTGGATTGCTGATGAGAGATGCCAAGCATTTTACGAGAAATATGCTAAAGAAATCAAGAATGTTGACTATAAAAATGCCTTTTACATTATGGCCGGGGTCGAAGGATGTAATCGAATAAAGATTTTTGGGCTGTCTGATATCGATAATTCTAGAGAATTTTTTGGGATTAAAGCAGGTTTTAATAAATTAGCCAAATTTGCTTTCAGCCAACAAGATAGCCTCTATTCTATCGGAGTGGTTAATACCTTCTATTTTCTGAAATATAACCGCGAAAAGGTAGAATACATGAAAAAATTGAAAGAAAAGCTTGATCCAGACGATTTGGTTAATTCATATCGATTTATTAAAGCAAAAATGAAATTTTGGAGGGTTCAACTCTTATTTGCAATTGCAAAGTTCCTTTATAGATTGGGTTAAAAGTGAAGGAGTGAAAAAAATGAGTAAAGATAAAAGTAGTGATGTCAAAAACATAGTTACCACTGGTCCCCCCGTAGCAGGTCTATTTTCTCCACACCGAGATAATTTACTCGAACCTCGCATATTAACAGATGATTTCCAACGATGTGTAGAATGCGGGTATTGTCGAAGTGTTTGCCGGGTTTACGATGTGACGTATAGTGAGTTAGATTATGCTGGAGGTCGTAACAGGATCCTCAAGGCACTGGCCAATAAAGAAATAAGCTTCGACAAGGAAGGAATTGTGGATAGTATTTTTCGCTGTACTCTATGTGGGAATTGTCGCGAAGTTTGCCCCGTAGGGATAGATACAGTCAAAGTATTTCAAAAATTTCGAAAGGATGCCATTCACAAAGGTGTTCTTCCTAGGAAATTGGGTATTTTGGATGAAAGGGTTGGAAAGTTAAAAAATCCATATAATGAAAATCCAGACGATCGATTTAATTGGACGAAGGATTGTGTTCCTGCACAAAAAGCATTAAAACGCGGTATAGAAGTTTTGAAGGCTATCGAAACAGGTTCTGAGAAGAAAAAGTATCGAGTAGGATATTACGTGGGCTGTACCTCAGCATTTAGGAATACTGAGCTAGCTATTGCCACGTGTACTATATTAGAAAAGCTTGGTATTGAGTTTGTTCTGTTTCCAAATGAATGGTGTTGTGGTTCCGTATCATATCGAACTGGTTTAGAAGACCATATTCATGATTTGGTTAAGCATAATACTAAAATGATTCGTGATTTTGGGGTAGAAGATGTTGTATTTTCATGTTCTGGCTGTTTTTCAACATTATCTTTGGAATATCCCAGATTGCTAGGCGAGGAATTAGGATTCAACCTTTACCATATGGCGGAATTCGTTCCGAAATACGTGAAAGAGCACAACATCAACATAAAATATACTAAACGAACAAAAGAAGATCCTCTTGTTGTTACCTATCATGATCCTTGCCATTTAGGACGATATATGGGTGTTTATGATCCACCTAGAGAATTAATTAAGATGATCGAGGGCGTAAAATTGGTGGAAATGAAGCACATTCGAAATATGTCAAGATGTTGCGGTGCAGGGGGAGGTGTAAAAACTCTTTATGGAGAACTTGCCACAACTGTCGCCACGAATCGCTTGGGTGAGTCTTCAAATTGTGTAGAGATATTACGAGCAGATCGATTAAAAGAAGCAGAAGAAACTCATTCAGAGTGGATGGTAAGTTCTTGTGTCTTTTGTAAAAATAACTTGTATCAAGCAGCTAATGAAAGCAATTCTGGATTAACCGTGGCAGATATTACAGAGATTTTACAAGATTGCGAATTTATCAAAGAAGAATAAAAATAAAATATCACATTCATTCCCCCTCAGGGTGAATGATATCTGCTGACCGTGTTGACGGTCATTTTTTTTTTTCTTTTGGGCGTTTATCTAATGGATAGATGGATTTCTCTTAAAATGGCAATTAGCGCTTAGGGTTCAAGATTTTAGTTTTTTTTTCTAATTTTTCAATCATATCTTTTGTCATTTCTTGTAAACCAAACTCATGTTTCCAACCCCATTCTTCACGAGCGGCACTATCATCAATTGAACGGGGCCAAGAATCTGCAATAGATTGGCGGAAATCAGGTTTATATTCTGCGGTAAAATCTGGAATGTGTTTTTGAATTTCTGAAACTAATTCTTGAGCAGTGAAACTCATGGCTGTAATATTGAAAACATGATGTTTCAATTTTGAGTTGTCTGCTTCCATCAACATCATTATTGAATTCAACAGATCAGGCATGTACATCATCGGAAGCTTTGTTTCTGGTCCAACAAAACAAGTATATTTCTTATGTTTTATTGCCTCATAAAAGATTTCGACTGCATAATCCGTGGTTCCACCGCCGCAAGGTGTTTCTGAACTGATTATTCCAGGTAATCGCATGCATCGCGTATCTAATCCGTATTTATACCAGTAATATTCTAATAAAAGTTCTCCTGATACTTTGGTTACCCCATACATGGTATTCGGCTGAAGAATCGTATCATTTGGGGTGTTGTCTTTCGGGGTAGTAGGTCCAAAAGCAGCAATTGAACTCGGCCAAAAAATTCGCTTGAATCCATATTTTCGACCAAGTTCTAAAACTGAAAATAAACTGTTAATATTCAGATCCCATGCTTTCTGTGGAAATTTTTCACCCGTGGCCGATAATATACCTGCTAGATGATATACATGAGTAATTTCATATTTTTGGATCAATTCTTCTAAACGAGCATCATCTAAAACATCCAAGATTTCGTATATACCTGTATTAGTGATGAAGATAGGTGGATTAGGGCGAATATCGGTGGCAATAACATTTTCATTTCCATATTTTTTGCGTAGCATGGGAACTAATTCGCTCCCAATTTGGCCTAAAGCCCCAGTTACAAGAATTTTGGGCACGGTAATCTCAACTGATGAGTTTGTTAGGTGATAATACCAATGGGTCATGAATAACCATAAGAATTTGGCAGAATACCCATTAAGTGGGTGATCAAGCGTTGCGTTCCATAAAAATGTTGTTATCAATCTACTTCTCAGTAATGGAGATATGTAATTCAGTGCATTTTCTGATTGAGTTCTGTGGGAATAAGTTCCACTCGAAAATATGACAAAGTTAATATTGTGTGTGGAGTAAATGATAATTGCAATCAATAGGGTAGTTACATCTTCCAGATTGCTGATATAGATCTTCTACCAAATTATTCAATACTAACTTTCGGAAGGATTACATATGAAAAGAGATCCAGAAGCATTTTTGCATGAAGAATTGAAACATTTATATGATTCTCACTTGAATTGGGTTATTCGCCATTTAGAAGGGGCTTCACAAGCTCACACAATAGTAGATGGGAAAAAAGTCTTAATGTTAAACACTAATAATTATTTAGGTTTGGCAACTCATCCAAAAGTCCGTAAGGCAGCACTAGATGCCATCGAGAAATACGGAGTGGGTGCCGGAGCTGTTCCTGTTATCGCAGGAACATTCGATTTAACCAGAAAAGCAGAAGAGCATTTAGCAAAGTTTAAGCATGTAGAAGCTGCTTTAATTGCTCAAACAGGATTTGCGGTTAATCAAGGTGTTATCCCCCAATTGGTTGGGAAAGGTGACTATATTATTTCCGATCAATTAAATCACGGCTCCATCATTGACGGAGTTCGATTGTCAAGCGCAAAACGTGGAGTTTATAAACATAATGATATGGAAGATTTAGAAAAGCAATTAAAAATTGCCGATGCTGATAATGCGCGCCGAATTTTGGTAATTACAGATGGAGTCTTTTCCATGGATGGTGATATGGCACCTTTAGATAAAATTGTAGAAAAATGTGAACCGTACGGTGCAATGGTTTATGTAGATGATTGTCATGGAGAAGGAATGTTAGGAAACGGAAGAGGAATTGTGGCTCATTTTAACTTGCAAGGTAAAGTTCATGTAGAAGGTGGTTCTTTGAGTAAAGGATTTGGAGTTTTCGGTGGTTCGGTGGCAGGTTCAAAGGCATTAATTGATTATGTTCGCAATAAATCCCGTTCTTATCTCTTAAGTACTGCACATCCTCCTGCTATTATCGCCGCAACAGATGCTGCAATAAGTGTAATTGAGGAAGAACCAGAGCATGTGGAAATATTATGGAAAAATACTGAATATTTCAGAGGAAAAGTGCAAGATTTGGGTTTTAATACAGGAAATTCATGCACACCAATTATTCCATTAATTATTGGAGAACCCGGAAAAGCTCAAAATTTGGCAGATACTCTCTACAAGGAGGAGAATATATTTACAACACCTATAGTTTTTCCAATGGTAGCCCGTGAACTTTCCCGAATTCGGGTACAGATGAATGCCCTGTTGACCAAAGAAGATTTGGATTATGCCCTTACTTCCATCGAAAAGGTTGGCAAGAAATTAGGAATAATCTAAAAATTCAGGAATAATTTTTCTAAATATATCAAGATTTTCCATTATTTTTTCTTCTTTTCATGCCACTTTTCTGTTTTCTTTTTTTCCTATTTACCAATTTGCAGCTTTCCAGCATTTCAGAGATGCAAAATAGAAATAAACCCTTACAAATCATAAATTTCAAATTAATATTTTTACATTATAAGGGTTAAAATTTAAAAAGTCAACTTATATTGCACATCATAATAAAAAAAAATCCATCCAGATCATGCGGGACAAATTCGTAACGGGCCTGTTTTTATTTATGGAAGCAACTATGTCCCACCACCATCTCGTGATGAATTGGATATTTTGCTAAATGAATTATTTGATTGGTATAATGTAAATCGAGAAATATATAATCCTTCTTTTCTGGCTGCGGTCTTTCATTATAAATTTGTGTTCATTCAACCCTTTGAAGATGGAAATGGACGAATTTCACGTTTAATTGAGGATATTTTATTTTTTATAATTTAAACGTTTTTTTGAAGATCATTTATATATTTCCGACTTAATTCTGAAATATCGCAATTCTTTTTTTGTCGAACTCGATTTTTTCAAA
>Ga0164318_10007454_pt1 | contig 10597 bp, 5 predicted proteins | sample GuaBasSedimGuay9_FD_113734 | JGI IMG/M metagenome (GOLD analysis project Ga0164318, IMG submission 113734) | Subseafloor sediment microbial communities from Guaymas Basin, Gulf of California, Mexico - Guay9, Core 4571-4, 0-3 cm | ecosystem: Environmental > Aquatic > Marine > Hydrothermal vents >...
AATAAGATTTGGTTTAGCCTTTTGTGAAGCATCAGGTGATAGATTAATAAGGTTTGATGGCAATGATGAAGAATTAGTACAATTATCTATAAAGAATGCTCAAAAAATAGGCGCAGGGCATACTTTTATAATTTACATACGGAACGCTTGGCCTATAAATGTTTTAAATAGTCTAAAGAATGTCCAAGAAATAACCACTATCTTCTGTGCTACAGCCAATCCTCTTCAAGTTATTATCATCGAAACGAATCAAGGTCGTGGTATCATAGGAGTAATTGACGGTTTTAAACCCATTGGAATTGAAGACGCAAAAAAGAAAAAGGAGCGGATTGACTTTCTAAGGAAAATTGGCTATAAGAGAGGATAAATCAAGATATGAGAAATGAGATGAAACAAGTTATAGTAGTTAGAATAGATTTAAAGATGGGGAAAGGAAAACTTGCTACTCAAGTTGCCCATGCGGCAGTTACAGCATATGAAACAGTTAGAAACATAAAATATAAATGGGCCATTGATTGGCTTACCCAAGGGCAAAGAAAAATAGTTCTAAAAGTTGAGAATCTCGAAATATTGTTAAAGATTTACAACGAAGTAGTCGCAAAGGGATTACCCGCAGTATTAATTAGAGATAGTGGCCTTACTCAACTAAAACCAGGAACAATAACCGCTTTAGGTATAGGTCCAGTGCCATCGGAATTAATTGATCCTATAACCGGTAAACTAAAGCTTTTATGAAAGGTATTTATTGTGGTTACTATAAGTAGAAATTTCTTAGAAATTTTTCTTGGACTAGAAGTATATGTTTCTGATTCTCCTGGCATAGGTGGTAAAATAAAAGAAGAAATAACTGACTTCATAGTTAGAGAAATTACACTAGATGGAAAGATATGTTCTGGTAAACTTGAAATCCAAGAATCAAAAGGCGATTATACATGCTTTGTAATGGAAAAAAGAGGCATTGATACACTAACAGCTTTTAGAATAATAGCTAGATTCTTTGGGATTAGTTCGAAAAGATTTAGTGCAGCAGGACTTAAAGATGCAAAAGCTATAACATTTCAACTCGTGTGTGTAGATAATATTTCTCCAGAAAACTTAAAAAAATTCCATGATACAGGAAATAAAGTATTTATTCATAGTATTTTTAAACTTCCTTTTAAGATAAAACCTGGTATGCTCTTAGGGAATCAATTTGAAATAACTATAAGAAATCTAATAGTAAAGCAACATAGTGAATTAGAGAAAAGAATTAAGGATATTCTCGATGAGATAAAAGTTGCTGGTGGGATTCCGAATTATTACGGATATCAACGCTTTGGCACTATTAGACCTAATACTCATATCATCGGTAAATATATAATTAGCAAACAATTTGAAGAAGCTGTCAAAGAAATTCTAACTCATATCTATCCCTATGAATCACCCAAAGTTAAAGAAGCAAGAAAATTTTTACATGAAACATGGAACTTTAAGAAAGCCTTAGACCTTTTTCCAAAAAGACTTCATCATGAACGAAAACTAATATACTACCTAGCTGATCACCCTAATGATTATATAGGTGCGCTCCGTAATCTTCCTATACAAGTCAGAAGATTATATATAGGAGCATATCAAGCATATCTTTTTAATAAAGTCATTAGTAGAAGATTAAAGAAGGGTTATTTATTCAATGAAGTTTTATCAGGAGATATAGTAATTCTAAAGTATAAAAATAATTATGACTATAGAGGAAGAATTTTAAGAGTTACCGAAGGTATGATTAATAAAATTAACAAATTACTTAAGGACCGTCAAGCCGTTATAGCACATAATGTTTTTGGTTATAAGAGTATTATTTCACATGGAATACCAGGCGAGATAGAACTTGAAATTTTAGAAGAAGAAAATGTATCTATAGATGATTTTAAAATAAAACACATGCCAGAGGTTTCCTCAAAAGGAAATCTAAGACCTGCATCTTTTTATCCAAAGGATTTTACATATGAAATATTCTCAATTAATGATAATTTTAGAATTAATACAAAATTTATTTTAGGTAAAGGTATATATGCTACAGTATTTCTTAGAGAATTAATGAAACCTAATAATATTATTGAAGCAGGTTTTTAATTCAAATCCATTTTAATTAATATAGATCTATATGGCGCAGAACATTTTATTGTCAAAAGAAGATACGATAAAGATTACAAAGGAAATAAAGACGGCAACTAGACATAATCATAGACGAATAATAGTGCTAACTGGTAAAAACGAAGGAAATATAGTTATAGCATCAATCGAGATACTTTATCTTTATGTTAAAAAATTTTGCGAAAACATGTGTAAAATCCTATATGCATATAATCCCTTCTATGATGATGGAGTAGCTAGACGAAATATGTTCGAAAAAGGAGTAAAGGGAAGATTTAATGTAGAATATGTGCCATTTCATGAATGTGATAAGATACTTGGACAGACCTATGATCTAACAATAATAGATTTTATAAATAATCTTGAACCTAACGATATAGGTAAACTAGCTGGAATCGTGAGAGGAGGAGGGTTATATATTTTTATGCTACCTACATTTGATGTTCTTCTATCTTCACTTACACGTTTTCAAACTCTTTTAATAACACCTCAGTATAAACCTGAAAACATAAGACATCTGTTTGCCCGGAGATTTATTAAAAAACTTTATGAACATTATGGAATCGCGATATATGATGTTGATAAAAAAATATTCATCCAGAATTTTAGAGAATATAGTATATCCAAAAAACAAAAACATAAGTTGATTATACCTAAAAAAACAAGAATTCCACAAATAATATATGAAAACGCTTTAACACAGGATCAAATTGACGCATTAAGGCTCTTAGAAACATTATATACGAAACCTGAGAAAGAAGAGAAAAAAGTCATAGTTCTTACGGCCGATAGGGGTAGAGGTAAATCTTCAGTTATTGGATTAGCTATAGGAGGACTAGCACATAAAATAAGAAGAGCTAAAGGCAAATGTAAAATCTTAGTAACTGCATCTTCTGAAACCAATGTTCAAGAGGTATTTAAATTTGCTAAAAAAGCTTTAGAACTCCTTGGTCATGAAGTAAAAACCTCTTCAGGACAATATATCACGAGCCTTAGAAGCAAAAATATAGAAATTGAATTCTCACCTCCTTTAAATTGCATTAAAAAACAAGGAGATATCCTAGTTATTGACGAGGCAGCCGCTCTCCATGTCCCAATGTTATTTGCATTTCTCAAAAAATTCAATCGCATAGTTTATTCATCTACTATTCACGGATATGAAGGTAGTGGTAGGGGTTTCTCAATTAGATTTCTTACAAGACTTAGAAAGTTGAAAAACGTAAAAGTTATTGAATATGAAATGAATGAACCGATTAGATACTCTTCAGACGACCCTATTGAAAAATGGGTTTTTGACTTTTTGCTACTTGATGCCGAACCTGCAAAACTTGACCAGGACGATATTAGACTCATAGAGAATAAAGAAGTACAATATTTTATACCTAAACTCAAAAAATTTTTCCTTGAACAAGAAGAGATGCTAAGACAATTTGTTGGAATATATGTTATGGCTCATTATAGGAATAACCCTAACGACTTAGGAATGATGATGGATGCACCTCATCATTTCGTAAGAGCGGTAATTCTACCGACCAATAAAATCGTCGTATCTTTAGAAGTAGCAGAGGAAGGACCTCTAAACGAAAACATGGCTAAGGAATGTGCAATAGGTGCATGGATACTTGGAAACATAATACCAGATAGACTTATCAAACATTATAAGATCGTAGATTTTGGTAAGTTTAAAGGCTTAAGAATAGTCAGAATAGCTACCCATCCAGATGTTATGAGAAAGGGACTGGGATCCATCGCTTTAAAATTCCTTGAGGAAGAAGCAAAAGAAAAAGGCTACGATTGGATTGGTGCTGGATTTGGAGTAACACGAGAATTATTAAACTTCTGGCTAAAAAATGGATATATACCGGTTCATTTAAGTCCGGAAAGAAATGTTGTTAGCGGGGAATATTCACTTTTGGTAATAAAACCCTTGAATGAAAAAGCTAAAAAGTATATCAATGTTTTTTCAAAAGAATTTCTAAGAAAACTAATTTATTCTTTACCTGAACCTTATCATGACCTAAATCCTAATACAGCGAGAATTCTTCTTAACTCAACAAATAATATTGAACTAAAATTAGAATTATCACCCCCTCAAATAGGTAGATTTATATCATATGCTTGGGGAGATATGACTCTCGAAAATTGTATGGATACGATGCAAATTCTAGCAAAAAAATATTTTATGATGAAAGATAATGAGAGACTATCAGAGTTACAGGAATTATTATTAATTACAAAGATTTTACAAGCAAAGAGTTGGCGTGTAACATGTAATGAACTAAATGTTATCCCTCCCAAGGCTATGGAAGAATTAAGAAAAATTGCTCAATTCTTTGCGAGAAAATTTTTTGGTATCAAGAATAAAGAAGAATCAATTAATTATTTATTCTTAAAATTAGATAAAGTTCTCAAATAGGCGAAAATATTTTTGCCTTCTTGACTGCATTCTTAGGGCACAGCGATAAACATAATCCACAAAATTCACATTGTTCCGATACTTCAATAGTATTATCTTTACTTTTTTCTGGTATAGCATCAAAAGGACAAACTTTGAAGCATTTATCAAGATAATTTGCATCTATTAAAAGATTAAAGTCTTTTCTTATTGACTGCCATCTAACTGGAAATTCACGTAAATCCTTTTTGAAAAATTGGATACCTTTTTTAAAATAAAGTAGATACGATACATCATACAGTAAAACATTAAATATCTTATAGATAAATGGTTTCTGTATTTTATTAAACGTAAATGCATCATCAATATATGCTATATCTATTTCTTCAAACTGTGTTAAGACCTTCGCCAATATGTTTATATTCACATGCGAAACTGCGGTTGAATGGACCCTGAAAATATGAGATCCTATACTATATATTGGATGAGGAGAAATAACTATTGCGTTAATATTGGTTTTGAGAAGATCATTCATTATTTCAGTATTTATAGCCATTGAAACAGGAATCTTGGCAAGCAATGGTTTTTTTACTATAGATAAAATTTCATCAATTAAATCTACAGCATATTCATAAATTCCTCTCCTGTTAAACAAAATTTGTGTCGATACTATATCGATTTCATATGCTGAGAAGATTTTTGTTTCTTCGATTTTTTCAACTATATTTACAATATCATTAAGTTTCTTCCCGGCAATAGAAGCTACCAGCTTAATATCCTCATTAGCATCATGAAATTCTTTCAGATTCCCAATATGATTATTTAACAATTCATCGACTGTAAGACTTAATGGTCTCGTAACAAAGATATAATCACTCTCTGATAATTCAAGTGTATTTATCTTAGCATATCTTTTTCTTTTGTCTTTTAAATATATAGTAGTCTTTGTCAAAGTTGGAGTAAATATTATTCCTATATTATTTTGTCTTAACCATTCTAAGAAGGACTCGCTAAGAATTACATTATCACTACTTAAACCTAACGGACTTTTTAAAGATAAACCAGCAAACCTAAATTTTTTCATACTTTCCATTAAATAATGAAAAAGACTTAGTTATAAAGTATTATATTTAATATGAGAAAAATATAGGAAAACAGAAAATCTTATTTAGCAGTTTTTTATAGTGACCAAACTCGAGTTATATGCCATATGCAAAGTACATGAAGCTCTGCCCATTATGTGAAGGTTTAATAGAATCTGATAGATTGGAAAGGGGGTTAGCATGTTCTAGATGTGAAAAAAACATAACTATTCATGAAAAAAATAAACAAACACTCCTTCTATTCAAAGAGATAGAGGCAGATTTTAATGAACTCAATAGTTTTTTCAAAAAATCTATTGGCGCTTCTATGTGGAGCGCTCAAAGAATGTGGGCGAAACGGATATTACACAACCAAAGTTTCTCAATGATAGCCCCTACAGGATCTGGAAAAACAGTTTTTGGTATAATGATTTCCCTATTTTTAGCTAAGAAAAACAAAAAAATATTGTTTATTCTACCAACCTCAATTCTAGTTGAGCAAGTATATGAAAAAATGTGTAAATATAATGAAAAACTTGGTTTAAAGATAAATATAGTCTCATATCATACATTTCTTACTCAAAGGGAAAAAGTCCGAGTAAAAGATGAGATTTTTTCACGAGACTATGATATTTTAGTGATTTCTTCATCATTCCTATCAAGACAATATGAGAATCTAAAAATAAGAAAATATGACCTTATTTTCATAGATGATGTAGACAGTATATTAAAATCCAGTAAACTTTTCGATAAAGTTTTATATCTTCTTGGATTTAGCTCCGAAATCATAGAATACGGTCTAAAGATAGTAGACATGAAGGGTAGAGCTTTGAGAAAAAGAGATATCTCACTATTAGAAGATGTCGAGATATATCAAAGGAAAATTAAGGAATTTAAATTAAAAAATAATATAGGAACTTTGGTTGTTTCGGGAGCATCTATCCGAGGAAGAAGAACTAAAAGAGTAAAATTATTCATGGAACTTCTAGATTTTGATATAGGTGCCAAAGTTGAAGGAGTCAGAAATATAATTGATACTTTTCATTTTTCTGATAATATTTTAAAAGATACATTATATTTTGTTAAAAAATTAGGCAAAGGTGGAATAGTCTTTATTTCACAAGATAAAGGTTTAAAATATGTTAAGGAAGTATACGACTATTTGATAACAAACGGTGTTAAAGCAGAAGCCTATATTAGACCGAAAAAAGGTATTTTAAAAAGATTCAAAAGTGGAGAAGTCGATGTCTTAATCGGTATAGCATCTAATAGGTCTCCACTATCGAGAGGTATAGATTTACCAGAAGTCATAAAATATGCAGTTTTTGCAGGTGTCCCAAAACTTGATTTTTCTCTAGATCCTAAGAATCTATCCCCAGCTAAAAAAATTATATTTCTAGCAACAATATCTGAATATCTATCGAGACATGATAGAAATTTATGCAGACAATATATGGGTAGACTTAGAAGAGTTTTAAGTGTAGCTTCTTTATTCCATAAGAATCCAGACGTTGTTAAGGGAGAAATAAGAAATTACCTGGTAGAATTACTTAATGAGATAGACAAATTTATACTTGAAAAAATGGAAAATAAGGCACTTCTTAAGAGAATATCTAAAAGTCCTTATGTTGAAGTTTTAGAAGAACAAAAAATACTTAGGCTCATTATATCAGATCCTATAGCCTATATTCAGAGCTCAGGTAGAACATCAAGGCTTTATGCAGGGGGTGTATCCAAAGGTTTATCGATATTATTGATTGATGATAAGAAAGCTTTCCAACATCTAAAGAGAGAAGTTTCTAGAAGAATATCCGATATAGAGTTCATAGATATAAAAGACATTAACATTGATGAAATTGTTAAAGAACTTGATAAAGAAAGGGAAATAATTAAAAAATTAGAGGAAGGTGAGATAACAGAAAATATCAGAAGAGATACGAGAATTGCTCTCTTTATAGTAGAGTCTCCTAATAAAGCTAGAACTATCGCTTGGTTTTTTGGGCGGCCATCTAAGAGAAGAGTAGGTAAACTAAATGTTTTTGAAGTACATACAGGAAAAAATATTCTTCTAATAACTGCTACAGGCGGACATCTCTTTGATTTAGTAACTAGCGAAGGAATATATGGAATTGAAGTTCAAGAAAAGAATAAGATTGTTCCTATATATAACTCTATTAAGAGATGCATGGATTGTGGTGAAATGTTTACTGACGATATTGAAAGATGCCCAAAGTGTGGAAGTCATAGAATTAGAGACAGTATAGAAATAGTTAGGTCGCTTCGAAAAATCCTTTCTGATGTAGATGAAGTTTTAATAGGCACAGATCCAGATGCAGAAGGGGAAAAAATTGCATGGGATGTCTATTTGGCTTTAAAACCCTTTATAAAAGTTATTAAAAGAGTAGAATTTCATGAAGTTACTCCTAACGCCATTCTAAATGCTATTGAAAATCCAAGAGAGATCAATAATCACTTGGTAGATTCTCAGATAGTAAGAAGAACAGAAGATAGATGGATAGGATTCGGATTAAGTGTCATTGTTCAAAATAAATTTGGTATAAAGACTCTATCTGCTGGAAGAGTGCAAACACCAGTACTTGGATGGGTTATACATACATTTAATGAATATAAGAAGAATAAATTTTATGTTGCTATAGTTGAGTTAGAAAATGGTCTAAAAGTTGTTATTGAACTTAATGATGTATCAAATGGTTGGGAAGCTAGAAGAAGAATAAAGGAACTAAAGAATGAAAAAGTTTCTTTTGAGCTCATCGATAAAAAAATCGTCGAGTTTTCTCCATTTCCACCCTTTACAACAGATTCCCTACTTAGAGATGCTTCCTCCTTATTAAGATTTAGTGCTGATAAGACTATGGGAATAGCTCAAAATCTATTCGAGGTAGGATTAATAACCTATCATAGAACAGATAGTACTAGAGTATCGGCTCTGGGAATCTCTATAGCCAGAAAATATATTTCTGAAAAATATGGTGATGAGTTTTATAATGGAAGACCATGGAGCTCAGGAAGAGCTGGAGCTCATGAGTGTATAAGACCAACTAGACCTATTGATGCTGAGGAACTTCGTGAAATGCTAATCACTGATATGTTAAGAATCCCAATAAGATTAACCCAAGATCACTTCAATCTATATAATCTGATTTTTAAACGATTTATCGCTAGTCAAATGAAAACAGTAAAAGTTGAAAGGAATACATATTTGATGAAACTTAATGGTTATACTAGAGAAATTGAATTAACTAGCCGAATAGTTGAAGATGGTTTTAACAAAATTGTTCCTCTAAGAGTTAAAAAAATTGATATTTCTACATTAACAGCTCTAAAGAAGATCTCTTATAAAAGAATATCAAGAGTAAAATTATTGAGACAGGGTGATCTAATTCAATTAATGAAAGAAAGAGGACTTGGGAGACCATCTACCTATGCTAAAATTGTAAACACATTATTGAATAGAAGATATGTCTATAGTGCCGGTAATATAGGATACCTAGTCCCCATGAAAATTGGTGAAAAAGTCTATAGCTTTCTAATAGATAGTTATCCAGATATTGTATCAGAACAAGAAACAAGAGAATTAATTAAAAAGATGGATCAAATAAGTGATGGTAAAATCGATTATACAACAGTTCTAGAAGAACTCTTTAATCAATTAAAAGAACTTAACATAATATAAGTCTTAACTCTATATATTTAAAATTTTTATAAAAAAGAAATATATAAAAATATTAAGGAGAAAATAGTTTTTTATTTACTGAATCTTTTGATGTTGAAGGGTACCAAATCTGACCAATGATGATCAAGACAGTATTTTCTTGAATTCTTTTTCTATCTCTTTGTATTTTTCTAGATCTTCCCTAGATACACTTGGTTTAACTACCTCTAAAGCTTTCATAAAATGCTTCATCTCTACTTTTGTAGGTTTACCAACTTCTCTTAAAGCAGTAATAGCAGCTTCTCTACATAACGCAGCCAAGTCTGCTCCTGTGTATCCTTCTGTTTTTCTGGCTATTTCTTCTAGGTTTACGTCTTCTGCCAGCGGCATCTTACGGGTATGAACCTTCAATATCTCAACCCTAGCCCTAAGATCAGGAGGAGGAACATATATAATCCTATCAAAACGACCAGGCCTAAGCAAAGCAGGATCAATAATATCAGGCCTATTAGTAGCACCAACAACAACAACACCCTCAAGTCTAGCTATACCATCCATCTCAGTAAGCAACTGATTCACTATACGATCCGTAACACCAGAATCAAATCTAAGTCCTCTTCTTGGAACAATCGAATCTAATTCATCAAAGAAAACTATACAGGGAGCAGATTGTCGAGCCTTTGCAAATATCTCACGTATAGCTTTCTCACTTTCTCCCACCCATTTACTAAGTATTTCGGGTCCTTTTACGGCTATAAAATTAGCTTCGCTTTCGGTAGCTACAGCCTTTGCGAGAAGAGTCTTACCACAACCAGGAGGACCATACAACAAAATACCCTTAGGAGGATCAATTCCCATCTCCTTAAAATGCTCCGGATGTTTTAACGGCCATTCAACTGCTTCCTTTAATTTCTGCTTAACATCTTCTAGACCACCAATATCATCCCAATGTACCTCTGGTACTTCAACATACACCTCTCTTAATGCAGATGGCTGTATATCTTTTAGAGCCTCAAGAAAATCTTCTCGTGTAACGTTTAACTGTTTTAGAATTTCTGATGGTATAACACCTTTCTCAATGTCTATCCTTGGTAAGAATCTCCTTAAGGCATGCATCGCAGCTTCTCTACATAACGCAGCCAAGTCTGCTCCAGTAAAGCCATGAGTTATTTCTGCAAGCTCCTCTAAGTTTACATCCTTCGCTAATGGCATATTCCTAGTATGTACTTGGAGAATTTCTTTTCTTGCTCTCTTATCCGGTACTGGAATAGCTATTTCTCTATCGAATCGTCCTGGCCTTCTTAAAGCAGGATCAAC